>JGI24022J15233_10006071_pt1 | contig 13001 bp, 6 predicted proteins | sample Ectturendosymbi2_FD_15233 | JGI IMG/M metagenome (IMG submission 15233)
AAAGCTCTACCCTAGTATACAGTCAACGAAGATAGGTCTCACGTCATGATATCCTGTAAGAAAAACGGAGTCTCTAAGAGGCAGGACAATAAACGACCGGCGCTCTGCATAAAAACAATATGTGTTCCGACTAGCCAGTCAGTATTAGTATTTCGTCTAGATTGAAGGATCTATAAGACTGTGGTTGATTACAGAAGTTTCTTGTGTTCCTGTGGAATCGCATTAGGAAATGCAGAGTTGACTCCAGTAACATCTGATACATTATTGGTGAGTTTCTATGTTCCTTGTACTGATCGTGTCATGAAATAATAAAGGCATATACAAATAATTATTATTAGTGGTTCTTTGGTATTTTAATGGTTAGGGACAGAACAGGAGCTTAGGGGAGGCTAAGTAATCTGAGAATTATGAGTGTCTTCCCTGACTTAACGGCTAAAAGCGAACCCATGTATTAGCGATTGTTAGGTCTAAGGCACACGGTTTGCAAGGCCTCACATGAGACCCAAAAACAATGTGTACATGGCTTTATTGTTACTATTCGTAACGAAATTTTGTGTTATTTTTTTGGAACCAATATTTATTGCACATGTGTAACAGTCATTCAGTTCGCATAATTAAAATTAGGTTTATTTCAAACGTTTTGCGTCAATCTCAGGTTGCCTCATCATTTATCTACGAGAGGGAAATTGAATAAGACTGACCAGGAAGCACACATTTGCAATTACCAACAAAAGTTAACTTACAAAAGACAAATTGTAGTAAATATTGGAACAGCAGAACACTAATGCACCGTAACTTGCGGCAACTACTAAAACTTAACCTGCCAAATACTAAACGCTTATAACCGCAACAGAAACCAGCTTCAAAACTAAAGCCTTCTCTGTTACCTATTGAAAAAACTGCATGCGACAAAACGCATTGTTCTATTGAAAAAACTTGCCTACACATTACGGTAAATAACTACCATCGTTAGGATAAAAGAACGAATTGTGTGAATGCTTTAAAAACCGCGCCGTTAACTTTGATTTTCGTTGGCAACGACCCCACGCTTAAAAATACTGTGGGCCCCGCGTCGGAACTATGCAAGCAGCTTCGATTGAAAGTGTAAGGTTGCCTAGGCTAGTAGTAGGCGTAGCGCAGGTCCGCCTTTGGCGCGAAGACCGATTGGAACCAATCGGTCCAATCGGTCCAATCGGCTAAGGGCCGGCCCTGGTGTTCGGCCCTCCGCTGAACGCGGACTTTTCAAAGTGACCCCCGAACCAAACTAATTGCCCACCCTTGTAATAAACTATTAGTCATAGCACCTTTAAAAATATTTTTGGTTTTCCTAAAACGTTAACCTAGTCGACCGGGAGCCCAGAGAGTCTGAGCTAGCTGAAAAAGGTAACTAATTTCTAATGGTATCACACAGGCAAGTAACTAAGTGGGGCTCATGGGGCTTCCCCTGGAAAACTGTGTTAGTGCTATCGATGTAAAATGCATACTATCCATGTAAAATTTGGGACCCCTCAGAAAACTCTTCGCCCCATCTGTACTTCAGATTCGTCGTTTGTTATGCTTGCTTCTCTTATATTTCTGTGAGTTTGTAGCTGTTTTTCTTTTCTGTGCTTTTGTCATTTATTAGTTGTCGAAACCTGTTTCATTTCTGTTAAGTGAAGCCTGTCTTGGCTGTCCTGAACGTCTTGAAACAACACTCAAGCGTTTAATTCGGAAAGGGACAACATTATTATTTTCTATTATTGTGACGAGCGGTTATCCGATCCCCGGAAGTTAGCGTCGCAAAACGAAATATTATTTAGTAAAGGTCTCTGCTGGTGGCCTTCGGAGAACCGAGGGCCCTGGCTTGAAATCCCTGTCCTAGTGGGATCCATTCATCAACGCAGCTCGTCAACTCAAGGCTTATTAGTATCCCCACCCAGCCTGGGCAAACTTTATTGGCTCAACGCCTGAGTAAATGCGTTTCCACTCATCGTCCAGCTCAACAGTGTTGGAACCAAGACGCTCAGTCAGTGAGATGCCAGCAACATCCTAGGAATGTCATTTGCTTTCCTCAACCAGTTCTATCTCTTTTCCTGTGAGTGACGAAGCGTTCCAGTCTCCAGTAACTAGCTTTTGGCAAGATTGCCGTTTACGCGAGCCTTTCAAGTCTCCCAGAATAGAAACACTCTTCCCCATCCCGATTCGTCTCCTCAGATGAGTAGCGGGCGCAACGCGAAGACTCCACTTGTACATAGTTGCTGGGGACAGACAGTTGTGAATTTTTCGAGTGGTCCCTTGTGCCTAAAACCCGAACGGTGTCTTGGTCACGCGCGTGACGATCGGTGCGCGATTGTTTTGAGTATTGATTAACTTTGCACAATCCATGGCAGTAACTGCCAAAATTATACCGCTGGGCAAACCAGTCGCGCCATTTACATAGCGACTTTTGCCATATCTAGGAGTACACGGAAAGCCGTTTTTGCGGTCATACAGTGTTTTTTGTGGTAGAGGTCTTGCGTCGAGTCCACTGCAAGCGTAGACGTGCAACAATTACTGAACCTGAAACGTAGAGACTACGGTTTGCGGTGTCAAGTTGGTTTTGTCAGCATCGGACGAACAATGTTTTCGTCCTTTCTGCCTCACAAACCGCATCCAGTAAAAGGTGCAAGTCATAAACCTGTGCACTTATTCAACCAAAAGGAAAATTGTGCGAACAGCAGATGACACGCAAGGTGTTATTGATCTACAACGTTGCATCATCGGTTTGCAGGCAATTTAAACAAAAGATCGCATGTTGTTGAATCAACAGGTCAGAACAATCGCAAGATATTTGCCATCGTAATACGCACGCCACTGTGTAGGTCATATAAAAGTCTCAGAATTGGAAATGTTGGACATCCGCAATTTTTTGAGAAATTTGTTTTGATGTAAATATGCAAAAGTAATGATTTCCTGGAACATAATTCTTTTGGTACCGAAATGACAAACTCTGGCTGAAATTCCCTTTTTCCTATTCTTATCATGACCTATTCACAAGTGTTTTCCTGGCAACATCTCGCTGCGTCCCTACCTGGCCTGTTACCGAAAGTTTATAGAAGGTGCCATTCCTGTCTGTGCATCATTTATAGGGGATGCCATTCCTGTCTGTGCATCATTTATAGGAGACGCCATTCCTGTCTATGCAGCATTCAACTTGCCAAGATAACTAACTTTACAAAACCGTTTCTCAGAAACAAATCCTTCGTTTTCTGCAAACTATCTCCCCAAGATCCTCATCTGTTTGCAGCTAAAATCTCAATATTGAATGACCCACCGTACACAGAAGTTTTAATTGTAATGATGCAAAAACGATTGGATAAAACTTGGAAAACGACGATTGAGTACTTTGATAAATGTACTGTACATGCACTATAACGGCGTAGGATTAATCTTTGTTTTTACTCGTGAATTCCAAAAGAGCTTCCCACGCTCCGTCAACTTGCCTCCAACTTCAGTTGAAATAAACATTATCTAAGTTAAGTCAACTGTGTCCAACTAAAAATAATCAAAAACTCTCTGAGAACCCTACGACAGGATCTGCAAAATTGGGGATTCACCCAACGCCGGCGCTCAATGCAAAATTTTCTACTTGTTTTATACTCAGCAAACCTCCAAAATTCCAATAGCATCAACGCACACTTTACGAGGATTGAAGCAACGGCCACTTATGTCAGCTCTTCTGTTGAACTGACTTTTCACTGCCGCTGGTTTAAATCTGGCCACAACTCCATTCCCTCCACCTACAACAAGCGGGTTGAAAGGCACGTTCCTTTGTGTGTTGGCATTTGCTGAAGCTATAAACTCTCCGGATTCTGGCAGGCTGTCACCAAATTTGTCGTTGAGGTCAAGTTTGTCTTCTATGTCTTCACTGAAATTGATTGCAATGAGGTAGGATTCTGTTCCCGGCATTTCTCGAACGAAACTGTAACAAAAACGTTTGAAATATTCGTTTCCTAACACAGGTAGCTTGTGTTGCAACTACCCTTCAGTACTTTTCCATTACAGAAGTAAAAATACATTTTTCGCCATTACGACTAAAATGCACTTCAAAGGTTGTTTTGACAGTGCTGCACATTCAAAAGTACACGTTGCAACTACATACGCAATTACACAAAACTCCACTAATTCGAAGAAGTTGTTTAAGCTGAGTTTACATAAGATTTGTAGCTTTTCTCGTGCATGAAAATCAATGCTTACTTTTTCTGAAAAGCAAGCAATGATTTTCATGTTTGGAAAAGATAAAAATCTTCTAACAACAGAGAATCGAGCCCATAATAATTGCAGGAAATCGAGCAAATAAGAACTGAGAGCCCGTCCGTTATTCCCTGCGGATGCCAAGGTTGGAACGTGAATGTCTCACACGTAGACTTTAAATGAAGAAAAAAAAGTGTTCCAACAGCTCAAACATCAGCCAAATACATTATGCTAGCAAAATGCTTAAAAGAAACTTTGACTTTTCAAAAACTTAAGTAAAAATGCATCAGTAACAAATTTACTCCGATTGAAACTTTATAACCATTTCCCCTGTTGCTTCTGCTTAAGAAAAAACGTTTAAGCTTGTGAACAGATTTACTGTTGTGTTAAGCAAGTGTGGATATTGGAAATGTAACGGCCGGAGGCAAACTCTTAAAAAGGGGAAAAACATCGCCACTGCGGATGGCAGATGTGGCACTAAGTGGATAAAAGAATTATATTTTTTCCCATTTCCATTGTGAAATTGGTGAGATTCTTGTGTACTACATGTGGTCTTAACAAAGGGGGTCTGTATTTCTTCATCTTACATGAAAAAGGGTCCTTATATTTTGTACAAGCTACACATAATCTTTATTTGCTGAAAGCAAATCAATTTTTATGGGTATTTTACTTCTGCATGAAGGTTGATTTCACAGTATGAAATGTTGGAAGTCATTTGATTTTAAACTCCTCTTCGTCTACACATTAAGGTTGTTGAGGGTCCCCCATTAGCGCATTTGTACATACGGCAGTTTTTGCTTTATTTTGAAAAACGTACGATTTATTTCAGAGCTTTTTAAAGGTGGCTTTATAGTGGTTCATAAGCTTTTCAACACACAATGCCAAAGCTAAGTGCGAAACTCTCAAGAGGGTCCTACGGCATCTCTGAAAAAAGGGAGGCCATGAGGTGACCGATTTGTTAGTTTCTCCTAATGTCCACCCCTGATCATAACATTGCAAATCGTCAAGAGCACAACTCATTTTGCACAACAAATGCATTGGCTTCAAAACATGGAAATAGAATGGAAAATATATGTGTTTCTAACGCTGTTCTTACAGTCAACAATTGTCCCTTCCTATCTTGATTTGACTCATAAATGTCCTGAGGACAAGTGACTTGTGGTGCAGTTGCGTTTGGATACAACAAGGATGGAAGTACGGCAGGAAACTGTCCTGTGCATGCAAAGCGCCGGAATGCCTGGAAGCCGATCGTCTCGTGTTTTCATAAACTGCCCCAGATTCAAAAGTCGCACAGCACTTGAAATATAATTTTATGTATTGATGGCAAGTGGCGGCAGGCTGAAGCCTGAAATATGCTTATTGCCGCAGCGGTTTGGGTAAACGCTCGTGAGCAAGGAGCGATATGGTGATTCACTCAGTGGCTGTAGATCAAAATCAAAACCTCTCAGTTGAGAGGCGGACACTTCACCACTGAGCTAATGCCTCCGCCCAATGTAAAGAAAGGAATGTTTTGAATTTTTATCGAAGCATTCTTTGCGTGACTATGAATGAATAAAGTGAGTATACGGGATTACGAATCTTTAATCTAATGGTGCTACTATTGAATCATAGAACATTTGGTAAAAAATCGCTAGAGATCAAATTCTACCACTCAAAACCGATATTTCAATGTACTTTATACACAAAATATACCTTTTTCAGACGACCAATTGTTTGATGTGAGATTTAACCAAAATAGGACCTAGAAGCTATTTGTTATCGTCATTCGATGAAATTTTTAAAGGAGTTCAAGCAATTAATTATTAAAATTTGTTATTTTTGAAATTTTACTTCAACAATTTTTGCGTCATTACAACAGTTTAGATTGAATTTGTAAATGCATCATCTCCATTTTGCGGCTAAGACCTCATCGACGAAGTCATGTTGACGCTAATAAAAAGTTGGTCAGAAACACCTGAGAATACCATAAACACTACGTCACGGAAATGTGTTGCATTACATATGATGAACAGTTACGTATCACAATTAAATTCCACTGACAACCGTTCAAAAAACGTATGAAAAATAATCTAAAGTTGCGAGAAAATTGGCAAACTAGGAGTTAGTTGTTTAAAAAAATTGAGGTAAGAACAAGTTTTCCTTGTGTCTCTGTAGGAAAGTGGGGCAAAACGTAACATGTCTGTAAAATGTTCAAGGTACTAGTCCCCACAAAGGCGACACAGTCGAATTAATTAGCAAATTTTTCTAACACGCCATCAATTTTATGTAATTTTATGCGTCCTCAGTCCTGAAGCCGGCAAGCAGTGCTTATGCGTGAAAGGCTTAAGAGCTAAAGCAAGGGGAGAGTAAGCAAACAAAGTCAAGGCTAAAATGAATGAATCAAAACACAAGCTGTAGCAAGCAAAAACTGGAAAATACACCTTTCTCAAATAATTACTTTCACTAAACCTGAAAAAGTCTCTGACGCCAACTACGGAGCAACAAAACCACAGCTATGGAATCAAACCACGTTGACTCAACACAAAGCGCAAACAGAATGCGTAAGCAGAAAGGCCGACTTGTAGCAAACCTAACTTTGACTTGACTGTAAATGTGTTGCTTTGCATATTATTTATAAACCATGGCCAACTACTGAGACATTATTAGTGAGCAGCCTACACAACCTTAGCAGTTCATATTGCTTGAAAATTTGCAAACCTAAAAGCTGCTACTTTGTAATAAAATAAACGAGAACAGCTTCCCCTCGCGCCCTTCTAGCGGCACTATGTAAAAGCCACAACCAGGTGATATTTTCGGGGGGGCAAAATGATTGTAACTCGTTGTAACTAACAACTAAGCATGATTTTGAATATTTTGGGTAGGGAAAATTGCCCGGTTGCCCCCCCCCCGGTTGCGGATCTGCACTATATCACTTAATATGAAACAGGGCAGGTTCTTTGCAAACTCGTTTCGACAAGTTTGATTTTTGGTTATAACACAGAAAACAATGCTGCTTGCAAGTGTGACTCTACAGTCTATGCTCATACATAAATTAAACAGTGCATTGAAAGACATACCTTGCAACTTAACCTTCTACAATAAATTTTGTCTGCAATCCTTATCAGTTTCACTTTGGATCTTATGCATTCTTTTCACACACTCATCATATGAGTAACTTACACGACCATGTTTTGCGTTGAACCAATTACGCACAGCCATCCGCGTGAGAAAGTGAGGTCGGAACGCAGAGAAATCAGTGTCTTATAAAGCTCCAACACTGAGTACGGTTGACCAGCTTGCGCCTGAATGAACAACATTTCAAAACAAGTTACTGCTTACGGATACTTCTTAATTTTAGTCTTGCTATGTAGGTCCTTTCGTTGTTTTACAACTAAAGTAAACCAGCAATGATCAAATCAGATGCAGTCCCTGAGTGCTACCACCAAAAAAAGAAACATTTAACTGCTTGTACAGCGAATATTTTATAACTGAAATATTTAATTTCTGAATGCTGTAACGCTGTAAGAACTTGTTTGCATTTTAGAGCAGGGGTGTCCAAATGCAGCCTGCTGGCATATTTCACATGGTTCTTTGGTTTCTGATCGTACATGTCCCTTTGGTTTCACATGGCTTTGGTTTCTGATTGTGTATGATTCGCAAGAGGGATTCTGCATAAGAGCAGTAGCAGTTTCTTGCTGGTTAAGACGCTCCCCATTGTGTTTTGATGGGCTGGGAGCACATACGACCACAAAATCCGCCTCAAAGGAGTGATTCTGCTTCAAAGCATGTGTGAACTACCTGGATTATGCTTACCCGCACCTCGCCGTAAAAACTTTCGGAAGGAACTGCTGTCCGCGGGTGCTTCCACACGATCGAATTTGGCCTTCTTTGCGAAAGCTTGGACACCCCTGATCTAGATTAGAGTGTTGGGAAACACATCCTTAAATTTATATAGCATTTTTTAAAAAGTCAACCCAAGGACAGTCGTGAAAAAACTCATGCAGTTGGCAAATTCCGCCACTGGAGCAACTAAACGCGTGAAAAAAAATGATTTTTTGAGTGTCACTGATGTCTTTTCTACTTGTTCAAAAAAACACACACAATAACATCGCTCATTTGGAGTTGTAGGAATAATTTAAATACCTCAATATTTACTGGGGAATTACTATCATTGAAATTTGGATTAGGAAGAAGCCATGGATTGCAATCAGAACAAAATCCAGCATTTTCTTCGCCACTCCACTGCATCGGTGTTCGTTGGGAAAAGTTCTGAAATTTGGAAGAGAAACGTTATGTGACAAAATTCTCTTGATGGTGTTCTATGATTTTCAAGACCATTCAACGCACCAAAATTGTGATACGGTAGCACCTCACCTGGAGGCAGACCCGTAACCAGCTTGGGACACCAGGGGGGCGAAGAGTTTTCTGAGGGAGACCCAAAAGTGCGATTAGAAATATAATAATTTTAAACTATGTCCAACACATTTTTCCGGGGTGCGAAAAGTTTTCCAGGAGAGGCCAAGCTCCCCTCCGCCCCTCTTAGTTACGGCCCTGCCTGGAAGTAAAGTAGTTGAACTTTTAGTGTTGGTGTATATGTGCTTATGCATGCCTGTGGGTTGTGTATATGTGTGCAGCTTCTTTGCTTTAATGTTCATGCATATCATCATATTACGATTTTCATCATAACTTTGAGTTGCTTTTTTGCAACTGATCGAAAAAAATTATGGTTCACACATTTTCTGATTTTGATGACTGATTTTGGTTCGAATCCTATCTCTGCCACCTCGTTGTGTCAGCGTACTTTCATCGATGCAACACGCTCGCAACAGGCACAGGAACAAAATGACACTGGGCACGGAAAAGCAAGCAATGCAATACAGTAATATTTACCGGCGGCAACAAATTAAGGATTAGTTGATCGTAGTCAGTGATCATATCGCATTGACAACAGTTTGGGGGACACGACGTATTAGGTAACAAGTTGTCTACGAACTGAAACTTTACCATAATTTTGGACTTCTAGCTTGTCGCAAATGTTCAGCAACATGTTGGCAAGAATTTCGAAAAAAGCAAACAACACTCTTTAATTTATTGTTTTCAATATCAAACGCCAAAAATGCTCGTGGCTTATCCTTAGCGTTTTTTTGCGACCGCTTCGGTCTCCTAGCTGAGTAGCACGTTCGACTCAAAACCAGAATGCCATGGGTAGGGCAAAACCAGTTCAAACCAGGATGAGACACTGAGACACTATCTGATGTTGCTAAAGCTGATCTGACAAAAACCTTGTCGATATGCGTAGCAAAAAAGTAGTGCAATGATGTAAATGTGTTCTTAATGCTGTGATGGAATCTGTTTGAGTCTCACTGCCAATACCAAGTCGTCATTTGTATACAAGCTGTACTCGAGTATGTAACACACAGGATTGCCTTGGCTCTCTCCTAAGTAGGAAATACTTCAACAAATGTTCGCGCAACTCGGACTGCTTACGTAGTCGAATATAGCCCATGTACAAACAAGTCATAACTTGTTTTTGCAAGCTGATTGTGCGAGAATTTTCTGTGCCTACGTCGATTGTGTTTGCGCAATGCAAGGCAGGCCGAACGCGAGAAAAAGTAATGCGACAGTGCTTGACTTACTAATAAAACATGAGATTTTGCTGGATTTTAGTCACTATATGAAACAAGTTGGTCGGAATTTGACTGTCACTGTGATGCTTTACCAGTTCGTGCATTTTTTAGTTTTTGTATTTCGGTTCTTGACAGATTCAAAATAAAACTTTGTACAGGTACCTTAGTGGGCTGATAAGGAAACGAAGTTTGTCAACGATTTGTGTGGTGGTAAACAAAAGACTACTCTCCAAGACTTGGATAATGCCATGTTATCCGTGTGGAGGAAATCAGTACACTTTGTAAGAAAAAATTGTGGTAGGGCAGGGAAACCTGCGGAATAGGAACATAAAAATGCAGAACCTTTTCCAGTAATAGGGACTTTAATATGTAAACTTCTGTTCGCACTTACATGGGATATGCCGAAATTTTTTAGGATTTCGGATTTCGAAATTTTTCACCTCTGTCATGACTTCACAAAAATTTAGAAAAAAACAAAATGCATAATGAAATGCTCCCCTATTTTTCCTTGCAATTGAAAAGCTTAATGCAGGATTTTGCTGCGTAATAATCACATCTCGTGTAGTACTTTTTTGCAAGTGAGTTTTGCATTTTTATCGCCTGCATCATATAACTTTCCGAACAATATACTCACTGGATACAAAAAACTTGGGAGAAAAAGAACCGCAGTCAGAAATTAGTCAGTATTGAAATTTATAAAAGGTTGTTGTTGTAACATTTGCAAACGCATTGCCTACTTACTTAGGCTTCTATTTTGCTATAACTAGACTCGGTCCTTAAAACAAAACATACGATTAACTGGGTCAAACATACAAAAATATTCCCATAAGGAAGCCGTAAGAGAATACACAACGAGCAAATACGCAAGAAATGGCACGACGGAATTACACCAATCAAACAGTCAACCCCAAGCAAGCACGTGCACATCCACTAATTGCACCACATCTGTATCACTGAAAATCCGTTGATGTGGGTTGCGCGGACCCTTGCTATTGGTATGAACTCACATCAGAAATGTAGTAGGTAGTCTAAGCCTAAGGAACAGACAGCCGCAACATCTTCGACGTTTAGGAAGTTTGATATTTTTTGAAACAATATCAGTTAGAACAAATCTACACGTGTCAGCGAAATACAAATCAACCAAAACTTTTTGATAATAGCATTAAGCATTGAAGTATTTCTACGATTTTATCCAAATCGCTCATACCGATCAAACTGCAACGAAACATCAAAAATAGTTTGAAGCAGGGATAAAACAGTTTGTTTCTGCCGAGTTGTTTCGCTTTCAACTGTTAAAGAAGCTTTTCAAAAAAATGTGGCTTGGTTTGCTTATCGATCTGATTTTCAGAAATCCTGAAAGACAACTGCAGATCAAGTTTTTCCGCATGATGATCCATAACACTTCATACAAAACATTTTATAAAAATCAAATATGGCTTCCTCTCAGCTAACAGAGAGTAGCTATTTTTCCAAAAGATCAGAAATGTGTACTTTGCTTGCAGACCCCTGTAAGTTCACCTTCAATGTTGAGTTACAGTTATGATAGTGCATATGTACATCGTGCATAGTTATGCCAGTGCATATATCTTTGACGTACCATGCCAAAGTCGGTCATTCCAATCTCTTCTCCATAATAAATTCCTGGTGTTCCGAGCAACGTCATCATCAGGAAAGAAGCACAACGAGCGCGCGTCGAACCCAGCTTACTCGCTATCCTTGGTAAGTCCTCATTTCCGAGCTGAAATTTAACATCATTGTACGTTGTGCTATTATTAATAACTAAAAAAATAATTTGATATAAATTTATGTTGCGTGTTCAATCTGCTGTACCAATTGTCCGGAAAATATTAAATTAGAATTAGAATTTTTAACAGTAACAGGCCCTGTCAATAACTTGCTGCCAGTGCAGGATTCACAACGAAAGAAGCCACCTGAGTTCAGCTCCAGGTTAAGCGGATTCGGGAGTCGTATACCACCTATGACACACTAAAAAGACTGAGATATTGTGCCTCTCCATAAATCCTGGTCAGTGTATACTAAAATTAGCAGAAAGGCTCTCATACAGGTCAAGACGTTCAAGTACGTCGGGGTAGTATTCACGAGTGACGGAAGGCAGGACAAGGAGCTTGATCGGTAAAGCAAACTTAATTTTTCATGAGCATTATCGTTCCACTACCATGGTCACAAAATGCAATGTTTCAAGAATCGCAAAGCTCAGTTCTTCAACCGTGTTTTTACCGACCCTCGCATTAATGTTCAATAATCTGGGGTAATGACCGTAAGACGGCGAACTCAAGTACCAGCAGCAGAGATGGAAAGTTTGCAAAAAAATTACAGCGTGACTCTACGCGACAAAGTGCGCAGCTTTGGAATTCGTAAAACCTTGAATGTTGAGCCACTTCCTGGAACAGAGTGATCTCAGCTACGATGGCTCTACCACGTGACACGAAAGCCTCAGGAAAGATTGGTGAGGCGAGTCCTATTGGCTGCACACACGAGAAAACGATCCAGCGCTCAACCAAGAGCCAGGTGATGTGATCACAACTCCAACCTGTCTTGGTCCTCGCTTAATGTGGAGTCAGCGGAGCTATCAGAGATCGTTGAAAACCGTGAGGTATTTCGAAACGACCTTCTAGATATGCTGCCCCAGCGACGCATCCCAGATGAAAAGCGTGTGTTAAAATTAATTAATTCGTTTTACGCTTCTACAAGACATGGATAAATAACAGCCAACCCCCTCAGGGCTGAACAAGCGAAAATCAAACACGCAATTTTCTGCTGCGGAATGAATGAAACCTCATCCTGCCCATATTGCAACGCCTCGCAACATGGAGTAAACCAATCAGTCATAATTTGCCCTCCACAAGAATGCTCGAGAGTTTAAAAACAATACAGGATTGTAGCAGCGATTTTGAAACATAATTGGGACACATAAACATAAATACGTGATGTTTCATGCGACATTGCTGCCATACATAAGAAAAAGCGATCTTCTTCCTCTTTCGTTTGCGCGAGTTCTTCTTTTATCCACTACTAGCCCGCCTAGATATCGGGGTAGGTGTTGGGCAGCCATTCGGTTGTCTCATCGTCCAGAACAATCAGGCCGTGTAGTGCGTGGGGGGTCGATGGATTGGACAGTGGAGGACGACATGGTCGACGGTTTGTTCTGCGCCACACTCACAG
>JGI24022J15233_10006074_pt1 | contig 12999 bp, 5 predicted proteins | sample Ectturendosymbi2_FD_15233 | JGI IMG/M metagenome (IMG submission 15233)
AATTGTTAATTTTTTATTAAAACTCTCAATGATGCTAAGCTCTGGTATGTAAAACAAATTCAGATACTATGCTATTTGAAATAAATGGCTTATGAGAGAAAAGTGGTTACTCATAAAGTTCTGTGAAAAGACTGCAAGCTTTACTTTGCACTTTCAGTACTGTCCAATTAAATCTATGTCCAAACTATTTGTTCCACTGTTCTCGACAGATGTAAATTTATGTTTTTACTGAAAATCGTGTTTTGGGACCAGGGTTGTCATGTTTTTTTGCTTGGAACAGGTCTAAAAATATGGTCCTGGACTGAGTTTAAATAATATTAGGTTTTGGAATATGATTCCAAACTAGGGGTGGTTTAGAGGCTGTTTGAAAGCATATTTTTTGAGTTCGGCAACTTAGATGAGACCAGGACTAAAATTTTGTGTGGTGGAAGTGCTTTGATATGCTGCCAAATGCTGAAGAATGTATTGCAAACATTTATGAAAGAATATTTAGACATGTTGATTAGGTTTAGTTAATGCCAGTGTTAGCTGCTTTTTTTGTCTCAAAAAATGCTTCCAATGAAGTGAAACTCTTGTAAAAAAATGACTCCGGTAGGCCCAAGCTTATTGCAGTGGTATGTAGACTAAAATATTTTTGAAATGATTTGATACATTGGCAATTGATTAGTGTAAAGACAAAAAAATGTTTGCCAGGTTTATTGTTTTAACTTAAAGCTAAAAAACGCCTAGCAGTATCTACCTTCTGGAATTTGAATTTCCCATCAAAACCATGCAGTAGCCATAGTTTTCGCCACAGGGAAACTACCCAGTATCCAATGTGTTATGCTGCAACCTAACAGGCTGTTAGTTTTTTTTCTGCAAATTAACAAACATTTTGTGTTCTCTTTTCAAATATTATTTGTACTCTATAATTAGCCTGTATAAGTTAGTGAAAGCAAATCATTGTCCACTTTGCAAATTGTTTTGTGTTAATGATTTTTTCACACATATGTTAACCATTAAATCTAAGTGTAGCTTTTTTATCATAATGTCAATAGAATTTTGATAAACTGCATTCTGTTACCAAAAATTGTGCAATTTAATAATATTTATTGACTATATATATTTCATGTTTTACAGCTTTTGTTATTTACTTTTTTTACCTTGCCAAAAAATTAGAATCTTTTATTATGTCTGATTCTGTTCATGACCTTTCTTCTCTTGATTTAACAAAGCCAAGATGGAGTCAAGAAACATACATTGGTCGGGCAAAGCATTTTTTTACTGGTTTGTTCCTTGTTTCTTTTTAACATTGTTCCTGATGCAGTGCAAACAGCATGAAGCTATGTAAACTTAGTTTTCATATCCCTTAATAAGAAAAAACATTTTATTTGTATTATCTTTAGCAAGTTTTCCATGTTTGGTATTTGATACAAGATGAAATTTCGATGCCACTAGCTTAGTGAAGAAAATCAGAGCAGGTGTTACTGTATTCTCTAATCACAAAAAAGATCATTGCTTCTCTGCTGGTTTGTGGTGCACTTAAATACCGTACATCAAGCCTGCACAACTCAAAGCTTGAAGGGCCAAATTATCAACATAAATTTGTCATAGGGCGCAAAACTATTTTATTTTAATGTAGAGATTTTGTTGTAGTATGGAAAAAATTCTGGAACAACAAATTAGTTCAAAGTTGAGGTTGAGCTTTTGCAACATTTTCTACAATTGAGAAAGTTCTCACGGGCCACAAGAAAAGCTTTCGTGGGCTGTATGTTGTGCAGGCCTGCTGTACAGTGTACATACTTTACAAAGTAACCTTAGCTTGAACAGATCATCTCATACTGATCGCAATCACCATAAATAATTTTTAATAAAAATTGGCATTGGGGTGTTATGCTAACATATCTGTTTGTGAGCATGACCAACTTGTTTGGCTGTCATAGCAAATGTTATATTCGTTAACTAGTTTTCAGTAGTTCACGAACAGTCAGTATCTTGTAAAATCAGTCCTGTTGACACAATGCCTGTATTAAAAACTGTGTAAAACGATGCAATTCTCATATTTGTCAACATTCAGGTATATCTTTGTTGCTTGTGGCGATTTAAACATGTGTACTTTCAAAGTAGTTTGATCCCGATTTCATGTTTGTTTGAATGTACCAAATTTAATATTTGCATTTTATAGTTGATTTTGTCAATAATTCCTGTGTTTACATGGCACATTTGATTCAGATTGTGGCTTTTTTCTTGCTGAGTCATCCTCTTGATCAGGAATTCCCAACTTGGGATACATGCAACCCTAGGGGTGCATTTGCCTATTCTTAAGGTATTTGAGGTTAGCAATAAAAGGGAAAATATATTTATGTATTATTTATTTCCAAATATTTATACATATATCAATGAATAATATTTTTTTAAATCTTTATAATGCTTATTTCTTAAATATATTCACTTCAAGACATAAAAACAGAGTCTATGTTTGTAGTTTTAAAAATCTAAAAGTTTTATTGAAAATTCAGTGGATTTTTGTTATTTTACTCAGCCTTTTTGTCACAAGAAACTTAAGGTTACATGCTCATCTATCAAAATGCTGAAGGGGTACGTGATCAGAGAAAGGTTTGGAACACCTGCTCTAGATCATAGGTTCTTAAACATTTGCAGGCACTCCCCCTTTGGCATTTGTCAGTGGTACTTGCATCTCAGCTAACCTCAAAATCAAACACAAAAAACAGAGCAACAATTTATTTGCCGTTATCCTGCTTCTCTACAATATGTCGCTAGCAAACCATTTCTCCCTTGCGTACCTTCCATGCCACCACGAAGGGTGCACCCCCAGTTTAAGAACCTAGCCTCTAAATAGATTGTGGCTTTTAGTGGCCTGCTGTTTGCGAGGTGGTCCAAAATTTGAAAGCCACAATGGATTGTGGCTGATATGCAAGTGGTTACAAGATTGTAGACAATGTTTGCCACAGTTTTTGGATGGCCACAATCGAGGAAGACACCATTACTAAGTGTCATGTAAACACAGCAAATGTTTCATCAGTATAACTTTGTACAATTGCAATCAGGGTTGCAGAGTCGGAGGTAAAATATTCAACTCCGACTCTGTCCTTATATAAAATTTCTGACTCCGTTTCTAAAATTTCCGACTGTTACAATAAATGGAAATTCTGGTGCACAGCAAGAACTCTGTTTCAACAAAAGTTTCAAAAGAAATTGTACCATTTCAACAGGAAATGCCAATTTAGGAGTGTGATGTAACAAATGATCCAATTAGACATCCAGAGTCTGACAAAAAAATCCGACTCTGACTCATGATGTTGTCAGGAATCTGACTCCACCAAAAACCTCCGACTCTTTACGACACCACAACCCTGATTGCAATGGTGCCAAAGCACTCTGAAAAGTTTAATGGAGCTCAATCCTAGTGCATAGTTTATTGTTTGACTTTTTGAAAATGGTTGATCAAGGTTCATTTACGCAGGGTGTTGAGTCGTAACTCAAAATTCAGGCTCTGGCTCCAGCTTAGACATCTAAAGCGTTTTGTCTCCAGCTCTGAAATGACTTGGTCTGTCAGTGAAAACTGAAAACCCACTGTATTATTTGTGCAATTACGTTAATACATCAGCATCGAATAGATGAAGTGTCATGGAATGACACATTTGATGGACAGTAGTGTGCGAAAAAGTTTGAGAAGCACTGTTCTACAAACAAACAAGGAAAATTTTACTATAAATTTTACACATCGCAGTCCATGCTCGCCCTGCAAGACATTAACTCACTTGCCCCACAAACCAGGGCTGTGGCACCAGAACCCAAAATCAGGCTCCGGCTCTAAAAGTTTTTGACTCTGGCTCCATTCATCCAAAATTGCATGGGCTCCCGCCCTGCATTTACGTTGGTTTGTTCTTAAGAGTTTTGATACCAGTTTAGCTTTAGAAAACTTGTTTTACTTTCATTTTTAGAGCGGCTGTTTGGCAAATTAAATCAAAAACAACAACAAACTACTGTAAAAATTAGGGAAGAAAAATTCTAATGATGATGTTCAACAAAAGTTATTTTTGGCTTTAAATTACTGGATAGTGACAAATGCCTCTCCTCTGTTTCAAGAAAAATTGCTGTGTTGCTTGTGCTATAAGCCATGGAAAATGCTTTTTTCCCCTTTTTCTACTTGGCATGCTTCCGCAACATAAAGTCTTTGTTGTTCCCTGGAAACAGCTGGCAATGCATGATAAGAAATACAGTTTTTTTTCCTAGAATAATTTATGAGATCTTTTTTCAAAATTTTGTCTGAGATGCAGGATAAAAACAAGTTAATGTAGAAAGCTATTTTTGAAAACTATTGGTGTAAGTTTATAGCAATAGGTTTGTTTTTGTATATAAATTTAATGAATTTTTATGTCAAAATCTTTGTGTCCATTTGCAGTTACAAATCCTGCAAACCTGCTGCTTTCTGGTAGTGACTTGGAGAAGGCCAAGGAATTGTACTTCAAGTCTGTGTAAGTTCATTTATTTTTTGAAAACAAGTCAACTATGTCGCATTACTGTTGGTTCTTTAAGTCCATTGCATGTGTGATCCTGATACAAAACTCTTACCACACAGCTCCAGAGCCAACACAAACAAGGTGTGTTGAAACAAGGCAACAGGGCAAGTATTCTTTCAAAATAGATATATAACATATAATGCCAAACCAGAACTTGCTAGCCAAATTTTTGTTGAGCAATTTTTTACAAGGCCACCTGAAACAGGAGCTGTCGCTTGTTTTCACTGAGTCTAGGTTATATATGCTCAAGTAAGGTGGGTGTAAATAAAGTTTCAGTTTACACAAGAATGTGGCCAAGTGTGCTTTAATGCTGGTTAGTGTATCTTACGTGACATCTTGATTTACTGTTTCACAACACTCAACAGTGCATGCACGGTCCACCGTCTCCATCCCAAACAACTGGATGACACACATAATTTTGAAAAGTAGGATTTTACAGTGTTCTGTTCACAGAAAACTTTCATTGAAACCAGTCTAGCTTAATCTTACCTGTCTAGTCAGTTAAAGTTAATTGAAACTTAACCTTACTGTGTTTAATGCCATGAACATCACCAGGATTTGAGAACTGTGTGGAAGAGAATTCATCAGCAGTTTTTATGTAACTCAGTACATATAAAAATGCTAGGTACATCTTAATAAAAGCCTTGCTTGTGTACCCTTGGCTCATTAAGATAAACAAGTATTATGGAAATTTGATTAGTTTTCTAAACATTTCAAAATATGTTCAAATATATTTTTAAAGAAGTAAAAAACTCTATTTATAAAAGCACTAAATGCACATTTCACAGAACAGACTTGACATACTCTTGGGAAATGATTGCAATGCAATCATTTTTGACATTACACCGAAGGAACTGAAGCAGATTTCAAGAAAATTTTGGACAGCAGTGTGTTTTATTATATATCTGTGTTCACAAAACTTTGGTCTATGTAGATCATAATACCTGCTCTCATCATGATCCAAACTCACTCAGTTGGGTGTTTTATTTAATTTTAAGTAAGTTTTTTTTGTTACGATTACAAAACAGCAAAGCAACATGGAAGCTAACACTGCTAGAATGGACTCGCAACCAGGATGCCAAAAAAACCCTGAAGCTGTCCAGTCCAGGTGCCCCAAAACTTTCTTAAATGAAACACATTGCCACAATGTATTAGCACATTATAAGCATCTCACAACACCAAAATACAATGTACAAAGCATACAATTCACAAAAAAAGCATACAAAAGCATACTGCATCTGGAGAAGACAGATGCAAAAAGTAAGTATGGGTCTGTTCATAATATGACAAGAGACAATCCCTATATGTTTGCAGAAGGTAGCATGCGGTAAGGTTTTCAGACTCTTGTTCTATTTCTGTCCAGAGTGCAGCCCCTCTAAAAGAACTGCTTTTTCCAGGATTTGTAGAAACCCTTGGTATAAAATAATTTTGGTTGTCAGTGAATCTGGTTTTATAAGAATGAACACCAGAAATATATTTTTAAAAATTGTCATAGATTTTTGGCAATGCACCGTGATGTAGTTTTTGATGTATGATACAACACACCGTGTTGTATGATTTAGAATTATTTACTGATAATTTATTTAAACACATTCATCTGTCTACTTTAAGAAGTTCACAGTCAACCGAAAATTTCACGCCATTCAAATTTTTGTCAGATGTAACAAACTTTGTTAAAATTCAAGTATGGCAGTAAGTAGAAGATGTGTTTGCAATTAAGTATAATTGATTTGTAAATAGATGTGTCACTTTGAATTCTGATTCAAGATAATGTTCGTCAATCAGCGTTTTGCAGCGAACCAGTGCCTGAATTTTCTACTCCCCACTTTAAGCATGCGTGAAGCTGCAATTAGATAGGGTTAACGCCTCACTGTCTGCTATGTTTTTTTAATTGCTCCTTGCCATGTCTGTAGACACTCTATGTTGGTGACTTTGTTTTTACTAATGCTATTTTCTCATTAGGTCTGCTGTTTGGTTACTCGTGGCTGGATTACAAAATCAATGTTTTTAAACTTGCAATGAAGGTATCATCAGGTAGTGAGAACATTTCTGCCAAGCACGCATTGCAAGGCTACTTGCAAAAAGTTCGTGTGGCTGGAACTTTGTTAATGTATTGCTCATGTATGCAAGTGACTTCTCATACCCGTGCAGTTAATGATGCTTAGGAGCTAAAAGAGCTGTATTGTTTTTTCTACAATAACATCATGATAAGAAAACCGCGTGCAGTGTGGTGTCTTTAAAACAGAGAGTGGCGAAGTAGTTCTGGAATCAGCAACGCGAAAACCACTGATTTAAATGAAGTATATCGGACGTTTAAAAAAAAAACTGTTTTAATCGTTAGCAGTAATTAATTGTTCTTGTCTTAAACTTTTGTTTTATACGCAGCAAAAAATGCTAAATAAGTTTTAGTGGCAAAAGTTTTGGGCGACCCACGTCCTCCTGAGTGACTTCTCTCTGTTCTACATGGTAACGTTACATTTACGAATGATAGACACGATGCAAGTTCAAGCGCTCCCCGGTTTATCTAGATTCTAGATAGATGCTTTTAAACTATTTTCACAAGTTTTAATTTGCAGCAACGGAGAGCCTCTACCTTCAGGAATTTCTGAAGAGGACCTTTGGAAGGCGAAGTATCAGTATGACAGTGCGTTCCACCCCGACACCCACCAAAAAATGTTCATCCTTGGCCGAATGTCGGCTCAGGTTCCGATGAATATGACGATAACTGGATGTCTGATGACTTTTTACAAGTAAAATCGAAACTCACAATCAATACTCTATCATTTTCTTTATTAACGCGTTGCCAATCTCTGTAGATCAAAGCCTGAAGTCATTTTCTGGCAATGGGTGAATCAGTCCTTCAACGCCATCGTTAATTTCACGAACAGAAGCGGAGAAGCGCCTATCAGTACTAAGTAAGCCTTGATCAATTTCGTGAACATAATAAGATCAATCAGCAATGTCACTGTTTGTGGAAAGCATGTCTTAGGGCGTTGTACCTGAAAATACGCAAGATTTATGTAGATGAGGTGAGAAAGTTTAATTTATGGTGGTGTTCGGTCTTCTATTATTCGGAGACAAAATTGAATGGAAGATCGTTCTGTTGTTCAGTTCATGAAATGATGGAAAAAAACGGTTGTTGCAAGTTTGAAAATAGGTTCGTAGAGAATCAGTCAACTCTTGGCTTCTCAGTGAGCGGTCGGGCTTCGAACGTGGTTGCTTTCTATCAGCTTGAGCTGTTGTTCCTCTATAAACGTGTCCATCGTCGCGAAGCAGCGTCCTATTCCAGCAGAAAGAGGTGATGTCCACGGTGGTGGATGAGAATAGAGTTCGACAAGTTACTTCCAGACAAGTTGAAGAAAAGTTACAAAAACTGTGTTGCCTGGCAGAAAGATTGTATGCTTCCGTTTTTCTTGTGCCCACTGCCCATCCACATTAACACAAACACTCAAATAAAATTAATGATGCTTACATGGAGGAGGAGGCGTTTAGAAAAAGGTCTCGGGTGAATGAAATCAAAAAACTGGGTGCTTACGTTTTGATGGATGGAAAATATGTGACATGAAGTTAGAAGGTTATTTGAATAGGGGTACAGATTAAGTGTTTTGTCTTTTCCAAAGAGGACATGGAAAACAACAAAATATTTCCGATCTTGCACACCATGTGGACGAATACGGTATTTTCCATTGGAAACGTGGCAGGGCTAGGACGAACGCGAAACATGCAGAAATGAATACGATCAAGGAAAATTAGACCACACAATTACTATAGTATGAACACATTACGCATACAATACCTTGTATTCAGAGCAACATACTTTTACTTATATTAATCAACTGTTCCTTTTACCAGTGTTTTCCAACCTTTTTTTGCCACGGTGCACATGCAAGTTGCAACTCAATTTCCTTCACGCGGCTCCTCAAAGCTATTGAATGAAACCTAACTAATACATTGAAGCTGCGAATTCATATGTCTACTGTACATTTTATTATACCGCAGTCACTGCAGGATGATTCCAAAGGGATTGCTGCATAAGAGACGGGTACACAAACGTGCTACGCTGTACCGAGTAGACCAAGAACAGGCTTGCCAATCGCATTTCAAAAAAGCAGGGTTGGTCGTATTTGGAAGGTTCAACAAAGTCGTTCTCAGCTTTGAAAATTTCGCGGCACAGGATTGGGAAACACTGCTGTACACGGTAACTAAGAAGCTTCGCCCTTAGGGAGGGCAGCAACCCGATTCTCTCTGGCCCTTCGCACCATCCCACTCCCTCATACATGCTATGAATTGGTCTACTTGGAACTTATCACAGCAGCATACAGCGATGCAAAGTATCGTATTAACAGTGTTGCCATCATCTATACGTGATACTGATTATTATATGTGTTCTTCACTATTTCCTCATATTTACGCTTGTGTTCTTTCAAAGTACCTTGGTAGCGGCATCTGTGCGTATGTTTTTTTCTACCGCTACACGTTTATGTTTGTGTTCTTTCAACTGTCTGCGTGCGTCTTCCTTGTTAGCGCCTTGTTTGCGTGAGTTGTACTTTGTTGTGTGTGGTTGTGAAGGCACAACAATTAACTCCTAGCTTGTTTCACCTTTTGTGCATCGTAAGCAGCAGATGGTTCGTGGCATCCAAGCAGTTTCCTGTCGAACGCTGACCCGCTTGACGCTGAAATAGACGCTGTGATGTCATAGAATGAAACGTATTATTTGTGTGACGACACCGATTTCACGACTCACTTGCCTGAATAAATTCCCAACTCTGGGCGCTGTGATTGTCTTCATGCGACTTACTTTACCAGCAGTACCACTTTACGTGCTCCCTTTTGTTTTATAGACGTCTGCTAACTTCATACGTTCTGGCAACAGGAGGTGCTGTTGCCACAGCTCTCTCGCTGAATGCGCTAACGAAGGTACTGGCATGTTTAATTTTCTGTACCACCAGTGCAATTTATTGTTTCTTCTGAAGATGGCCTGTGACTAAGTTGAAACGTCAAACAAAATAATTTGCTTTCGATATTTGTGGCTATACTTTTCAGCATGTTTAATTTGTTCATCCATTTTAATTCATCTGTTTGTATTCGGTTCCGTTACTGCGTTTCGTCGAACTCCCAAGGGTTTTAATTGATAAACAAGCCAGTTGACTGCATTGTCTCACGCTTTTATCGCAGCGGCTTTTGTTGTTCGTGACGTCTGAGGCCAGTTGCAGTGGTCTTGTCTGTCGCGTTTACTTCTTTCTAGGCGCAGTGCCGCAGTGTATCAATGCTGTTTACTAGGGGAGAAATAGTGCTAATTTAAGATTAGAGGAAATGATAATTTGTGACGGATTTTTTATTCTATTCAGAAACTTCCGTCTTTGGTTGGCCGTTATGTCCCATTTGCAGCAGTGGCTTCTGCAAACTGCATCAACATACCGATGATGCGAAGCAGGTATGAACGACCGGCTAGACTGTTGCATGTCATACTGGCACTCGCCGGCTTGTACTGCCAATAACAATTAAACTTGTTGTTACGCAGAAATGTTCTTACCATAACATAAAAAACAGGCTTTTGAGGCCGTTCTTGTTTCATGTCCAGTGCGGGAAATTTGAATTCCACGTGACTATGTTCGTAACAATGCGTTTTTCTGTTGAAATGTTAGTAAGTTACAAGGTGTGTGACATTTAACGCCGCAGCGCTAGTCACGTCATTACTGACAAAAAACGATTTGTCTTTCCAAACGCACTACTGACTGCGCCCTGAACCAGTAGCCTGTTTAAGCTAGAGTTGAGAGGCAGAGACGAACTTATCGGCCTCGGAGCTTCATGAACGTGTGCGATGATAACGATTGAAAACACATGTGTTGAGAAACCATAAAAATTATTGGCGAAGGGGGCGTATGAATACGGTAATATTNGAACCGCTTCTTTTGCGAACACCAGAAGCTTTGTTCGTTTTCGCTGCAGGTCAGAGCTTGANAATAATTTCTAAATCTTTAGTGGCAGAGATGGACAAGTTTCCCCCCATATTTTACTATCTAGCTAACGCGATACGAGTGTCCGTGGCACTGGAAAAAGTTTGTTTTAGCCCCCCAGTCGTGAAATGAAATTTCATTTTTTTTACACTAGAACAGCTATGTCCAACCAAAATTGCTTACTGACCCAAAAATTATGTCACAATCTTAACCAGGGCCGTACTAATGAATGCCACGCAATGAAAGACTTACTTTGGTCTTAGCAAACTAAATTTAGTTTAAGCTAATGTACTGAAAGCGTTCGAATCCTAACTGCCATGGTAACGACTGTTTGGCACCTTTAACCACTCCGTAAGTGTGATTTCATAGGCAAGTTTCTTGCCAATGGAACAAGGGTAGACATCAGAAAACTAGCAAAACGTTTTGCGCCAAGGTGTCAGTGGACATACAAAAATCTCCAAACACGCAGTACGGACGTGATAAAGTGGTTCTGAGGACAACCTGCATCAAAAACGTCAAATTTAAGATTATTAAAGTAAGGACTGGTTGTCAGTATGTAGTCTACTTATACTACAGCGAAAACCTAAACTGGACCGCACAAAACCTTTGACTGGGCCACATGCAGGCCGCGGTTGGACATACCCGTAATTACACTAGAAATAGCGCCTGCTGACGCCTACAATCAATGCGCCTTGAAGATGTTCCCTTCATCACTGCTACGATGACCAGCTCGCTAGTTTGACGTTTCGCTCCATTCTATTAGAAACTAATTTCGTTTCGTGACAAAATCAAATTTAAACTGTTGGTATGATTACTTCCTGAAATTCACGATTCCAGTCATATTTAATTGTCCGAAGGTAAAACTTTGCGTAAGGATTGCGTTACTGCTGCCACGATCAAAAATGAAGGCTCACGCATAGAATGAGATATAAAATGAAACTAAATGTTTTGGCGTCAGTGTGAAGATCATTATTAACAAACGTTTTCTGGGTATGTTGTGGTCAACACGTGTTGCTGCAGAAGCTTGAAATAGAACATACGAAGGGAATTTGTGAAAGAGGAAAACGCAAGCAATTATTGTTGTGTATAGTTTATAGGCTAAAGATAGTTTTCACATTAGTTTGTATTACACCAAATGAATGCTCAAGTGCCACCCGTCAACGCAAACTTAAAGTAATTAACAGTCAACTTTTTAAGTTTAAGGCAACTTGCCTCCTGTCAATTCTTGTTCACATTTCCACCTCGATTAACGATTTTCGATATTTGAAGAGTGAAGCTTCGTCAATCCCCATACGATATGTTTTGTAGCGTTTCTACGCGAAGTTTTTTCCTGAACGCGCATCACCAGTGCTTTGCTGTGTCTTACTCGATACGACAAACAAGCGGCTTAATTTTTGCCTTCTCAGGGAGTTAACAGAGGGAATCCCTGTGGCAACCGAGTCTGGGGAGCGTCTGGGAAGTTCCACGAAGGCTGCAAAGAAAGCGATTTTCCAAGTGACGCTGTCGCGAATAGGAATGGCTCTGCCCGGCATGGGTAAGCCTTATCGTTGACAACGGTTCTGTTGTTATGGACGTGTGATATGATTGCCACCAATGGTATCTTTGCTTTCTGCAGTGCAATGTATGACTACAGCAAAAGGCTTTGCGACTCATTTGTTTTTTTCCCTCAACTGTGTATCGTTCAACAAACTGTGCATAGTTTTGTCCTAACGTTGCTTATTACTCAGCCTTTCAAGCTGCGAAACCGAGGCAAAGCATGGCTGCTCTATAAATTCTGGCTGTTCTCTATAAATAACTCGACATTATGCTGGGTTTGCATTCTCATCGTATTTTATTGTCGCCCAACCTTTCGGCGCTGCACAGTTGGCTCGAGCGCCACGCAGCAGTGGATTCCCACTCACGTAAAAGCATCAGACCACCGATCAGCTGCAGATGATATTGGGTTTGAACAACAACCCAGTGCCATCACTGGAATAAACACTGGGCGCCATCACCAACCTTGTCCTTTCATGAAGGGCGTGGTCTACCAGTCATTTAACCGATATAGTCTGGGCGCTTACTTTTGTTGGCTTTCAGATAATTCTATTTGAATAAGATGTAAGGACTGACGATGCGTAGTGCTACGTGAAATCGATTTCCTGTTCAAAATTTGCGATAGATTCCTTGCCTGTTCCACCTGTGGAGTGAAGTTAATTGAACTTGTCTACGTTGGTACGCACTTGTCCGTAATTTGGGTGAAACGATGCAGATAAGTAATTTCTTTGCTAGTAAGGCTCCAGCTACCAGCAATGAATAAGGTGGTCTCACCTCGTTTGGAATCATCAGATAACCGGCCGACCGTCTAACACAGTGTTTTTCAACCTTTTTGCTGCAGCAGAACCTTCAGCAAATGTTTGCATTCCTCATGGAACCCTATGCAATGATCCAAATGTCTATATTGCTACAACGGCATAGAACTGCGGTTGGGAATTTCGTCCCAGGCACTTTCGGCGGAACCCCTGGCAGCAACTCGCGGAACC
>JGI24022J15233_10006077_pt1 | contig 12997 bp, 9 predicted proteins | sample Ectturendosymbi2_FD_15233 | JGI IMG/M metagenome (IMG submission 15233)
GACGTGTTCTAGGAAAATTTCCGCGGTCACAACACTGGCCCTCCCTCATAACGCCACCGAGACTCAAGGTTCCTGCCCACAGCGATCCGGTGAAGCGTTGGAACTTTCGCAAGGCTGACTGGAAGCGCTTTTGCCTTCTCACAAGTGAATCCGTTGAAAGATTGCCACCTCCGGACACAAAAAACATCGAGAAGGCATACCAAGAATTTTGATGCTGTGTGGGCGGATCACCAATGGTATGCGAAGTCGGCGGACAACTCTACAAGACTGCGCACTTTTAACCCCGACACCGGCACCCACCCCCTCGGAATGACCTCTCAAGAACAGCCTGGATCCGGCTTAACCGCCTCCGCAACGGTGTCAGACGTTTCCGCTCTTGCTTGTACAAATGAGGTATGGCCTCCTCCGTAGCATTACAAGAAATATTTTTTTATGATTTTTGTGACAGCAATTTGGGGCAAGCCAACGCCTAAAATGCGCTTTTTGCCGGGGCAGTTGAGGTGAACGCTTTTGCCCAAGGAGCGCTGTGGTGGTTCACTCCGTGGCCGTGTATTAAATCACTCAACCTTCTAACTGAGAGGCGGACGCTCAACAATTGAGCTATCACCACTCCAACAAAATTTTCGTCGCCAATACCTGGACGTCGGGTAACGTTATGATGTGCCGTTGGGACGTTGCTAAGGAACCAAAGATAGGTGAAAAAGGGTTAAGCTAGCCTTGACTATTTACCGTGATTTCATGCAAAGCCCTTTTCACCAGATTTTGAGAGGAAGGGCAACATAAACCGCGAACAACTGGAGCGCTAATGTTTGCTAGTCTGCCGTCAAATTTCATCGCTTTCCTTTGTTCAAAGGACATTTGACTGGGATGGGGAAAATGGCTTTGGGTGGAGAAGAAGGTGACTGAGGCACAATTGGCACCCAAGTAAGGGTGTTAAAAACACTGATTTCAAGACAAACACCGCGGTACTTCAGCACATTGGATTTTGACCCAGACTTTTGAGTAAACATTTCATCAATTTGCTCACTACACAGCCACATTTTTTGTTTTTTCAGCCTAGCCTACCAGTCTAGGGCTTCTAAGCACAAAAACTGAAAAGAGTTAGAACTTTAAAAAAACTTTATTTAAAAATAAGAAAGAAGAGTTAGAACCTTAAATTCCTTCCAAACATTCATTTTTTATTAACAAAGTGCCGCCCCCTAGAAGGTGCCGCCCGGGGCCCCAGGCCCCCCTTGCTACGCCACTGCGTCCTCAGAAACATTGACGTCGGAAGGATTTTCTCCAGGGCGGGGACAACCGTAGATTTTTCCAGGGGTAGCCAAGGATATATTTCCGGGAAGGGGGGAAATAGTCAATTCTCGATTTGCTCACTCGAAACTAAGAAAACAACGTATTTTGCTAAAAATTTAATAGGAAAATGTCTAACTTCATTATCCGGAGGCCAATGCTTCCCTTCCGGTGTCCATGCTCAAAACTCATCCTTTTCTTATCACGTTGATTACGGTGATGGGGTCTGAAAGGAAGTCCGCCAGAGGCGGATTTATAAGGCTGCAAAGGGGGTGCCCTGACTTCTTTGGCAAAGATTTTTATGATTATGAAGTTAGTTGTTTAATTGAAAAATTAGGTAATTTAATTAGTCGTAGTGTCTTTCACCTAAACTAAGTCGTTCGAGAAGCCAATTTACAGTAATTAAAAGCTATATCTCCGCATGAGTGTTTATAAGTCAGTGGTGTACCATGTGATGGTGTCGGCTGTGCAAGGCAACGAACTGATTTTGGATTGTGAGTTTGTGTTATTATGTGGGAAGGTATTGTGTGTGCGCTTTAGAATTTGGGTTGAGGAATGGGGTGCTGAGAAGTGATGCTGGGCTGGGAGACAGAAGGTGGATTTAACAAGGTTGTAATTTTTAACATGTAGAAGTTGTATATTAGGTTATAGGTAAGTGTTATCTTTATTTAGGTGAGTGAATGAATGGAAGCCATGGTTAAACTTGCAGTGATTGGCGCTGTTGATATGTGGTATGGGTTGAGAGCATGAGGTGTTAATAGCGATTTCGAAATGTTTGGCAGTGGGACGGGGCTAGTGTTGATCGAAAGTTGAGTTTGTGCGGGGTGGGGTGGTGCAATTGGTAGAGAGGTGTTGTATCGCAGATAGAGATAATAGAATTAAGTTGAGTGAGAATGGTAAAAGATGGACTTAGAAAAAGAACTGCTAAGTGCTTCTATCTTCTTGCAGAATTGACAACCGCAGGCAACTCATATTACTTTACGGTAACGTATGCTACTGTAATTAATGAGTAAGGATAACATCACGGCAAATTGAAGTAATCGCAAACGTGTGGGGTATTCAAAGTACTTTCCGCCCTTCAGGCCACCTGCTCCAGAGGCGTAACGAGGTTAGATGGCGCCCGGGGCAAGAAGCAAGTTTGGCGTCCCCATGTTCGTACCTAAGGTCTTTCGGAAGCAAATTTGCTGTATTGAAGAAACTAATTGTGACATTGTTAGGACTTTTCGGCGCCCCACGCAGTCAACGACGCCCCCAGCAGTGATTCGGCGATCCCAAAGTGATTCGTTGCCCCCCCTCGTTACATCCCTGACCTGCTCTGATTATCTACTCCGGCATGCGACTAACGCAGGCACGCCGCTCACAACAGTGATTTGCACCCTTAACAGATACCAGTCCACCAACATCCCTTTCTGAACAAAAGTTACTTTACGTAATCTCAAAAACGTGTTGGGTTTTAATAATTCTCGTGGGCCTCGGCTTAACTCAGCCTGAGGATTTTCAGCACTCGTGGTCCACTAGGTACACAAGGTGATGAAACGTTCCTTACCTGCAAATCCCACACACAGCAATAATCGTACAATGGCAATTCTTAAATAGTGCGCAGAAATGGTCGGTTACGCCGGTAACGAAAGCCATTTACTTCAACTGCAAACGATATTGGCACAATCACCAAAACTTGCCAAGCAACCACCGGATCGTACATGAACATCAGTTTACCAGGCATTAATTCGCGCAATCGCTGCGAAGTGCGATCGTAGAAGCGTTTCATTTGACGGTCTTTTTGTCAGTCAAGCAAGAGTCAAAACCACTCGGTTTTAGCAGGAAAGTGCTTACTGGTAGAAGAGATCGTGCTCTTCTAGACATCAAGTGTTGACATGGCGAAAAGTCTAGGTCCTTGTGTGGGCACATTTCGCCATTACAATAGACTGAGCCAAATGTCTTTTCCATTTTTCTCTTCGCACTCCGAAGTAGTGACTTCGCGATTTTCATGATTGATTCTGCCTTGCCATTGCTTGTCGCGTCGTACGGTGAAGGTGTAACGTGACTAAACTTCCCCAAGCGGGCCAGCTGTTTACGTTCTTCAGAAACCAGCTGTATGGGTCGTTGCCAGTCCGAACGGTAACTGGAATGCCGTGTGTTGCGAATGTCCGCTAGAGCGTTTTCGACATGCATGTCGTGTTTGTATCTTGCAGCTGTTCCAGGACGAAAAAATATATAAAAAATCTAGACAACATAATTACTTTAATCAAAAGTGACTAATTTTGCTTCCACTTCTCCCCATGGCATTTTCGGCGTTTCAAGAGGAATCAGTGGTTTTTTTTTTGCTGTGGCTGAAAGTCATTGCATGTGGCGCAGTTCGCAATGCAGTCATGAACAGCTTTCGCCATATCTGGCTAGAACAATTCGTTGCAGGCTTTCCGCAAACATGGTTCGGCACCTACATGACTATGGTGTATCTACCTAACATTTTCCAATGCAACACCGGTGGTATCAGAAATTTTGGACCTTTCATGATGATTCCTTGATCTATCATATGTTCATTGCGGAATGTCCAATAAGATTTTAATGCGTCAGGGCACTACTTCCGGCGAGACGGCCATCTGTGTCTGATGTAATCAACCATTTGCTGCAGGTCAGCATTGTGGTGCGTGGCCTCTATGTTTTTTTGCATCTGAAATACAAACATTTTCATGTGCCTTGAGTAACGCGAACTCAGGGGAAAGAATATAATTATTCATAATTGTCCTGTACATCTTGCTTTAAGGGAAGCGCAGCCCTCGAAAGCATATGAGCTATGTACATCCTCTTTCTAGGTTTGTAAATTACCGACAAATGGTGTTTATGCGGTTGCAGAAACATTCTTTGCAGTCTTCTTGGAGCTGTTATTAATGTTTTTTGGATACAGTTTCCAACAGCTTGCCATCTAAATGATTTGTAACCACGTTCCGACTCACAGTGTAATGATTGAGCTTGTGGAACGCATGAACTATAACAAGACACGTCTCTTTGTGTGTACCTCTGTTCCGTTGGGGTGAGTCTGGTGAGCTCTGGACGCAAACGAGACGTACTATCCTTCCTGCAACAATGTTGCTCCAAGGCCAACTTCGTTGGAGTAATAGTCAATCGCAACTTTTTCGTTTAGGGTACCCAGTGTACTTGCCGGCCGTCAGACCACTCGGTCATATTATATATTCCGGCATGTCATTAACATAGGCGCGGCGCTATCAACAATGATTTACAACCTCAAAGTTACTAGTTCACGGACAGTAAGTGCTAGGAGTAAAGCCTGGGTGTATCGGGGTAAGGTAGAGATTTGGAAAGAAGCATAAAGGATTCTAAGTCACACTTAGGGAGGATTGGGATTAGACCAAGGTTTGAACCGTCTGTGGTAAAGGTAGGATTGGTTTCAATGATGCTGAAGGAAAGTTTGGGTCTGGCTGATGTAGCAGTTATGTACGGGTCTCTTTTGGTGTGAGTTGTTTGTTATACAGTAATGGAATAAAATAGGCTGCGAATGGGAAGTGCGGGATTTTAATAAGTGCAGTGTTAGTCTTGGGATACAAAAAAGGATGGGTTAATGTGGGGTGAGGTAGACGGAATTAGTAGTGGGGTGGGGTTTTATAAACAGGATATTTTAAACGTTTTCATCATCGTGCGCTTTTCCAAAAATAGGCCTATGCCAAAATAGGCCTATGCAAAAAGTATATGCCACTGAAGTAGTTCTTGTGCTTCATCAAAGTGGTTTTAGGGTTTCATCATCAAAATACAAGGCATCCCAGCGTTTGCATTTTTTCTAAAATTACGATTCAGTTGAAAGAAAAAAGTGATGAAGGCCAAAATGCCCCTCATCAAACACAACAGAAATTTTGAAAAATATGCAAAACTCCCCTGTAATACTGGCAAAGTGGCTAACAAAATGAGTGACGACTTTTTGTAGCCATTAGAAAAGATTACGAAAAAGAGAGTGTGAAAATGCTCTCTCTCTTTGAACGGTGTACAAACAGTAAACGGGCTATAAGTTTGCTCATTACTACTATACTGTAAGGCCGCTCGCTTACGATAGTTTTAGAAACGCCTCTTTATGAAATGCGCTTCAAATTAGTTTGATAGCCATACTTTTTTTCAATTTATGCTTCGATCAGGCCTGTATTTCTTGCGGCTGAGAATATATAGGTATTGAGTTAGTGGATCGATTTCAAAATGTCAAAATAAATTGACATCAGGGAGAATTTATGCTTCTGTCAATGGAATCTGGGCTAGGCAAAACGTGAACCACAGTCAACTATTTTTGTTAACAAGTGTTTCGCATTGACCCAACATGTTTTGTGGCTTTACTGCTTGGTGATTGTCGAAGGTGGTAACCAACGTGTTTTCTGAAAACGCTGATACACAAAGGCCAATGACTGAAAAACGTTTCGTTACTCGCTTGTGCGTCGTTCTAAGCTCCAACCACCCAACCGGTTAAAAAGTACTTTCAGTAGTTCGAATATAACACACACATTGCTAGATTTTACCATTTTAGTCATACCCCGGAAAAATATGTGATGATTATCTTTAACAAAAGTTAAGCAAAGTTGCCAAGGAAAGAGGGTACATATAAAATAAAGGCAAATCTTTCTGTAGAGAAAACCAAGAACCTTTTATTCTTCTCTTTATATGTCAACCATGCACTCCACTGCCGTGACAGCAGCGTGGTGTATCGCAATCTGTCTATATCAAACCTACAGACGCTACAATCATTTAATGCCTAACGAAAATTTCTGTCCAAATGGACATGCTACGTCTCTGTGAGTCAAATAAAAGACCTTTGTGCGATTAAATAAAAATGTTTCAGAAATGGGCATTGCTTTCACACAAGTAACAAGATCAAACAAACTATGAAAAACTGTTTCAAAAACCACGGGCTATAATTTGGTTTCTTGCTGCCTCTCGTTGGTCAGTTTATAACTTGTGCGATAGGTGGCGCTATTGGCACGTGTCACAAACGGGCCTGAACTGCATGACACGTTTTTTCTTCACAGCGATACACAGCGCGATTGCAAACCGTTTAAAAGCGATACAATGTTGGCAATCACGCGGTTGCGTCTGCCTTAGAATTGTTTTTGGCAGGAAGCCGTGAAACTTTGAGATAAGCTTGCTGACCTCAATGAATAGCTGGCGACAAGAGTGATCAAAGTCAATCTATGGTTTTAATGTCCGCTCGGAAACTTACCGCACCATCTTATCATGTTGGCACTTCCTTGTCCAAAAGAGCAGTACTTTACCCTGTCGAGGCAACGCTTCGTTTTGATAAAATCAGGTTATTTTATGAGTTTCACAGACGTGCGCTGGCCACACTGGTAATTTTTAGCTATGAAAAGAAACGAAACAGTTCTTTTGGTTTATCATCAATTTACCTTGTCACAGTGAGGCAAAAGGAGAAGAATTCCACGTGAAATTGCATGAAAATCTCTTCTTCCTACAGTGCTATGGAACGTCTTAAAACCTTACGTTGACTGGATGCCCTGCGCTTTGCGATTTCAATGCAGCATCAAAAGCAAGATCACCTCGACCGTATGTTTCGTACGTAATCAACAGAACGCCTCGAAAATTTCTAATCTAAATGCACTTGGTGCAGTTTTCTCCTTGACGGAGACATTTTTTTCAAGCGTTGCACTTAGACGCGGCAATTTCAAAAAAGTGCAACAAACCAACGCAAACTATGTTCTGTGAAAAATCAGCGGTAAAGTAGGCGGGCCCCGGAATAATGCACGGGATGATTCGCGGATACGCGAGAAGATTTGGGGACACGCTCCGTCGTTATTGTATAGAATTACCATCCTTTCTTGCGGTCGCATCGCTGCGCTTTCGCCGTTCGCTTTCGCCAGGAAGCTTTCGCCTGCGTAAAGCTAAGCGCAAAATAGAGATTTCGTGGGTTGATAACCGTCACATTAGCGTAATAGCGCTCTGGTCGCTGACCCGAGCCCCGACCCTGATTTACTGATTCGGCTGCTGAACACTTCGCGTGTAGTGCCACTTATCCAGGCGCGGGAGCTGCGTCTTTGATTCTTTCGGACTCCACGGGTCTTTCATACTTTACTGATTTTTTGACCCGCTCTTGCTGAGAGAGAAAAACAGGAAAAATACTGTTTGGTGCTACATTTTAAGTGAAAAATCATGTTTGATGCTACGTTTTATAAAAACATAAAACAGCAAAGGTTGGTCTTACAACCATCAAACGCGCGGAAGACTGAATTTCGCAACTTTTGAGAAAGACTTCATGATTTTCCTCTTTTGCATTTTTTCATGCGACACGCACTACGTACATATAAAAACCTGGTCAATTGGTTTAAAGCTTAGGTGTAAAATATTTGTTTTTGAGTGATGCGTTCGATACTATATTTTTCTGTAAAATGCATGTGCTTGCATTCATGTTGCTAACGAACGTAACATCGAACGTTGCAATTTCATCCCTTTGAGCTATTACGAGCAATTTAAATGGACTCATATTTCGTATGGATAAAAATTTCACACTTTTGTCTGTTATAAGCATTTTTGATATTGGATATCCACAAAAACTCATACGTTTTTTCTAAAACTTGGATACTCAAGAAACAACAGGAAAATTACCTCAGATTTTTGAAAGATTACATACTATTGCCTCAGGCATTTGCTGAAAAACAAAAACGAAACAAGTATATAACGCAGTTGATAGCATGTCGATCACACGTCAAATACAAATTTACCGGACTTCACAATTGCTTGCAACTGGAAATGCATTGCTTTAACTTTTTTCTAAAACTTTGAAGAGTTTCTCAATTTTTTGTTTTTGGGCATGCACATTCACAGTCAGGGGCGTACAGAGTGGGGGGTTGAACGGGACGACGGTCCCGGGAAATCAAGGCACGGAACATCCAAAGAGTGAATTAACAAAAATTACGTTTTATTAAAATGCTGGATATCGATACTTCTTCGTAATTCGTATTGTATGACTGCTAGCACATGCTGCATGGACCTTATGGGAACTTGCCTAAAGGGGCATGCAAATGTATGTTAAGTGATCCGAGAAAGAGATGAAGCACTACCATCGTTATCTTAAGGCTTTACACTCTATCTCCCTTCCCACTTTGTAGGCTGCCAATTCTTGCTAGCTTTTTATTAATCTGAGACTTGCAGTCTTAAAAATATCTCCCGATTTTCTTTTCAGCCTTGGTTACTGGGGGGCGTGAAAGGTGGCGGGGAGGCGGGAGTATGGTGGCGACATATTGTTGAAAAAGTATCCCTCAATACTAAAACATGGAAATTAGGTAGGAGGCGTACAATCAAGCACTTGCACCGGGGCCCGGGCAACTAGACCTCTGTGCACGGTATAATGCATGTCATGTTAATTTGAAAACACTTCTGTCAACGTATTTTCAATCACATCAAAATACATTCCCACTTCCGACGACATCATTTCGTACCTGGCAGCTACTTCAATCTCATGCGGAACTTTGTACGCTTACACTCAAAACCTGCATTTTTCGAGAAGCCAGCCAAACAGTCGGACGAAGTCAGTTTCTATTCGAATATTCTTGGGAAAAGTAAACACTGATTTGGGGACACTTATTGAAATTTTATACCTATATTGCCACTGTAACAATGCTTTGAGAATAAATCGATTTAAACCCACAATATGGAAGAGATGTAGGAATGTTGCAGCATGCAAGGGTATGTTTTTTTAACTTATCGACAAGCTACGTTTCAAAGTGCGCGTCAGGTATATTTCATCGATTCCAGTACGCAATGCACATGCATAAACTGTTAAAAAGTTTTTTTAAGCAATCCTGTTTCTTAGCTTCGTCCTTTTATTAGTTACATACGATCGTCTATGTATCGCACACGTTGCAGAAAAGATCGATTGGCACTTGGCAGAAGAATATAGCTGCAAATTATACCTTGGTCCATGATATCCACAGGCGTGCAAAAAAATGAAAACTTGAACAAAAACTATTTCGCTTGGGATGTTAAAACAAAAAATAGCATTATCACCAGCATTCAGCATTCTATAAAAACAGAACTCTTTTCCACTTTCCGTGCTTACTGCCACCGTCACCCTGATAACGATCTTTGAAGCAGAGCGACGGTCGCGAGCTGTTTCTGCGGTATTTGCATTTTGAGGCAAGTTCTCTCTCCAGTGATTGTGAGAGTCCATCTGCCTTTTTCCTTTAAGGTTTCTACATAGGTCTGAGTTACAGTACTAAGCGGTAACGACGTCGCTTTTTAATGGCTGGAAAAGGTCATTTGCCGTTCGGAGTCAGCAGCTTCCAGTCTTTCGGACTGATCAGGGGGAAGCAGCGGACAGATTTAGTGCAGTGCAACCCATGTGCAGCAGACACATAGTTAGCTGGTGACCACAGAGCGCACTTATAAGACAGGCTACTTTGAAACTGACATCAGTCAGCTTTTGACTTTGGCATTAACTATCTTCATAAGCCACGCGTCATCTAGGTGCTAACTGCTGAAGAGGTACGCATTATATATAGCTGAATGGCATTTAAATGACTGCGGATTCCTCAGGGACGCATGCAATGCCCAGGGCAGTCGATCCAAGGTAAGCCGGCTCTTTCTCGCAAGCGTCCGGCTAGTGCAGATCGATCTGCTCATTTAGTTACGTTAGGAAAAGGGAGCAGATTCGATTGATGTAGGCAGGAGTCCTTTTTCGGATGGTTACATGGCTTTGGGCGATGCAGCACAGGTAACCAGCTTAGTGTCCATTTCTGAATGGATGATCTGAACTGATTCTAGCGAATGGTAGACCTGACAGTGATTGAGGCTTGACCAAGAAGACGTAGACACCGCATTATCGTTTGCGAGTCACCTATAGCATTTCTTTGTTTACTGCAACACTTAAAAATGAGTTTTCGCAATGAGATACATATATAAATAGTTGTTGATTCACCCGAACACATTTCAGTTTTTCTACTCATCGAAAAGTGTTGGAGCCTTTACTTAGCCAAACGCCATGCCAAGATAACATGCAAAAAGGAAAATAGTACTAATCCACAGGATTGCTAAGAAAGAGAAGGTTAACGCGCATATATATATACAAAAATGTTTTTTGCAAAACACATGTGCGGAAAGAAAAAAGGTGTGAACAACTATAAGTTTCAGGCATTAGACGAACGAAGCCCTGACAGGAACTTTTTAGTAAAAGCAAAAATAAGTTTTGTCGTGATTTTACAGTTTGAATCGGAAGCGAACCGTCATGTTTAAGTTAAGGAACCATCTGAAGCCATAAAAAATAAAAGGGTGACAAAATGTTGTGCAGGAACTATTTTTAGCCAGTTTTGCTTAGAACGCATTAATAACATAGTTTTACGCTATCAAAAAACTTTTCCTAGCCACAAACTACAGGTAGATTTTCCACCAGATGCGTTTAAAATTTTTTTCTGAAAAATGTCTCAATAGATTTTTGTACGTGTCTATTGCATTTCCAATTACTTACAAACTGAAACGAATACGGTGGTTTACTGGAAACAGTATATAACAAGGCATTTATTATCACAAGGTTTTTCCTAAATAATTGAAACTCAAATTTTTTGTAAAGTCCGCTTTGCTTCCAACCTTTTTTACCCCAATTTTTTTTACATTCTGTCGAAGCGTGAGAGCACTGACGTAATTAGAAAGAGAAGAACGTGCCGAAAACTTTGTTCATCGACGTAGTGAGCTGTTGATATAAAGCCACTGGGAAGACGTTACTTAAGCTTTAGCTGGTTGTTTGCTCCCATTGTTTGACGCGTGGCTCGCAGCTCTGTGAGGTCTGCGCGCATTTTCGATTTCACTCCACACTCGGCGATTTCACTCAACCTGCAAGGCAGGGTGCGACCAGAGCCGTTGCTTCCGTCATAATGCCTTTGATAGACAAGAGCGAAAACCCGCGCCAGTGCAGACAGTTTAACCGTGCTGAAGTCAACCGCTGCCGCCTATCATCAGATCAGAATTTCTGTTTATTTCCAGTGGAAACAAAGGTCAATATTTTGCAAAAAAAATTCTAACACTGCTTAGGATGTAGTCAACAGCCGTAAAAACGTTTTGCAGAGATTGATAGCTTTTGCGATAGGTTTACAGTTTACATGAAAAAGTTTGGCATTTTGCCCAGATTTTTGAAACTTCATTGATTTTGATAGCTTGCTCCTAGTGCGTGCCCTACATAGGATTATCAGCGTTATATGCAGCTCCGTGAATTGCCGCTCAGAAGTTCGCGCTGCAAAATTACAAACTAAGATAAAAGTGAGACTTTTAGACGCTAATGGTAGACACAGCACCGCAATATAATAAATGCATTGGCGATGAAACAGTAGAAATTGATCTTTTGCTTGTAGGAACGGTTCATTGAGGCCGTGTTTAAGTTAAGTTCAAACAAAAGTGCACGTTAGGAGTTGGGTTGATGACGATGACGATGCAGATAAGCTCTGTAGCAAAGACAGTACGTTTATCAGGTCAGGATCGATGTTACTGCTCTGGTAAATAATAAACCCGTTTCGTGGGCAATTGAAGTTGTGTGAGCTGATGAATTTGGTGAAGGCAGTATGGGGACAGCTAACTGATGCAAACTTAAACTTTTACCAGGAATTTATTCTTATCTGACAAGGCTTGATGTGCAAGCTTGTATCGGAAGCTGCTTGGTCGACTTAACCTCAGAAACGTTCTTGGCCAATGTGTACGGTATTGAGAACAATGTTTCATGCAAAGTTTCCTAAGGATATGAAACTCTTTTTCAAGCAATAAGATTGCTTGATATTCAAACATGAGTTTTGGCTAATTAGTCAATAAGGAACTTAATTGCGATACCCTACAAGCGGTACTTGTTCCTATCTGGAAGGTACTGCAAGTGGCGTGGGTGATTTGAAAAACGTCAAGAACAAAACAATGAATTTTGCGCGTCGCGATTATTAGAAAATCGTCCATCACAGACAGCACTCATGACTGTGGGCGAAAACCATCAAAATTTGTTCATGTGGAAAAACATTTGTTTAGTGTAGGCCAAACACCCCCGGGCCTGTATGAGCCCTTGCCAGTGGGTACTGTACCGCTGTCAGAGCCAAAATTAGAGAAAAGATTTCCGACCTGGAAAATCTACCCAACATTTTGAACAGGTTTTTGGGCACGTGTGTGTGATCCGAACTAACTACCCATTTAACTTGTACTGCGGAACTGAAGCAATGTAGCGATAGTATATTCTTGTACAGAAGTAAACAAGAGACCGCATGTACTGTATCTGCAAAGGTACGTAGGCCACCAGTTGTCTGCAAGTGTCGTGTTTTCTCGGACGTTGAATAAACAGAGAGAAATAGAAGCTGCGCAGAACAAACCGTTGCGCCGGGATACTGGGCTGGAGTTACAAAAAAAACTTAACAATATAACGTTTTTCCGAGATTTCTAGAATTTCATCTATTCCTGCCCAAACTGCAGCGGTCTTGATATATCGCTCTTTATGAGATTTGCACTGTTGGCGAAATTACTACAAAGACACAAATCTTTGATGTCAGTATCAAGTCGCCAAGGATCTAATTTTTACTGTAACAAGTGTTTTCGTTTCTATGATGTTGACATACGCGCGATTTGTGGAGCAGCAATAAAGCGAGAAAACGACGTGTAGCGCGGCTGGGCAAGAAATGACAGTTTGCGTGGGTTACCTGCAGGGGCGGAGTCAGACATTTTCATTTGGGGGGGCCACTGGAGGGGCCAG
>JGI24022J15233_10006079_pt1 | contig 12995 bp, 9 predicted proteins | sample Ectturendosymbi2_FD_15233 | JGI IMG/M metagenome (IMG submission 15233)
GTATAACTGACGAACCCATGTAGCTAGCCATACAGTTATGCCTAAAGCAGCTAAAAGGTTAAACCATCCCAAAACCCTAAAATTTAGCTGTAAAACTCATGCATTAAAGGTATCACGAGCCCTTTCACAACCTCCAGCGCGATGACCTTATTGTGAAGCATTTCCAGTGACACTTCCTTCATGCCTTTAAGACACAGAATTATTACTCTCATTGAAACTTGGCCTTTCAACTTTTCAGCGCTCAAACAAGCAGCAACACAAAACAAGGCGTTGGCATCGGAATAACGCTGGGCATTTCGCTTTTCCCACGCGTACTCCCGCAACCTTTCAGGAGTGATCGTAGTTTTTGTTTTTATGCAATCTTTCAAACGATGGACGGAGTGTTTCATTTCAGACACGTTCATAGACTCAAAGTTTGAAGTGAAACTTTGCAGCAGACTTTGAACTTCGTTGGATTGTTCTTCACGCTGGGACACACCTGCAAAGAGACATGCTGCAATATTGAAAGGAATATTCACGGCAATGCGGAATGCAAGGAATGGATCGTGTTTTTTTGAGATGATGCAAGACATGCAAAAATAGCACAGCCACCTACTTAAACAGCACAGCAGTTTAGTTCAAACAGGGCGGTACTGCAAAAGTTTATTTGTATTTCCAAATAATTTACACCAAAACCATACATAGCACTGACATACTACNTGATTTATCAGTGCAAACGAAACATAACGGTCTACACTGAANCACGCGTATGCCTGAAACATTTCTGTCGGAAATGTGTTTTTTTTCGGTGCCCTGGAGTTTTTGCAATTGCTANGGTTTCTTTCTCGTTTTTGAAATTCTTAACTTTCGCCAAATAAACTCAACTCNACTCTGNANAANTCTGTATGTAATCGAAAACAGTTTACCTTAAAAGACATAAATACCGTCTTTATTCAAGTATAACGCGCACCCTTAATTTTTTGATTGAAAATTGGTATAAATTTGTTTTCCGGGGTGTCCACATAAAAATGTTACCAGTGAAAACACTGAATTGAAACAGGAAATGCTCAAACTGAACACAACATTTATGTTGCAACGTGGATGTCGTCCTTCATGTTGCAACTTTTGTATTATTACATCATGTAGCCTAAGTAGCGTTGAAACTGCAAACAGGAAGTTTATCTCCAGCGCATTGTATCCACAGATATCACGCGGTAAAACGCTAACACGCCGGTTTTAGGAAGTGCTGTCCCATTTCACAGAAGCTCTGGCATACGAAAAGAACTAGGGCCGCATTCTATATCCAGGTCATGCACCGTCCAACGACTCATCGAATTACGGAAAAGAGCAGCCGCTTGTCGAAGCTACCCGCCGTCGTGCAACACAGATAGAGCGGGATTGAAAATTAGGCGCGCTGCCATTTTGTAACGAAGGCTTAAAGTTCTTTTTTTTTGACCAAANTTTTAGTCGCGCAGTCCGAGCGCGCGACCGTGTTTTTGCACCCCTGTGCTATGCTGAAACAGGCAATACGAAATATACTGCACTTGCGCGTTCTCTTGNGTATGACTTGTTTATTATGCGCACCTGAANTCATGTGCCCTCTGGCGTAAAGGCATAAAAATCTCAGACCTCGTTTATAACGCGCACCGAACTTCGCGTTGGTGTTTTTGGTGTAGAATTTTGCGCGTTATACTCGAATAAATACGGTAAATTATAACAATGAGGATTGCGAAAAAGCAATTCTTTACTCACGAAAGCTGCGATGCTGGAACAAAGCACTTTAGATTAAGGCTGAAGGCAAAAAAGTAAAATTAACGTAGACGTTGTCTAGGTTCCTACATCATGTATAGATGCGGTCCCATTCGTGGTCTATGAAATCTTGAATGCTGCAGAAATCACCAAAAGCCAGGTAATGATGCGCTTGTGATCCTACATGTATCTTTCAAAGAGAATGATATTCACCGAGACCTCAGTGTGCTATCAATTTTTTTGTGAATGCTATCTTGCAAAACAATATTTTTCATCTTCGCCCAAATGCAAAGTTGTGTGAGTTGATATGTTTGCACATATCCACCTTTACTTGCCATTATCTTTTTCCATTCCTCAACATTGCAAAAGTGAAACACTTGAACTCTGTACCTACCAGAATTTTTAAAAATTTTCATCTTCTTGCGTTTCTTTCGGCGAGAGTGTCCCGGATTCTTATCATCTGCCAAACCACCAAAAATTAATACAATACTGCAATGACAAGCACTGTTTTTGCAAAGCCTAAGTTCAAGTTTCGGAAACTTCGCAAAAATTAAACTAGTTTCCTGTAAGTAACTAACAAAACATTTTTATGAGGTAGCAGCAAAGCCATCGCCACAGAAATAAATGTTCTTCCCAATCTTGTATTTTAAGTGTGGCGATAGCATTCATAATTTGCTGAAAAAAAACTTCATCGGTTAAAAGTAATTTAAGTGCAGCCACGTACTGCGACAAAACATAATGACTCTTTCAAGGAAAATAACCCCAGATCACCATCAACTAAGACCTTAATTGAAAACGTTACAAACATGCTGCTTAATTTTTGAGTGTAAAAATTGGTTCAGTCGAAAAACGCGGTAAACTTTTAAGCAATTGTTGTTAAAAACGTAAGGTTATTGCTAAAAAGGGCGTTTCAGCTGAAAAAAAGTTTCATTTCTTCAGCGTCTTTTCTCGTTCACCCAAAACCGGATTTTTGGATTGTGCCTTTCATCATGAGTAGTGCATCAACATATTTGTATGTCCAAAAATAAACTTTTTAATTCGCTGCACTGACGGGCAACTGCCAACTAGACAATGTTTCCATTCGGTACTCCCCGTTATTCAATTGCGAAGAAACAATGAAACAAACTTGAAAGACGATGTCATGTCAGCTTAATTTATTAAAAGTTCTCGTCAATGTCACAGGCAGGCGGCTAAGGTTGAGACCAAGCAAGCGAATTTGGTGACCTTGACCACGAAAAAGGACCTAGATCCGCAATCTTCACCGGATGCTTGTTCTCAAATGGTCAACAAATATTCCAAAACAAAAGAATGCAAACATTAGAACCAATCAAAGCTGTGATGAACTTGATTTTCTCTGCCATTTGTCGCTTATACGCAAACACAACTGTTTGCAGAAAAAGGTGAACTGACCCCGTGAAATTTTGATTTCACGAAAAAAGCATGTTTTAAGTCTTTTTCTAAAAATAAGGTAAACTTTCGTTTGAGGTCAATCGCTAGACATATTTGTTTTTAGTGAAAACCAGAGTTCTAAGCCGGGTTCGGGTTTAAGTTTGTCAAAATGTTTCGTGCCGGTTTCGGGCCTGCATACAAAAATTCTTCACAACGACGAACACTTAATTTTGTGGCAAGTTTTTGTTGAAGCAATGGAGTTGATTAAACCTTCAGTAAAAATAGTTGATTGTGAATTATTTAGTCATATTTATTTTGCTACGCTACCAATACACCGCAGTTGCGCATATCTTGACTCACTCGGCAAATTCTTTTTTTTTGGGTCTAAATCAGGCTTCATAAAAGGGGTTGGGCCTAGCTCGGGTTTGTAATTTCTGGATTGGGTCGGGTTCGGACTCCAAAATGAGGCCCGTTTTCAACTCTGGTGAAAAACCTGTCTGGCAAATTTCATTTCAAACTGTTCTGAGTTCTGTTTTATTTAAAACATCTGCCGCAAATGGCGTTCAAATTTTTTGTGATCACCTGCAACCATAATGTTTTCCATTATTGCAAAACTAATCAAATATAAAACCCAAATCCAGAAATAAAAACAGGAGAACTATTACCCGCATTTTCAGCTCTGCTTGTTTCTTGTCTGCTGTTCTTGTTAATGATGACTTCGTTGCTACTGTTGTCGATAAACTTCGGACTTACAACTGAACAGAAACAAAGGAACGTAAGACTTATTGTAAACGCTCTTATTCTAAGCGATATGTCAACTGCAATTTATTGCTTTGAGCAGCTTAATTAATAGAAAAAAATTATCAGATGAACGTTTTTCGTTTTTGAAAACCGGTTCGCGAAGCCATTTCATGAATAGTGACAAAATCATATATTTACGGATAATTTATTGGTTTGGTGCAATGTTCCATATCCCGAAACAATCACATTACGTAAGATGTCCGAACTGCCCTCGAACTATTGTGTAATACCTTATGCGACCCTCTGACAAAAAAGTTTGGAGACCCGCGCTCTATGGTAATAGTTTATTGTTTCATATGACTCAGCTAATAAACAGAAGCATACAAAGAGCCATCGCACAATAAGTAAACCAACTTATGAATCATTTTTACGTTCTTTACTTACCAAAATGAAGGATTCAACAACTGTTAACAGAGTTACAAATCCGCCAAAAGTATAACATGTTTCGTATGAAAGGTGCATTTGAAAATGAAATGTTTGCTGATGAGTTAATCGATCGTGTCTTGTGGATGCTGTGCGAATATTCATGAGGCAAATAGCTTGTGTACCTCTCCACAAAATCACAGGATTAAGCTGCAAAGCAAACGCAGACAACTCACAACTGACATAACACGATTTTCTACCTTGATGGCAAGGTTCGCAAGTCGCAGTTTCCTCTTGCTTGACAAAAGTAAATTGGTTTTTGCTCTGATTGACAACGATGGAGTCAGACGCTGAAAAGCAACTTGTAGTGACACAAGCTCCACAAATGACACACGTGTTGCAAACGGCAACACGTTAATTTAAAATTTCATCGTGGCTATTTATCTTGGTAAGGTCGCAAGGGCAGCAACCCTAGGATGACTCAAAATACCCCACGGTCAACAGCAAAAAGCTGACACAAGTGACCACTACTTCAAAGCACCCGTAGCAAGTGAACCTCACCATTGACGTCTTGGCTGACGTCGTTTGACCCTGAGATCCTTGCATGATCTGCTGAAGACCCATCGTTAACTGATGTCGTTCCTTCAGATAAACACAATGTTTGTTAACAAAATACAGCAAATTATTTTTGCACGTTTCAACAGCACATGAGAACATTTCTCAAAATGACGCAGTCACCCAATCTTTTCCAACCTGTTGGTTTCAATTCAGGTTCTTTTTCAACAAAAATGTGTAAAATCAGATAAGTCACTGATGTTTCTGCCTTTGCTCAACTGCGCCCATAAACACAAATAAAGCAACGTCTGTATATGTAACGACAAAGCCGACGTAAATGAAATCTCATGTGCGGCAAGTTTGTTTTTTATGTATCTTTTCTGTATTTGTTTATTGTTCTTTCCTGTGCACATACTATTTTTACGCATAAAATTACACTGCACAGTTTGTTTTTTTGTGTTTGTATCACGCCTTTTTTCAAATTTTCATACTTTGTTTAATATTTTTACGACAGCAAATTCTCTTAATTTAACCCATATATATACCCCTTTGTGTACGTAGGCATGCCCTCTTCTGTAATTTTTGCTCACCATGGTCTGTGTTATTTGTTTGTTTTTGTAACTGTGCTTATTTTATTTCCAATTATTGTTTTTCGACACTTGTCAAAAAATAACAAATGGGTTGGTTGACAAGATGACCTCGATGGTCTTTCACCAATCCTGTGTGACACAGTGACATTCTTCGTTTACATTAAACAGCTCTTTGGCCATTGTATTTTTATTTATTTGAATTTTTACTGACATTTGGTTATCTCCTTGCCTGATTGATCCTTGCAGTGTTTGTTCATTAGCTGAGTCATGTGAAACAAGAACTCATTCAATGCATTTGACGAAAAGCAAAAATAAAAAAAACTACCTGGGTCATATTTATCGTATTTTCATAAACATTTCCTTCTTTGTCGAAAATTTAAAACTTCCTGACGTTGTTTCGTCACAAGCAATTACAGAGCAAAGTACTGTTTCGTCGAGGCAACTATTTAGGTTCTGTTGGCCTTTAGAGTCTGCAGAAGCCGTTATATTGGCTAGGACATTTCCAGCCATAACTCGCCAGCCGATAGAGCTAGAGTGATGTTCAAACCTTCTGAAGATGCGGAAAGTCGTGCTAGATTCAATGTTTAAAAAAGTGGGTAGTTTTGGATTTGAGCTTTATGCGGGTGACGCCATCATAAGGGAATGTTTTGGCTTGTTTGACCCACGTCATGGAATCCTGGGCCACAAACCCAATGGGAAATCTTTTGGTTCTTCTGTTAACAAACATTATGCAAAATACCGCACCATTAGAGCTTCTGATTGGCCTTCTAGCGTTAGTGGTTAACAGGTTGTGGCCAAAAAAACACAAACTAATTAGTCCCCGAGGGATTTCCCAGGGGATTAAATATTTAATCTGTTGTTTTGACATCTCACAAATTCCACACATCAATATAACTGCCATCCCTTATGGATATTGCTAACGGAATGATAGATATTCAGCACAAACGCTTGTTGTCATAATTAAACCAACAACGATTGATTTTTTAATGCAGGTTCTGAACCACAACAGAAAGAAAACTCAACATTCCACCAGTACAGCTCAAACTGAGCGAACAGACTTCACTATCGGTTAGACGCGACAAACAATTAACAATCAAGCATGTGTGCAGTTACAGTTATTTACACTAAACCAAACAACCGCCTCAAACGCACAACTGCCAATCAGGTACAACTTAAATGCTGATTAGCGAACTGCAACAGCGTGCTAGGTAGTTCTCCAACAACAATGTTCCAAAAACACTTTTTTCTGGACTGCGGTGAATAATGATTGAAATAAATCAACACAAAAACAATACCTTATCGTGCCTAACAACGACCTACACCAAACTAAAAAAATTAACGAAACACTCCCTCGCAAAAAATAAACACTGCTTCAAATCTAAACAGTTAGAAACACCTATAATGTATGGACTAAATGATAAAACTATCTGAGCATTACACGAAGCACATTAAAAGGACGCAACACATCGCTGACTCTTCGTGACCTTTCGCAACGCAACAGTACAGGTAGACACGTCTTCACCAGTAGTGTAGCCACTGCAGAATTTTTGGAGGCCACAAATTTCGATTTTAAGCGAGCAACAGTATTTTATTTGGGACTCACCTCTCAAAGCACAAAATGACAAGATATGCCAAAAATTTGGGAGGGGCCATGGCTTCCATGTCCCCCCTTGCTAGGCCTATGGTCCACACCGCTGCCGTTTGATATTTTTGGATATTGCAGCGAATTTATGAACTCGCGTTGACCTATCCACTTTGTGCTTTGTTAGTGGGCACAGAACTCGGTAGCGAAGACTATCTCGCTCCATACAAGCGTCTTGTGGTTCTCCCAATATCCGCAAGCATTCTCCGTTGAACAAACGCGTCAGGCATGATCATCGTACTGTTGCGATCGGAAATCCCGAGCGGCATATGCGCAAAGCTTCGGACTGTGGCAGCAAGCAACAACAGAGTTCACATGCCATGATCTCTCTGTTATTGCTTGTTCGCGCCACATATATGTATGGTGTTGTTCTTCACGCACATCCCGTTCGTGGTGAATCACACATTCATCGCAACACCACCGGAGAGGTTGCAACAGTACGCAGCTCACTCTGTGTTCGCCTGCCCAGCTACCGTGTGTGATCGTGCTGATCACCTGACAACCTCTGTGACGCAGCAGTAGATCACCAAGTAAGTGTAACAGTGTTTTTGTTGCGCTTTCTTGAACTCCGTGAAGTTTTTGGAAACAAAAGCAATTGTAATTTGGTCAATTGTTTTGCATATTACAATTACACAAGAACAAAATGTCTCAATTAAAATTACAATCACGCGAAAATATGTAAGGAATTACATTCAATCACAATTGTAATTAATCCAACTCTAGTTTTAAGCAAATGGAAAATTACAACAACAAAAATCCTAGCTCGAAAACTAACGTCCAGTTCTACGATTCTTCCAGACTTGGACAAAAAGTTAAATATGAAGAAAGTTTGCAATTTGGCAGCTTCACCCACAGCCTGCTGTCATACCAACTAACGGTTGAACTACCTTGCTCATTTTCCTGTTCCCACCACATCGTTCGTTTCATCATTTCTAGCGGATTTAGATTCGCTCTTATCCACATTTGATTGATCTGATTCTTGTGAAGGGAATGCTTAAGACTTCATAAGTTATTTTCATGATTTTTTATTTAGCAAAACGAAGTATTTCGCAGCTGCTAGTGGCCTTTCACATATGAGTCCTAGAGAATCACACTTTTCGTTAAAATACGAAGCGTCTTTTTACATGTTTGGCAACGATCTAACTAATCCAGGGGTTCCCAACCTTTCTCTGACCATGTAACCCTTCATCATTTCGAACGATGAGCATGTACCCCTTCAGCATTTCGACAGATGAACACATACCCCTAAAATTTCTTATAACAAAATATTTTATCATGAGTATTCACAGATATATTTAACTATAAGCATATAAAGGCTTTTGAAAATAATATTTACTGATATATGTATAAATATTTGGAAATAAAGGATATGTCTCTTCTATTGCTAACCTCAAATGTACCCCTAGGGCTACATGTACCCAAGGTTGGGAATCTCTGAACTAATCGATCATGTTACGTGGATGCTGCCAAAGTATTTATAAGGATAACTTCTCATTTGCCTTTTTACTGAAAGACGGGACAAGCTGCGACGCAAAAGTATAGAGATTAAAACTGACGCGATTTTATACCTTCATGGCAAGGCTCGCCAGTCGCAGTTTTTCTTTGCTGGTGTTGGACAAAAGTAAACTGATTTTTCCTCTGATCGACGACAACGCCTTTTGACGCTGAAAAGCAAGTTGTAGCAACACAAGCTTCAGAAATAACACACACGTTTTGCACACCATAACTAATGCGAAACATATTAATTTAAAGTGCGTCCCTGNGACAAAATCACGTCGAATGAAAAATAAAAAATGTTTAGAAATCGAACTGACAAAAAGTGATCGCTATTTTAATAGCACCGGCAGCAAGCGAACCTCACCAGTGATGTCTTGGCTGACAATATTAGACCCAGCAATCCTTGGATTATCTCCTGTAGATCCAACATTGACTGCTGTTGTTCCTTCAGATAAAAACAATGCTTGTTAACAAAATACAGCAAGTATTTTTGTTCCTTCTAACACCTGATGATATAATTTCCTTAAGTGCTGGCGCCACGCTATCTATTCCCACTCATTGTTTTCTAATCACGTTCTTTTTCGAAGAAAAATGCGTGAAATGCGATCAAATCCTTGATTATTCCATCTTTTATTCAATTGCCCAGCAAATACAAATAAAGCAAGGCCTGATTAACGTTGCTAATTGAACCATGCCACTTTTACATATTTTGTGTTTGTATAAGTTCTAGAATAACGACCTCTAAACGAATTGAAAATAACGATTTGGAATAATGGATAGGTTTGACGTAGAGTTAATACTCGTTTCCGACGACGATGAACTGGCTGATCAGTGCTTTCTGATATGCAATTAAAGAAGTTGCTCGCATTTCACAGTCGATCCAACACGTGTTATAGTGTTTTCGGTCTGTGAAATGGACAGTACGTTTTGTTTTTGCCACGAGACGCAAGATTTACGTTTCCTCAAACTTTTACCTACACTCTTTGCTTGTAATTTTGAATCATCGCAAAAAGATGAAAGTAGAGCAAAGTCAGACGATTCCTCGAAAGCATACAGAAAAACGTGAGCTTTTAAATGAAGCTCTGCGTGATTCCGATTTTTCGGGGTCGTCAGGAGTTGCAAGGAGTGTTCTTTCCATGCACGTAACTCTCGTTACTATCTCTTTGTGGCATTGGTTATTTTAAGAAAAACTGAGTGCGAAGCACTTGTACCAACGTATATGGTTTGTTGTTGCGTGTCAAGAGCTTAACTTGTTGAGAAAATGTTATCAACCCTGCTGCAGTTGGGTTAACTGAAAATCTCAGCCGCTTTGTTGATAAAGAGGATCGCTGCTCTCGCAACGATTTGGTGACCTTGTAATTGCAAGCTGACAACGCAGCAACAACCCTGTAAGAAACCTCTTGCCCGGTACAACTGCAATAGGAAAAAAGGATTGAAAAGAGAAAAGTCAGCAAATTAAATCGTGCTTTTCATTTTATATTTCACCCGATTTTTTACACTAAAAAAACAGGGTACACCTATCACGCTGATGAGCTGATTGCATTTTTTGCTTCTGACAGCGAGTTATCAGAAATGAATTGCCCGAAACATTATTTAGTAAGATTGGTTCCGTACTTGCATGAAATCCCAGCGCACTATTGGTATGCATAAAATCAGACCACACACGGCACAAAAATAATCATGAATTGTTGTTTAACGCGATTCATTAGCTTGCGTGTTATGACACAAAACGCCGTGCTGTAAGCACATTTCTCTTTCGACCTTTACCGTCGAGCGCTACTCTTGTCTTGTTGCCGCAACAGCAGAAAACCAGCTTTGCACAAGCATGGTGCAACAATTGGAATTCATATCCGGAGAGTTTTTTTAGATACAAAATGGATCTAAGCTTGCGATGCCTCTGCAATGTCAAAATGACGCATCAGTTGGGAGCCCCTCATATGGTAGATCTTTCTTGGTGCTAACTTTGCAAGAAGCAAGGGGAGGTAAAACCGACTGTCATCGAAATAGAAAACCTTAAACCTTGTTATTCCAACTTCATTCTAACTGCATACTACACATGGATTATGCTGAATTACGAATGCCACTTTTTTTACAAGCATTACCATTGCTTGGATAAAATATCATTCACAACATTGTTTCAAATAAAATACCTTTATGACCTGACGCACTGTTCCCGTGCTGGACCAGAGTTAACTGGTTTTTACTTTGATCAACAATCGTCGAAGCGTGTCCTGAAAAAACAGCATCACATGAACGCTCAGAACTTATCTTGAAAAAACTTTGACATAAACGAGGTTAAGAAACTCACGATTGAGGAACAAAAACTGAAATACGTTGTTCTAACACAACATGTCTGCTAGTTTTTGTCACACGACAGTACCTTGCAAATTATTGTCAATTATGTTCTTTGCAGCAACTTTCGCACGATTTCCGAGGCAGCTAGCGTTGACTGAAGTTGCAATTCGACATAAGAAATATGAATAGTATAGTGTAGTTGGAAAAATGATTGGAGGGAGGAGATAGCTCAGTGGGAGTATTCCCATCATAAACGCAAGGTTGGGTGATCAATTCAAAACTGGGCGAAAATAAAACAGTGATTCCAGGTGGTGCTCTTTGTATAAGAGCGATGAGCAATAGCTCAGTACATTCGGGTGTCGTCTTGGTGCAGTTTGCCGTCGCTAAATTACAACAGAGAAAGGGTCACAATGTACAACAGATCACCATTAGAGAACATGCCACAGGTAAAGCGAACATCGTTATACAAGAAATATTAAACAACATGCCGCTACTTCAAACGCATGTTTCAAAGGAAAACAACATGCCTAATTTCGAAAAAAGTTTTTTCAACACTTCTAATTTTTCAAATGCTTTTCTTGTTAAATTGGTTAACTTTTTTCAAGAAATTATAAATATCATTCTTTAACTTTTTCAATACTTGACTTGCTTTCACAAAGAACACGTGGCATGATTCTTCTTTTTTGGCGCAAAGGAATTTAAACCTTTCATGCCATCTTGGCTTTACAATTTAAAACGTTTTCATCGCAATGTATCTAAGCAATGACACCAGTGGCGACTCCGGCACTCGGGCTCAGGCCGAATCTTCGATTACGATTAATATTGTAGAACGTGAATCTGCTTACTTTGTACATTTGTGCCGCAACCAACTTCACTGATTAGGTTCTTAACTCGAGCTCTTTCCATCGGGCCTTGTCAGTGTTCATATGTTTTCGTTTCATGTCTGGCCTTGTGTTCATTGTGGAGGTGACTTGAATCACAAAATTTCATTCGCAGTGGGCAGTTAACACTAGGTTTTTTGTATGCTTTCGAGGAATCGGCTGACTGCGCTCTGCTTTCATCTTTTTTCGTAGTAGGCATTCTCTCGCATACATTCTCTCGCGCATCACTCAGGCTCATCCGTTAGAGCCCTATGCGATTAAGTATTTTTTCAAATATTATTCATATCAAATTGAATTTTTCTCAAGCAGTGGGTTTGCAATGAACATTTAATTAAATTCCAATGCAACGGACAGTCANCATTCGAGAATAATTTCAAACCAAGGATAAATTGTCAAGTAACTCGGGNTATTATGAATGAGCCTTGTACACAGAAGTTTACTCGGGNTCATCCGTCAGAGCCTGAGCTACCCGCTGCTTTTTTCATTCTATCCTATAAGTTCTCTCGCGTATTGCTCCGCTCTNACGGATGAGCCCGAGCTGCCCTCTGCGATTAAAGTTTTTTTATAAATATAATTCATATCACATTGAATATTTCTTAAAGCAATGGATTCGCATAGAACATTGACTTTGAATTCCACTCCAATGGACAGTTCCCATTTGAGAATAATTTCAAACGAACAAAAAATTGTCCAGTAACTCAGGCTACAATCAATGAGCCTAGTACCCAGAGGACTAATTGGCGTCATCATTGCTTTGTGACGCGCGTTACGTAACAATGCACAGGTTCTCATGAGAACTTCTCATTTACTGTTACGCAACCAACGTCCAGGGCAATGACAGTGGCAGCCAGAATGAGAGCAAATGGAAATTTCAGTGACATAAGCCTCGAACGGTTGCATTCAGTCCCAAAAAATGCGTGATGAGCCCGAGTGACGCTATTGACCTGGAGTCGCCCCTGATTAGCACCTCCCAGAATCTCAACTTGCGGTTATAGCAAACAAACACTCACCTTTCTTTTCATTTATCTTCGGCAGAAAATCCCCATCACATGCTATGGTTACTTGAGTTTTACTTTGATCCACGATGCTTGAATTATCAGCTTCACAAAAAAGCTATTGCTCAAAAACGTTGAAAAGGACCTATTTTTCTATGATGCCCTGCTCTGGTGTTAAGAAACGTCCGGAAACGTTTGAAACGTAAACATTCTTGTGGAAATGGTTGAATGAGCTGTGCAATTTCTTTACTGTCAAGCA
>JGI24022J15233_10006081_pt1 | contig 12993 bp, 7 predicted proteins | sample Ectturendosymbi2_FD_15233 | JGI IMG/M metagenome (IMG submission 15233)
TTTTGCCTGGGGAAAACCACGCTACAAAGTCTTGGCGTTAAGTGTATTTTCCATATGAAAGCATTTCTAACCTTCGCCAAACCAGTATGCAATGAGCAGCCAGCTGTCTTACAGCAGGTTCTGCCTCTCCAGCTCTGAATCATTTCTTGCACAATGCACAAGTTCGGAAGTACATGCACCGCATTGCACTGAACTCAAATCGTTTACAGCGGAGCAAAGTTATAGTTAAAATACGCTGATTACTTTTCGGTCACGTTAGCTCTTCATATCATCTTTAAAAATTCGCCGGATTCCGCTATACTTTTCCCCAATATATTTCATGTTTGATTTTTCCGCCAGATTTTGCAGCTAAATGAAACATGTGTCGTACTACTTAATTTAAGATTTTGTTTTCACGAAGTTAAGATTTTGTTTTTATTTCGTTTATGCTTTTTATTTACGATTTTTGTTTTTATGTAAAGTAGAACGAGCTGCCAAAATGCCGGGCGCTGTACGTAAAGACTCAACTGAATTGTTTGCCTGTGGCGTCATGAAGCTTTCATGGCAATGACGTTTGTTATTCATCATTCGGTTTGGGCATTCAACAACTGAATCTTACTGATGTGAAAAAGCAGAAAGAGTGAAATCAAACGAGTAACGAAGTTGAAACAGTGCATTGTTCGCGACGAAAGGATTGCCATAATTCCACTGAAGACACACCGCAACCCGCCGTCAGTTTTACCGCTCAACTTTCTTAGTAGCTGCGAAACTTTTTCCACCGAAACTTTTGCGAAACTTTTTTTCGAAACTTTTTTTTTTCCAAACAGAATAAAAATATGTTTGAAATCGGTGTCTGCTGCAGTTAATATGTTGCACTTTTGAAAGCTCAAGATTTGCTGTAAGCTTCCGAGGTCAGCCGACTGCGCTCTGCTTTTATCTTTTTACGATGATTCAAACTTGCACAGATCTGTTTTCAAGTAGCTACTCTCCTTCACATGGGAGACGAAAAAGGAATCAATAAAGAAATTTTTTGCCTATTAAAAAATTTGCTGACTGATTTTTTGTTTACCTCCTTTGTGGAGGGCAGTTACTTGCACTTTGGTCGTGTCGCGTTGAAACTCATGAAATCGAAACCAAAATGCAATCAGGAGACGACTTAAGGTAGCAAGCAACCTTTTATTTGGCCCCAAAATGAAAAAGTAGCGAAAACTTTTGCGCGAGGTATAGCAATTTATCTCACATTTCAAAACCCAGTTTACCCGGGGAAAACTCCCAGACGGTTTACCCAGCCAACTGGGAAAAAATCCCAGAGGGTTTATCCTGCTAACCCTGGTCGCACACAGGTGAAAAACCACTCAATACGGACACGAATGGTTTGGCGGACACCAGGATTGCTTGCGTTCGCCCAAGTACAAAGCGTTCAGCGCGGAGTTTCACGCAGGCCCGTAGCCACGGGGGACATTCGGGGTCAATGCTCCTTCAAATTTTATTGTGCCCATAAAAATTTGTTCTAAACATATAATAAAAACAAAAACCTTGTCCCCCAAAACGTGTATCCACCCCTAACCTCAAAACTTGACGACGGGACTGGTGTCACGTAGAAAGTTCCAGATTGTTTGCATCGCACTTTACCTGGAAGGAGTCAGTTATGGGCTGCAACCTCGTACGCGGAGTTGACACGGCGCTAGTCTAGATGACCGTTCCGGAAAACAAAAGACTTCCGAGCAAGGCAATAATTGAAGAAACGAAAATAGTTTTTGAGCGACTGTGTGACGCGGTTTCCTCTCCTGTCCGTTTTGAAAAGAAAAGAACAGCAAGAAAAAAAGCTTTGCCGAATCATCAGCACGCCCCTAGCGATGTGTTCAACAACAGGCGTACACACAGTTGCGATGTGGTGTTTATACGAGGAAGCGTTATCTTAACAAGGTCATTGTAGCAGCGCTGTCAAACCAACCAATGCAGATCCTGCACTTCGCGGCTGATACGCAAACGCAAAGCAAGACCATCGCCGCAAATACACAGAGGCGGATGGATCGGCTTCGCAGCAACTGAAACTACGCGACACTGCGAGCAGATGTAATGCAACTCGCAGCCGGAAGCACGACGATCCCCTTTGCTCCATCTGTGAAGCTCATGGTATATTGTCATGTGACGGACATCTGATTGTTACGTGATGGACATGTGACTGTTATGTGATGGACATGTGAGCGTTGCGTAAAAGACATGGAGTAGTTGCTTTAGAAAGATGGAATTGTTGTTGCGTGACGCAGGCGTGAGGTCGATCAATTTACGTCACAACTGGTAAACAAGCGGGCGGTTCCTGCAACGCAACATGGCGTGACTCGAGGGCGCGTTGGAGAAAAGAAAGCTCAGTGAAACTTAAAGCGAAGTATTGTTGCAAGCAAGTGTTCCGAGGGCAATAAAACGTACCTTACAAGATGCCAGAGTCCAGGCATTGGGGGCAGTTCCCCCCAAATTCTGCTGTGCCCAGAAAAATTTGTTTCAGCATATCATAAAAACAAAAATCTTCACCCCCTAAAATGTATTTCCCCCCAAGTCTTAAAATCTGGCTACGGGCCTGCCAAAGACTACTAACAAGCGCTTGTACGCACCTGCGCTGGAGGGCGTCCCCCACCCTGAGTCTAGGTTCGCGGTCGTGTGGTCTGTCAAGTGTATTTGTGGAAGCGGCCACCACAACTCACCTGGAATCGGACGCAGTGCACATCATGAGCTGGAGACGGATGTTTGCGGCCCTCAGCATCTCATTGTCACGCTGGAGTCTCATCACTGTGCTCTTGGCTTTCTGAAAAAGTGGTAACACTTTGAAAAAACAATTTGCGAGCAACACACAGCTTGTGAAATCAAAAATAACAAGAGCTGGTTAAACCATGGTGGCGACGAAGCCACAAAAAACAACTTTAAACAAGATCATCCTTCAGAATTAACGAACATTTTTGTCCACACGTTGCGGAACTGAAGTTTGTTTTCGATGAAATTCCTGACAGTTCAGAATAAACTTGGCTGGCGCGCATTACACGAAGGTGCATTAATTCACTTGCCAGCGCTTTAAATCGTTTTGCAAACACATCTTGCCCGGAACTAGACATTAACAAAAAATATCCTATATTTCACTTCAACGAGAGCTACTGTATTTCACTAACGCACAGCATGGTTGTGACGAATATTGGTGACTTCCTTTTTCCAATTTTCTTTCCAATTTTTCAATTCTGTTACTTTCGTTTGGAGTTCTTGGTTGTTGCACCTAAATGCAAAGAAAACCACATCCAGTCTTTCTGCCTAAGTTGTAGAATAAAAAGGAAAATGAAGTGATTTTGGTGCTTGCTACACTTAACCTTTGCAACTGTTTTTGCCAAATCAGTTTCAATATCTGTTCAGTGTCAACACGTTTAGAACTGTGTTTGTTAAAGCAGTTGAACTTTGGAGTGCTTGTGTAATGTGACTTGACAAGAGTGGCACAAGGTACTGTCTCCAAAATACTTGATTAAAAAAATATTTTCAGCATTTTTTAAAAGCAAAAAAGATCAAGATCAAGAATCACCGTAACTCCAGACGTGGAAATGGTGTATTTGCTACGAGTCCACTAGTTTTCATCAAAATGCATTTTTCGAACTCATAACAACAGGTCATCATGTGCCAAGTGCCAACAATGGCTAACTGCCTTTCACAATCAATGCACTTACGATGGAACAAAGCACTTATGAAGGCATAAGCGCAGCCAATAAACGATTCAGTTTTTATTCTTGTTGTAATGCTGTGACAGCAGAGGAAAAAAGTTGTTTATTTACAAATTTATGAAGTAGGTTCTTTTCAGAAAAAAGTGTTTTTCTGCTTTTAAAACTTGCTTTTGGGCAAGCGTTTTGTACACTATACAATATATGCTTGAGATAAGCACTTCAAGAATCACTGATTTAGAATAAAAGACGACTTTCTTGAAGAGTAAAAAATATTGCAGGTTTTATTGTTAATAATAATGCATAGTATGCTTCAAATCGAATCCTTACACAATGAGAAGCAAAACTGCAAGATAGGCTTTCGCTGTAAATTATGATTTGTGAATTTCTCTTTTGGAGGATGGAATTTAGTCCAGGCAGCAAATTTACATCCAGTCATAAACCTTCACATCAGGGAGTTCAAATGTGTTATGATAAGTTGCTAGTCGAATGGAGTTCAAAATGTTTGGTCTAAAGCAATCTTCATTTTCAAATATCAACTGAGCATCAACAAAGAGCCAAGGATTGCAAACTACATTTGGCAAGTTTACATGGACATCTAAAACACCAACTAACATAAACATTCACAAGTTACACTTAAATTACTTTCCGAACACACAGCGATGGAGAACACTAAATTTTAAAATATAATCGCAGATTTTTTCCACACTGAAATGTCCACAAATCATAAGAGGCCAAAGGTATAAAGCAGGGATATCTAGGAATTCTAGATATCCACGGTATAAAACCATACATTTTCAAAATGTTTGCTCAACTTGTAAAAGAACCGAAATTTTTAAACAATCATGAATGTGAAACACAACTCAGTTCATAAATATAACTCCATGATCTACTCAAGCTGACATTGCAAACCTTTAACTCAAACCCACCGAATGGTTTGTTTTAGTTCCTGATTGTCACGAATTATAATTTTCATTTGCTGAACCATGTTGTTCACCATCATGCTGGGACTGGTGCCAGAATCTTGCACAAATGCTGGCTGAAAAACAATAGAACTTGTTGGTAAATACCAGAGATAATAGAAATTGGCAATACCAAAACATGCATACTGCAATATCAAAAATATGGAAATATTTCATAGTAGCATAAAATCATTTAAAACTGTGTTTGTTGATTGACTACTTTGTAAAACCTAATATAACCACATACAAAAAATTAAGGTCAGCACCAGGAACTGATAACAGAAGTGCTTACGATCATGCAATAGGACTTTAAACATCAGTGAGACTTGGATGAAAAAAGAGCTTCTGAAAATATATATACTGTACCACAAATCATACACAAGTTGCGATTACACATTGAAATTTTTCAGTGAGAAAAATTTTCGGTAGATATCGACACCACGTAGCTCAGGAGGTAAATATAAATTTAAGAAGTAAAGGACTTCTTAAATTGTAATGTTTGAAACAAACATAGTTTTATACAATATTCTCACCATATTTGATGAGTTCCTGAATACACAAACAAATGATTCACTCACAAGGACTTAAAGTAACATGGACAAAATCCTTATAAACATCTTAGTGCATCATTAATTACAATAGTAGCACTTGCAAACAGAGGAGTGTGGATGACACTCTGACAATTTTTGCCAGGTTTGCCACACACCCGTTTATTCTTGACGTCCATTTGGAACACTGAGCTATGTTTTACTTTGTATGCAACTTTGCCACCACTTTGGTATAGTGAAACGATAGCTGTTATTTAGCATGTTTTTCAGCAATGTCCATCTACATCAGGTGTGGGAGCCTGCAGCCTGCATGAACATTTAACATGGCCTGCATCAGAATTTTCGTTACCCATGATAGAGCACAACACTGCGTCAGAATAAAACTCCATGACAAGCAGACACATAGATAGTAAGTCAAGAGAAGCGTCTCTCACTCCTTGACATAGTTTTCTCTCCTTATTTTCCTTAGGAAGATAAAAGTAGAATTTGAAGATAAAATTAATTATTTTTTGCAGCCTGCCAGCAATATTCCACAATTCATGTGAACCGTGATAGTAAATAGGTTCACCAACCCTGATCTAAATAAATGATTGTCACAATGCCTAATTCAGCATCAAGCAAGGTCTCCGTTCTAATATATTAGCTATTTAAATGTTTGCGCAATATCTACAATGTCTGTTTGTGGTTCCCTAACAGTTTTGAATTGGACACAGACCATTGCAACATTAAGAGTTAAACAAATGTATTTCTGACGCCACATATTTTACACACTTGAAAAATTTTTGAAATTGGTGCCTAAACTTTGAACAAGGATATGAAATTTTGTTGCTACGTAATTGTGTAACATGGGTGTATGTCACTGTTATTGTTATATTGCATCATTATACCAGGATAATTAAATCACTTTATATTAAAAAACAGTGACTAATACCAAATTTATATACTGCAAGCATCAAGCACAAAACTGGTGATTCATTCATTTTCATACCAGCTTTTTCAATGGGGAAGGTTGTGGGGGAAGAAGTCCTCAGACTCAAAACACCTCACAGTTTATAGCAACCTCTGGCAGTTCTGCTTGTTCAAAAACCAAGATGGAACTAAGCCAGTTCAGAGATGTAACCATGCCACCTAGTCCTTGATTGATCTCTGAGCTGCTTTTCTATGGGTGTAAGCAGCAGGACCAGCTTCAACAATTTTTCCTGTGGCTGAACCAATGTTGCTGAGATCTCTCTTTGGAAATTCACAGCTGCATACTTTGTCACAAACATCACACCATGAAGTTTTTGCAAAATTTCCATCACTGCTGCTTGCACGTAAGACAAAACTCTTTCAGTTATTATCTAAGATCCATGACCCTAAGTAAGGATCAAAGCAAAGACCTATTTGAAAACTGATAGCTTTATGGTGCTTGAAAGTCCCTTTTGTAACCAAAGAACAATATACCTAATGCAGAATTACATTTTCTTTACCAATCCATGTACCTATCTTCTTGTTCTACCTTCCATTACTTATGAATACTACCTCAAGGTACTTGAACTTCTCAACTCGCTGTAGTGCATTGCTGCTTACTTACTCACACACTGATTTGGGTTTCTGGAGAGACATAATATCTCAGCCATTTCATTGTATAAAGATTTTCATTCAGACTGCTTGGTTGCACACAGCTGCAAACTGATAAAGACAAATCATTGTTGAAGACCCTGCTCATACTATGTAAGCAAAAACAAATCATCCACAAAAAGCAAACAGTTGACCCTGTAGCTTCCAACAGTAGCATTCTTGTTAACTCAGCTATGACTTTCTATCTAATTCATATAGACCAGAGGTTCTTTAACTTTTTCAGTCATGCTCATTTGGCATTAGTCACTGTACTTGCACCAACTAACCTCAAAATCAAACACAAAAAACAGAACAACAATGCCATTAGCCTGCTTTTCAACAATATGTCACTACCACACTCATAGACCCCTTGGGAAACTTCAACACCCCCCAGTTTAACAATCAAAGTTATACACCAAGGGTGCAAAAATACATTCATGCATTCGCACCACACGACCGACAACTTAGAGTGCACAAACAGGATTTGCAGTGACATAGCAGTGTATATAAAGTATAAGATTATGGCATGCCTTAGGTGGCCTAAGGCATACATAATTAACTAAGGTAGCCAACCTCTTTTGTCTGTAGATTGTGAAAGAATATAGCCACCTTAATTCTGTCTGTAAATAAGTAGAGGTCAGAAATAAATTGCATATATTCTTTCTTAAGTTGTGCACACTTTATACCTTATGCATATGAATGGTATATCCTGTATATGGCAAAGCTGATATGCATGCACTACTAAAAATTTCTGTACGCTACTAAAATTCACAGAAAATTTTGCACCCCTTGTGTAGACTATGACAAGTAGTGGTGACAGCAGACCTTTTCCGATTCCAACACCCAGAGTGAATGGTTGTGATTTAACTCCGTCATCAACCACAAGATTTTCTGAGCACGAATACAATGGTTGACGATCAGAAACAGGCAGGTGTCAATTTCATACTCTCGTCACACTCCACACAGCTTTTCTAAAGGGACCTGGTCTTATGCTTCCTTGAGGTCAACAAAACATGCATAAGCATCTTTCGTGTACTCTCTGCATTTCTCAAAAGTTTTCTGGAGAATGCAAGTTAGGTCTAAAATGTTATCTCCAGGGCAAAATCTGCACAAAGTATCCTCCTGTATTGGTTCAATTATTTTGTGTCAACTTTCTTCAAGGCTCTTGACATGAACTTTTCCAGGTAAGTTAAGAAAAGAGATGACCCAATAATTATTATGTTCTTTCTTATTTCTCTTCTTGTACATGGGGATGATCACTCCAGTTTACCTATCTTTTGGTGCCCTTCCAGAACATCATATCACTTGACAGACGTAAGTCAGCCAAAGAACTCTGTTTAAAGCTTTGGTTATTTCAAATCAGATTGAATCACAATTTGCAGCCTTACATATTTTGACAACTTGGAAAACTTCGATCATAATAATGGTATTTTTCTTCCTCCAAAGCACCTCTGTGTGTCCACTGGTGTGGGAGTGACTGGGTAAAAAAAATATATGAAATACTCTCTCTATTTGCCAAGGATGTCCCGGTCATTGCTGATTAAGACATCATTGTTATCTATGATGGGTTAAGCAAAATCACATCCATTGCTGTGGAGGGGTAACTGGTTTAGCAGAACACTTTATTGGCTAGGCAATATAATTATCATCTAATGTATGTCAAAAGCTACCACTGGAACCTAGTTTATCCCTAACTTTTGTCAAAAAAAACTTGGTAACGTCAAAACTGGCAATAAAATGCTGAACATTAAACAAAAACAGACCAATCCAAGCAACTGAAATGAATCAAAAATTTGAGAACTAAACCCTAGTAACTTGAAAAATTTTCAAAATTTAATGAAAAAAGTATAATTCTAAAAACCAACACATGAAATTGGCCAGATTTATTTAAAATTTTGTACTGGTACTGAAATTTTACATAAAACTTTATAGATTCATATTGTTATTCTACATTCATGAAATGTAATATTGAGTACCTGCATGTCACTATTGGCGTAGAAATTATCATTAGGCGGGTTGGCTATATCCATCACTGATGAAAACTGCCCATTAGATGATCTTTTATAAGTTGTCATAAGAATAGACACAGCAATGCTTCTCTTTATCACCACAGTTGACTTCACAAGAATTTGAGCTACTCAATGATGTGCAGACACCTTAACACAAAAGTTTGTCATGCCATAAGAAAAATTACCAATACAATTTTAGCACTGAAGTTTCAAAGTAACTCAAGGTATGCAAGTCTTATTTATCAACAACATAGCAAAACAGCATCTGTTTTACCACATGAGATGAGGCAAAGTGCTGCTGGAGCTATTTTGCTTTAGTTCAACACGATTGGTTGAAGTGGTCACATGACAAGTTTGGAATGCATGACAAATTCACATCACTTGACCTGCTTAGTTGACCGTGACATCTATAATTAAATGGTTTAGTCCGATAGATAAATGTTGCCATCCATCGTTTCAGTATTGTAAAATTGTTAGTGGCTTCTTATTTGCATTGTGTTAACTCTCAGACTAAACCCCAACTGAACTTTAACTGTAAACTATAACCTAAACCCAAACCTTGAATACTTACCCTTAGCTCTAACCCCTAAAGCTAAGCCTAAACCTTAACCCATTGACTTTTTATCTATCTTAAGGCAGCAGACTAAAAAACTGTATGGTTATTTCAGATGTCCTGGGAACAAAAATAAATAAATGCTGATGTTATGTGGCTTGTTTTCTTCCCACAACTTAAATATTACTGCACACTGCATGACTTGATGTTTTTTTGTACTTGTTCCCGACTAAAGAGATACTGATGCTTACTTGTCATTTGATCACTTCAACCCCAGTCGTGTTCCGCTAAATTACTTGACAAAATGATTTGAACGCCCCAGCACAGCTTTTGTTTCATAAAGCAAAATAAACACTACCTTGTAACAAACCAAAGCCACGTTTTTGTATGAAAAATAAACAATTAAATTTTATTTGTGCACCGTAGCACATTTTTCGAAAACTAAGTTGTTTGAAATTAAGATTAATGAAAGGTTGTTAGCCAAGATCAGTCTGTCGCAGATGCTACGCTTGCGTAAAAATCATGCTCAACATTTTGTAAGATATGTTAGATTCTAAAAAATGTAATTTGAGATTTGAACAGAAACGTAATATCTATTAAATTACAAAGACGGTGATATAATAAGATAAATTGATATGTTGTGTGGAAAGTTGTTTAATATTTGATTTAAAACAATTGTTTTTCATATTATCTTGACAACAGGTGTTTTTTCATGGTTACATCACAACAATGTGAGTCATACTACAATCACTACAGTATGGCTAATAACATGGGTAACTACTAACACAACTAGAAATTTGTCTATTACTACACAATACACTTATTTCTAAACTCTACATGCGACGTTTGCTTCATTTTTTGGTCATGGATAATAATATACTGTTTGCATACTGTAGTAGTAGGCTATCTTACCTGTACTTATTTTTTTTGTTTTTGGTTTATATATATATAATTCTAAATTTTTTAGAATTATATTAGATTAGATTACAATCAAATGCTCACGAGTCAATGAATTTGTTTAACCAACTAGGCTTAATCAGGTTGGGCTATTAAACAAATCTTTGTGCATGAACATCAAGAAATACAATAGGCTTAGCAGTTGTTACATAATGGCTTCACCTTCAAACTTTTACTCATTCCATTTGTGTCTGCCACTTAGTCTTAGCATCCATCTGCTATGGTATTCAAGGAAACTACTACAACTGCAATTCACACATTACAGTACTGTAGTGTATGCTGTGTGAAGATCACAAGCTCTTGAGTTGAAGCTGCTATACTGTATAATATAACGTTAGTACATAATAAATGAGCAGTGTCTATTTTTGCCACCAGGATGGCAGCAGCAAAAGGGTTGGTAGAAAGAAAGTATATATAGCTAAAAGATAAATCTACAACCTAATCCTAACCGTAGCCCTAAGCTAACCCTAATCCTAACCTCACCCTAACCTAATGCTAAGCTAACCTAACCTATCCCTAGCCTAACGCTAAGCTAACCTAGCTAATGCTATTTCTAAGCTAACACTAACCTAACCCTAACCAAACACTAAGCAAACGTGAACCTAACCCTAATTCTAACCTACCTAACCCTAATCCTAACCTAACAACACTAACCTGTAAAGGAAACACCTAAGCGGAGCTTGGAAAAAAGCGAAAAAAAAACAAAAAAAGTCCGCAAGGTGAGAGTCGAACCGGCAACCATTGACACAGTAGCCGTATCACCTAACCATTACTACAGTTACCTGACCATGAGCAGGACAGTGTGTTCTTGACAAAGTGACCTTTTTCTTTGTATTGCATCATGCCACAATACTGAATGTTGGACTGGTGGCACAATAGCTCCAGCCGATCTGTTGCCGCCAGCATCTTGGCGGTAAAATAGACACTACTTAATAAATATTGCATCACAGGTTTTTCGTATGCTGTATTAAGTTACAGTAGGCCTAAGTCCAAGGTTGCCATTTTATATTATTCCGTAGACTGATTCGCTTGATGTGTGGTCACTGCTGTGACTTTCATTTGCTATTTTAAGAAATGATGAAGGCGGGCTTGAAACGCTGCAAAAGGATGAAGAACCATCAACCAGGAAGGAGATCAGATTTCCTCAAACACTGGAACAGCTGGCTGCAAAGCTAGAGCTTGTTTTGTTGATTCAGTAGTACTAGTAGATAGTGACATCTGCAAATTGCTTCTGAAATTAATGATCAAGGTGGTTTCTATGATGAATCACACTAAAACTTCCACTGAAGATTACCAAGCTTTTAACTAAACACTTACCGTGGCCCGTGACTAATATACAGGAATGGTACCTGCACCTACGCACACGACTCGACAACAACAAGGAACAAACCAGTTCAATCCTTTGCAACTCAAGGAGGTGGGGCTTTCCTAGGTTTCGGTTATTTCCCAAAAGTTGAAATATTATTGCGATCATTGGGTTGACATCTGTCACTTTTTCTAAATACGACCATATTCAACAAAATTAGACTTTCTTCTCATGAAAAATCAGCTCAAAGCTTTTCACTTACATTGCTTCAGTTTGCAAAATCAGAACCAGTGGACGCAATTTTTTGAATCCCAGTTTGCTACTATGTAGAGCTCAAACGACTCAGTGATGTGTCCGAGTCATTTTTGTCGAGTCGGAGTCACAATCTCTTCGAGTCAGAGTCAAGTATGAGTTATCTAAAAATTTTTCGTTTCAAGTCAGAGCAACTCATGACTTCGTCGAGTCACTTCGAGTCATTGGTTTGCAAGCTCGAGTCAATGTTGAGTCAAATAAAATTTCACATTTTTTCTATGACTTTTTTATGCTATGAAATGGCACCCAACACGCTATAAAATGATCCACGATAAGTTAGAAAATGCTATGAAATGGCGTCTGATAAGTTAGAAAATGCAGCCACATGTTGTTTTAGCAAGATTGATTACAGGTTATTTATGAGTTTTTTTCAGTTTGCACTTAACTTGTGTCGTACCCTCTCAGTCATCGCAACAAGTCTAACCCAACCTTGCTGCAAGTGTTGCACCCTCTCACTTAGCGTTGTGTTGAAGGTGTGATTCACCATAAACGAGATGTGGATGAAGAATAACACTTACTGTATGTATATCTGGCACAAACGAGCAGAAAGAGAATGAGCACGATGTTTGAGCTCTGTTGCTTGCTTCCACAGTGCTTTGCGCACTTGCCGTTCAAACTTTCCAGTCACAACAAAATGGTGCCGTGACCAGGATGTGAAGGTGGTGCCAAGTGCAACCTTCACAACAGTGTTGCCAGGTCATCGTAAGCGAAAATGGCCAGATAAACCCTTAAAAAGGCAAATAGCACCAAAAAAGCCAAACAAGATAAATACACGACACCTAGAAAACACCGAAACGCACTTTCTGAAAGGCAATTTAATTATTTTTAAAATTTATTTCTTTATGTCCAGACACGAAGTCCATAGTATGAACACACACCCTGCAGAACCCAGGTCGACAAAAACAGACAAAACAGAACGTAGTACAAGGCATTGAAGCCGGCGGAATCACAGGGTTACAGACACGTTTTGCAACTACCCATGGGTTGCCCATGGCCTGTTCTGACAATAGCATAAACATGATCAGTTTCTTTACAATGATGATTATCTTTAATTTTTATTTTTAATGATAACATCA
>JGI24022J15233_10006082_pt1 | contig 12993 bp, 8 predicted proteins | sample Ectturendosymbi2_FD_15233 | JGI IMG/M metagenome (IMG submission 15233)
CGCTGGCGAGTGATGGCCATTTAGAAAAGGGGTGTGTTCCAACCCAAATTGGGGTTTGTGGGTGCAGAAATTTTCACCAATTTTGTTTTATTTGTCCATAATTTCGACTACATATATGCCAGAAAGTCATTCAAGGGATCTAAAGACGCGGATTTTGGCCTAGTTTCCGAAAAAATCTTGAGCCATAATAATGTTCCAATGAGTTGGGGCCCAGGGCCAAGTAAAGGTAGCCAAAAACACTCCCACATGTGGCGTTCCCCCCAAAAAAAAACCACCGAAAACGAAAAAAATTTTTTTTTTCGATTTCGACTACAGGCTTCTGAATCCGTAGAGGGTTTGAACAGCTCTCTAGCTCAATCGCCTGGCGAGTTATAGGATTGCAAAGCTCTGCAAGAAACGTGGCTTTCGCGGGACTTAAAGGTAAGTCAAGCTACCTCTGCATGATTTTGGGACTCAGGTGACATGATTCTGAATGAACTTCTTGCCATCTCTATAACAATTCGAAGGCATTACGACCTAACCCCCGATTGTTGCCCATGCCAGTCACAACCAGCTAAACAGAGACTGGAGGGAAATATTGCGATGCGAAAGATTTGTAAGATTTATTCATTCCTGCTGTTATTTATGTAATGGGAATGGCGTTTGCTATCCTTTTCTAATTCAGAAAAGAACCGACTAAAGAGCTTGAAATGATTAAGAGCTGCAACGCGACTTGCTGGTCGATGTCTTTGTGGGTTGGTGGATTGCGCAACTGATGATTTTAATGGGTGAAAGTTGTGTTGAAGGCATCATTCGCGTTGTATAATGTCGCTCATGCAGTGAGGCAAAAAAATGAAATAAATGTAAACTATTCTGTAAAGTCGCTTGTCCTGTGTGCGAAACCTCAGACTAAGCAAACTTGAACTGAGAAGTAATTTGATTGAAAATTTCAAAACTTGCTGCAAGCTTTTCATGAAAAGGAGAAAAACTGAACATCACGCCAGTTACATGAACACACCAACACACAAAATTTTGAGTTAATGAAGAAAAAATTCCTGGCATTTGGCAGTTGAATACTCTACTGTAACGAGATATGCATTTGCGTTCACTGCTCAGGAGAAATGTTGTTCAATTTTTACGCATATTGCACAACAGGATTGCAAAAATTAAGATTCACTGTTCTTATTCCGGCAGAACTTCATAAACAACCAAGTAGTTCGTAACATGTACGTTTCGCAGAACCTTTGCTTTCGAATTCTTCGGAGTGAGGTACCGGTCAAGTGCGGAACATTTTTTTCGCAGGCTAATTACGTTTCAAACACTCTTGTCGTTACTATTTTCTGGATAGCACTGACAAAGAGTGCTGTTTAGTGCATTCCAACGATTTTTTGCAAATAACGCTTTACTAACGATGGGCAAAAAGGTCGAATTGAATTCTTTTTGTCAATATCAATGTCATCTAAAAACGCTTTTTCCCGATTTTGTCGCTACCGTTCCTTGGTCTCCGTGGCGTCATCACGTAAACCTCAAATTGTTGCCCTCCGCTCCTCTTTTTCCTTAAATTAGCAACGGAGAAAGTAATACTAACCGCAGAGAAGACGCCTGTTGTTGCAACCAGCAGTAAGCGCGGTATTGAATGCGCGATGCACCACGAACGGGAGGTGAGCAAAGGATAGCACCTATATTGTACGTGCAAGTGATGCGAACAAGCAGTATTTCAGTGAGCATTGCCTGCAGTCTCTGCTGATAATAACGACGAACGATTAGTTGTGATATCTAACGGAAGCGAAGAGTGAACACGGCGTGTGACTCTGAAACCTATTCTTCTTTGATGCAAGTGTGAAGCTTACGCACTTGCCGCTCGGGCTCTCCGATCACAGCACTACGCCGCAAGTGCTGATTCTCACGTTTTGCAAGTGTGGTTTCAAATAATCAAGATTAATAAGATCCGCTTGAGTTGCCGTTGCCTCAGCCAATCAGCTTCCAGAGACAGGTGTTCAAATTTAAATCTCTTATCAAATGCTCGGAACGTTCATCTCAACAAAAAAGGCTCATTAAATCGGTGTTTGCAACAGTGGAGAACTAATTTAATTTAAGAAACGTTGTATACCAGCTAGTTATCAAACGAGAGATAAATGTACTTTAGGCAGGTTGAATATCATTGTATTGCAGCAGAACCAAAAAATAAAAAGCAATGTCACCCATGTTTATTTAAGAACACCTTTTGTGGGGTCGTGAATCATTCTTTCATTATAAAACCTGACTTAAGCGCTTTTTATTTGCACTTGTACCACAAATTGCTCTTAAATATAGTTTATAGATTTAACATGTTGAAGACGGGAAAACCAAACCCATTGGCTTCAACCGGAAGAAACAACATCTCAATCCACGAAGTAGACGTTGCTGCAAGATCATTTTTTACCAAATGTTTCTTTTAACCAAAATATAACTGCGAGGCCATTGCAATATATTGTTTTGGTTTTGTAAGCTGCAAGACAACTTTGAATTAGCACCTGTCAATGACGAGTTCAACTACAACATCGTAAATTTATCTCAAATGCCTGTTAAACGTTCCAAAAGAAAAGGAAAAAATTTTCCGCCCTTTTCAGTTAACTTTTATTTCACGCAAGCATACCTTGCATTTGCTTAAATCAATGGGTAATTTTCTTAAATGTCACTCTGAGCAACATTAAAACTGATTATTACATGCAACAACAGTTTAAGCGCTATACCATAACGCAACAGCCCAAAACCGTGTTCAAGACACCTGGAAATCGTGCAGTTATTTTTAAGCACAGTACTGTAAAAAACGATTTGGGATTTTTTTCAATGAAAATGCATTTTTTATTTTGAAAGTTAATCACACTAACAAAAGAACTTTAAAAATTTTTACTCACATGCCATAGCAGTTCAGTGTTTGGTTTGTCTGCGCTTATAGGCGTTTAAACTGTTGATCATGTCTGGCATGTTTTATTGGTTACCCTGTTGCTGTGATACCACCTTTACATTAGACTTCTATCAGTTCTGTTTTTGTGGTTGTTGGTTATGAGTGTATCTCATGTTTCAGCACGTCTCATACATTTTCTGTAAGGTTCATATATGTAGAGTTTCCAGGTCGTTTCATTACTCTAATTTTGTTGTCCCGTGACCATTACGTCGATGTCTTTCCAGGCTAGCATGAAGCACGAACCGTCCTATGAAGCTTCTGAAAGCAAACCACTCCCAAACTTCCCTTATATGTCATTCGAGCACTTTTAAGCAAATTATTTGGTTCATGGTTCCTTCTACTATGTGTACCGCAATATGCTGATCCAATGAACCGATATTGCCAACCAAGCCATGACCTTGGCACAAAATTTGATTGCTTTCTTCAAACGTTGAGTCAGAAACGTCTAACCAGACCTTTCAGCGAATTGTTTGCACTCGATAGCCAATTACTGCAGTGGTTGGTTCATCCAAAAAATAACCTAAAACACAGTCACAAGCATATGTTTAAGTTTACAGGCATGGCAGCTAGACGATCATCACTAGCTGTACTTGATTAGGTCGCACAGTACCGTCATTGAAATTGTTTCGCTAGAAAAAGTGACTGGAAATTATTTTGATGAACCTCAATCTGCTGTACTTAATAATAGTAACAATATTGGGGGGTTTTACAAGATTTTTAACTTTTAAAATGTTTTTGTAAATAATTTGCATCAAATATGGATTTAATAAAATAAAGTGCTGCAACGTTTCAGCAGAGTGGGTTACCTTTCGTAGCATCTCCGAAAATTAAACATCTAAACGTTATGAAAAACCGCATTGAAATCATTCATCTATCAGGAACGAAACGGAAATCGAATATGACAAAGGTTCCATAGTAGCCACGTTAGAGGAAATGTGAACCACCTAATCTTGTCGCAATCACGCCTACTCTTTATGCATTCATGAAAAAAGACAAAGGAAGAAACAAGCATCATCAGATAGTCTTGATAATAGGTCACTTTTTCCGAGAGTGCATTTACCTCACCTTAAACAGTACCATGAGTTTGGTGAAAAGATTAATGTAGGGCCTGCAGTATTTCCACCAGATATTTGTAAAAACGTATACATCTTGCTTCCATTTGTTGTTTCCTACCTCAAATAGCGAAACTACATAGAAAGCAGCATTCGCGTTTTCGTTGCTCGTGTGCCTGGTGAGATTTTTGAAACCTTGACCGCTTTCCTTTGCTATAGAGAAAGGCCAACTTTTAGTTGTCTTTAGTGAAACCACACTGTTGCGCAAAGACAAACGTTTTAGGTTGATTTGCATATTATTTCTCAGTAGCATTGCTTGTAATGAAATGAAAACAAAGTGAGAGGTAGGGAAAAAATCCACAAGCAAACAGAGCCAAAAATTAATTCCATTCAATTTTTCAATGGGCGAAATATCTGAAAACAATGTAAAACTTCAACAAATTAAATCAGTGCTTGTCGACAATTTAGAAAAAGGAAGATTTGCCCATTGCCACAATTCAGTTAAATTGGAAACTGATTTCATATTTATGAGAACGTTCTCAAATAAAAAACGCTGCGGCGTTTAAGCTACGTGGATGTAACACCAGTAACTTCAAATTAGACCATGGTTTCTCCGTATTTTTCAATGTCAGCAGTCATCTTCGATGGGTAGAAATCTAAGAAATGGAAAACCTTCACAAGAGCAATCTGTACACCATTCTCCTTGTGTCCTTGGAAACTAAAAGTTCATAGCGATTGTTTTGATTCCATAATCGGGAAAAAGCATGCTGCAACGAGAAAAACAGCATTTACCGGAAAGAAATTGGGTAGAACTTGACAGAAAAGATTATTTGCTAGGCAGCCACAGGTTTTCGTTTGGGAATACTCTGTGAGGGAGGGGACAAACTAACNTGCCATCNATCTTTGGCGCTCATTCATGTTATTTGTTGTGTATTAGAGCTGAGTTGTACAAGCCTTATTTTGACCACACAAGAAGATCAGCAAAACCTTTCTAGGTTCAGGCTCAGCAAAAAAGATATCCTGGTCGTTGTTATCGCACAAGTATCTGACAATGGATTGCCAGCAAAAAAGTCGTGAGGGGTAAGTTGAAAGCGGAAAAAAGTTCCTCCTATATTCAAGTGGCGTTAACTGGATTAAATGATCCCAGAACTATAGATTCGCATACCCGAGGTTAACATATAGGAAAGCTTTTTAAAATACCCCCATGAAAAGAACTGATGCCCCCAAAAAGAGCTCTAAGGCCGACGTAGAGAAGGTCTCGTATTGAGATTGACCCAGGATAAAGACTCTATATGAAATGTGATGCCAGTGCCGTTTAGGCAAAAAGGATTTCAGTAGATACCATTAAATCAGCACTTACAGAATGAAAGTACTTGTCTACATGGATGTGGATGCTCTAATTCACGCTTACCCTCAACCGAAAGCAAAACTTGATAGTTAAAGATAGTTAAATTCATTAGCAACACGCTTTACTTTTTCCCTTCTTTTCTGAGATGTTGATAATATAGTTTAGCGCGCGGAAAACATAACACAATTTTAACCACTCAGAAGTGCATCTACGGGTTTCAAGAGGAGCAAAATGTCCCACCGGTCAGAACCTTTAACCCCTCGCGCCCCCACAGCAAGTTTTTACAGATGTTGGGACACCGCAACCTGATCTCAGTATGTTTCGAAATTTCACAGTTAGAAAAACTCACGAAACGTTTCACAGCGCATGAGCAAGGTTAACGTTCGGGTACTTTCGCAATGGCACACTGCTTTACCGGGTTGGGAATTTTTTGCTTATAAATTATTCTGACATTTTTGGTGGGCATGTTTCTTGCATGTTACTGTATGCCTGTACCTGATACGGAATGAATTAGCGGAAAACAATCGCACGGCGCTTTCAACAGCGACGAGTTTCTTTTGAATTTGCAAGCGCTCTACGTATAACCTACTGCTTTACCTAAGCATTTGGAACCCTTGAGACAGAGTGAAATTGAGAAGTGCTGCTAAACTGTTTAAGAAATAGCAAAGTGAAAAGCAGTAATTTAAATGAAGACACACTGGACATTTAGAAAAGCAACTATAACCATCTTCAGCGAAAATTCTTTTAACGTTCTTATGCTGACGATGAAATTAGTCAATGAAGTTTTGCTAACAATTGCAACAGTTATGCATTTTTGTTTTCATTTTCATATCTTGTTTGTATTATTGGAACTGTAAAGCTTGTTTGCTTGGGGAAAGTAGCAAAAGCGACTACAGCTCTACTTCAACTTCGCAAATCTAAAATGTTATGCCGTCAAATGGTGTTTTTTATAAATGAGCCACAGCAACAAGTTGCAAGTGACTCAACTGTAGCCCAAAAGTTAAATAAATCATAATGCGTATTGCCTGGTCTATAAACCTAATAAAGTTTAGTGCTTTTCATTCGAGATAATCTGGCGTTCCTATGAAACGAAAAATATAATTCAAGAAAAGCATGATGTTTTACTTTGGCTTTATTCTCAGAAATGAGTTTTAGTTAAAAACAAACATTGTACTTAAATTCAGTCATGACAAAAAGTTTCCAACACCTGTTTCAATAAATATCGTTAACTGCGTTCGAATTTCCTGCTCTTCCCAACCATTGTGCCAAACTTGCACCTACAAAACAAGAAGTTTTATATACGCCTCCAGTAAAAGCAGAAAATAACTAGCGTCTGCAAAAAATCTTAGTTGAAGAAACAGATGTTTGTTTGATGTGCTCATAAAAACTCTTCGTTCGTAAACCGCGCTTTTATTTGAACTCCCTCAGTTCTACTCCAATTAAACAGCATATCTTTGCAAACCAGGTACTTGCGAATTACCCTAACAACTTGGGTTTGGGGGACATTTTTCAACTTCATTTTTTGAAAAATTAGCACCTGAGTTGAAGCTGTGCGCGGCCACTTCCCTGCCTAATGCTGAGTCAACATGAAAGCCTTGCTTACACCAAGCTTTTGGATGATTCAGAATTGGCGTAAACAATTTTAATGAGACATCATCGATTAAGAACTGTAACTGCAAAGAACTGCAAAGCAGAAGCAATATTGCGATGCGTAATAAATCTTGTGTAAAGTTGTTGATCGATGCATTTTGCAATTCAACATCAGCAATGAAGTTATAAAGGATGTTCGAACAAGTTTTGTGGTGAGGATAAACATCACAGATTCTCTTCTTGAAGTTCAGTAAAAATGTCTTGTTTATTATAAGCATGCAGGTTCACAATTTTAAAAACGCTTGCGTAAGCCATGACGTTGCAGCAATTTAGAGTTTAAAAGGAGAATTGGTAGCTTCAAAACATCTCTGAAGATTGTTGATGCGTAAACTTGAAGAAAAACATTTGGCGCGAAATACCAAGCGTTTTTGATGTCATTTATCAGTGCAACATATTGCTTGGTAACTCTTTCTAAAAACTCTCCGATTTTCTTCCTACCTTAACTTGATTCATAAACCGTTGCATTTCATCAGTTTTAAACACAGCTTGTTTTTGCAAACAAACATTTCGCAAATTTGAATATGGTCTTCTGCAGGAAGACATGCATTTTTCAAGTTGGTCATTCTGCTGTTTGCCTTGCACAAAGGTAACTTTGAATATGCACTTTTTGTTTGAATTTTACAATTTCATTCACTTTTAACCATGGGCTGAAAGTTTGTTTTCTTTTAATTGCGACTTTTGTTTGCTACCTTTGTTGTATTTTGCTTCTGCTGCGACGTTGGCTGCGCAATGTCTGCTGGTTTGCAAACGTTGGAAACTATAAACCTTAATATGAAATCGCTCAAACGAAATATTTGCGATTTGTTTGAGGTTTCATTGTTTCTAAAGAAAGTGAATGAAAATAAAACAGCACATCCCTCTGTTGAGCAGAACTACAGTTTTGAGGGAGTTTTACTTTCGAACTCGAAACCACAGTTTTATTTTCAGGCACAGTTTTGGTCCCAACGTTGAATCAAGCCTTTTATTCTGGCCATTCCTTTCCTTCCTTTTCGATCGCAGAACTCTGCAAGAAGACATGCAAGCAAAGATAGAGCAACTAGAGCAGATGTCTTTTAGATTTGTGTCATGTTATATACTGCCTTGTACAGATGAAAACCTTTGAGCACAGTGCCACCATGTCACGCCAATGGACATTTGGGAGACCAACTCAACCATACGTAGCACTTCTTTGAATTGGAAACATACGATTTCAAAGCGGAATAAAACGCCATGTAAAAAAGTAAATGAAAGAACCCCATACATTTGCTTCGTAAAATTTAGCTGCAGTTATGTTGCTGCACCAAAAACAGCAGCGCGACTACACAGCCTTGTGATCGAACAATGGCAGAAGTTTTGCTGTCCTTCGAAGCAACTGCATGAATGCGTTGTATTGTACAGATCATACACGACTAAAATAAATAAATTCTATCTTTTCTCAAGCTGGCATAAAATGCGACATAAATACAAATATTTTCTGTCAGCAAGAAGTAACTTCCCACATTAAGCCTTTGAGTCAATCAATTTCAGACATCCATGAAAAGTGACTTCAACTACCCGCTCCATTAAATAGCCAAACATTCTAAGTCACCTATTAGCTTCTAAGCTTTTCAACAATGTGAACTTCCTGAACGTCAAACATTACTTCGGTTGCAGGAGGTTTAAAAACGGCAGTAAAATTTTACGATTAAATCACGCGACATGTTCTGAGCTGTGGCATGGTGTCTGTGTCTGCTCCAGGTGAGGAAAACTTTATTCGGTCCCAGCGCATCAGCGTTTGCAATTCAACTTTGACTCATCCGATGGCTTCACAGTGCGCATGTACACGTCCAATGTACAAACAGTAGTGACACAGCTCAGGTTGTATCTCACAAACAAGCTATTTCGCTGTTCGAAGTATATCCACCAAGTCGCCGCAAGATTCGGCGTTTGTCGAAACAAGTGGGAAGTTTCTCTCAATCGCAGCCTCAGAACAAAGCGCCCTACTTTCCTTTCCGCGAAATCGTTTTTAAGTTTAACAACAGTCAATAGAAAATCATGCTTTACTAGTTCGAATTTTCGCACCAGCACCTGTTTGCGAAACGATTTGTTTGCGAAACGATTCCTAACAGGGAATGGCTCCGTCTCGATCTATGAGAAGTTTGAAGTTTTTGCTGTAGTCTGCAAAGTTTTTGCTTTTCAACGCATCATTAAACAGCAAATAGCAGCAAAGCTGAAGCAATATTGTGAGTTTACATATGTTTTCACTTATTACCCCCTTTTAGAAACGCTTCGCTTTCGTCAAAGCGTGGGCAACGTTCCCAGTAGTACAAAGAGGGCTCATCTTTATTTGCTAACCAACACTTTTGAAGGTTCGTAATTTAACTCCGAACGCTAAACTCTGCTGTTCAGCCGATTAAATGTGTTTGTGTTTGTTCCTAACAGGCTGCTTTTTGGTGGTCCAACCCCGAACCCAAAACCGATTCTTTGCATGCAATCTGTTTTCAGTTGCGCGACGCTGAGTTCAAAGCAGCGCCAGTCGTTCTTTCGGTGCGACGAACTTAAAAGGTCAAGAGACTGTTCCGTTGAAAGAGTATCCTTAGCTGAATTCTCAAAATATCTCAGACAACCCTGGACAAATCACTAGAAGTTTCAAAAGAGTCAACTAAAATCGATCCGCAGATGATTTACGGTAAATTCAAATAATATTATTTGTGCCTTGTGCTAATTTGTATGAAAAGCAAAACGTTCGCTGTATAGATATAAAAAATCCAGCGACATGGAAGAACTAACAATCGAAATTTTACAAAGTTGTATGGCGAAAGCAACATGCTGAAAAAGAACTCATCCAAAAAAGAATTGTATTTCCACAACACTGAAAGAAACCTTACCAATCTCCCTAATGTGTCTCGGATTTGATGGAAGTCAGTACGAAAATCTGCTATGATGTCCGATTTTCTTTACGGTGGTGAAAGTTTCTGTACATAGGAGGCATAATCATTTAGGAGCTAAGAATATATCTCATTCAAAACACATTCAATCCCAGCCATGATAATTTAGGTCGTTATCAAAAACGATTACTTTATGCCATCCACAGGCCAAGCCTTCAAATAAAATGAAGAGATTCTTTGCTACTAATACTTTTACAGTGAGCTGATGATAGTTGTCAAAGTCAAAGAAGATGCATTTACCGCCCTTCTGAAACCTAAAACCGCAGCATATGGTTCATAAAATCTATTCAAATCTAATTAGTTCCACTTGAAATTCAATTACAACTGGCAGGAAATCTTTTTCTTTCAAATTTAAATAATAGCTTTCTTTGAAAATGTCTTTTCATGCCTCACAGAGTATTTGGTTTTGAATTGCTGACATTGCCAAGCGTTGCTTTATTTTTTTGACTGAAGATGGTTGAAGAATAATCCAAAACGTCTCAAAACAAAACGCGTATGTTTTTGTAAGCTTTTTTCTTGTTACTGAAACTGTTTAATCTATCCCAATTTCACGCTCAAAAATTCATTGAAAATGGTTTTGTAGTTATTACTTTTTAATGCACAGGCGCTATTTGCAAACGGCGCATACTTGGGGTTTTGGTGATTTGAGGCCTGCGATTGTCGATCATTTTCTTTCGTTGTGTTGTTTTCGCTGTGCAATTGCGTTATCACTACAGCTAGCTTAAAACACAAGAAAAGTTATTCTGCTTTACTCCATACAGTCTCAAATTAGCAGGATATGTTTGATCTCGAAGGTTAGAAGTCTAAGAAGACATCGTCTGAAGCAAGGTTTTTCACCTTAATCTGCATCATAACAAATAAACGTAGACACTGGATTTAAGGTTTTGTGAAAAACATTGAAAAAAAAAGCTGATTATATGCTTTGGCATGTACGACGAGTGGTTACCGTAACGATGACAAATAAGTGATGCTATTGCAGCAAGCTTTACTGTGCTACATGATTTTCTTGTTTCTTTGCAATCGCAGTGCTCTGCAAAGTTGCAGGAATCCGGTTGGGGCGGGGTCTCAGAAAACGTTTTAGGTAATTTTGAACGACACAGAGCAACATCATGTCTGGAGCAGGCTGTTTCGCAGTCCAGTGATGACGTGATGTGGCAAGAAAACAACATTTCCTTGTGATTTCCAGATACGAAAAGAAACGACGGATGTTATAAACTGATGTTATCAGTGCTATTTCACTTTGAAAGTCGCAAACTTGCACTTAGAAAAACGTTACCAGACGGCACGCAAACGCAGAAAGTCACCTTCACAAAACGAAACTTACAGGGTCATCAGCTGCATAAGAAATACATGTTAAAATTCACATATATTTGTTTGAACTAGACAAAACGTTCAAAAACTGACCATACTAGCCTATGTGTAAATTTAGCTGTGGTAGTAAACGTTGAGCTCTCTAACGCCGTTTCTTTTTGCTAAATTGCCCACAAATACTCAAACTATTTTGGCATTAACTTGTATCTCTTTCTCAAGGGATTAATTGGGACGGTTCCAGATGATTTGACTGTTGAGTTCCACCTTCTCCATCTTATGTGCACGCGCGTGTTTTAAACAAAAATCCCTAAACACTGACACTTTCAACTTCAAGAGTAAAACAAGACAGAAAGACTTTGGTCTCAACTCATTTTCCCTTAGTCAGTTGTTTTGGAATGTTTAAACCAATGAGAAGTTACACATTGCGCCTAAATGTTCGAGTTGCAGGCAAGAAAAACATAAAAGGAACATTTTACAAAAAAACTGCACTGTAAACATGCAGAGCACAGTGACGTTTTTCGAAATGGGGAAATACCGAAATGGCAAACCCCTAAAATTACGCAGTTGTTTTCAAACTGGTAACAGGAGGGGCTGATTTAACACTTTAAACTTGGCATTTCATGGAATTCACTCCCCAACTTTGATTCCCTCAAGTGACGGTGAAAGTTGTGGTGAAAAAGCATTCCGACCAATACTTTTCAGCGCAACGTTTCAGAATATTTGTATGCAGTATATGCTGAAACAGCAGAGATCAAGAACACTGCTGTTTAAAAAGCATCAGCATTTAAATTTTTTCCTAGTTTTCAGTATGTCATTGATCCTTACGCGGGATCGTGATCTTATTTAAATAAGGAACGAACAGTTGATAGCTACAACCAAGCAATGCGCTTAGCGAAGTCCTGACATCCTGTGAAAGATATTCTGAACAAGTAGTGTTTCGAGGAAACCGATTCGAAAAATTCACTGCATCTTTGTTGCCCTGGCCAGCGTCATTGTGTCGACCGGCAGCCTGTACCTTGAAGACAAGTAATTAATTTTCTATCTGTTGTTATGTTGACCCAGCCTGGATAGCGCATGGGTTTGTCTTCTTGTGAAAACCGAATCACCGGATGGGACGAGTTATTTGCAATGCGGTTTGACCACTTCCGTAAACGCACTGCAGTAATTTCATTGTTAACTGTCTTCGCAGCAAAAAAAAGGGTCAGTGCCTCTTCTTAATGCGACTATCGGCAGATCAGGTCAGAAAGCAAAATAAACAGCCGCTAGAGCAGTTGCCCGAAGCGTCGTTCGCGCGATGGCAAAGGTTGGACACTTATTCATTAGCCGCTGGTTTTTACAGTTTAAGGACTTTACGTCCTTCATCTGCAGCTTTTCGAGATTCGACGACGGTACAACTCAGTGGCTTTCAGTCTTGTCGCGTTTGCGGCAAAGAGCGGAAATTGGTTGAGACGGAATGTGAGCACGGCGCTGAAAGAATTAATCGTGTGTTCACGGTCTTCTATTCATGATTGCTTAGCGATCTGCATTACAGAATAGTTGGAAATTTATTTCTGTTTCTGCAACCGCGTCGACAACGGAATGAAGCAGAAATAACTTAGTAGAAAAAGGAGGANATACAACTCGTGATATTGCAGGCTGAAAAACTTAGTTGCGATCTTGTATGCTGAGTTACTGCTTTTCGAATGTGTTTAAAAATGGGCTGTACATTAATGTCTGTTATCACTAATGCATACTATGCTGCTATTGCATTGATCTCTTCCAAATAATCAATTGCAGTCACGAGCAACTGATGATCTCGAA
>JGI24022J15233_10006083_pt1 | contig 12993 bp, 4 predicted proteins | sample Ectturendosymbi2_FD_15233 | JGI IMG/M metagenome (IMG submission 15233)
AGTGTAAAGTCTTATGAAAATACGAACAAACTACACCAGCTATGTCCAACTCAAATGGCTTACTGAGCCAAAAAGTATGTCACTATCTTGATCAGGGCCGCTCATTGAATGACATATTGTGGAGGGCCGCACACTGAATGGCTTACTTTGATCTTAGCAAACCAAATTTGACTTAAACTAATATACTGAGAGTGTTCGAATCCTACTGCAATGGTAACAGACGTGATAAAGTGGCGCTGAGGACCACCTGCATCAAAAATTTCAAATTGAAGCTTATGAAAACAAGGACAGCTTGTGAGTGTGTACGATACTTATACTACTGCGAAAACCTAAACTGGGCCGCAAAACCCTCGACTGGGGCGAGGGTTGGACATAACTAAGCTGCACATTTAATTCAGATAGCTTCTTGTTTTCGTGCTTTTCCAATGATTTGGAATGTTGCAAGTGCGCGAGATGAGATTTCACCGAGTAAATGTTCTGGTGGTACAGCGCATTGGCACACCTTTAGACGGAGCATTGGTTGCAAAAATGCGCTTTGTTGGTAGCAATGCTTCTTTACACATAGTATAAACCAGGGGTGGGCAAACTTGTTCAATGGATGATTCGTTTGCAGAAAACCAAAAACGCCAGCAAGCTGCAAAAACAGTTTGTAGTGTCAATACAGATACGGTAAAGAATGCAAGTTTTACATTAAATGATGTACAATAATTGTCAGTACTAAGTGTTTTGTTTGATTTTAAAGTTCCCTAAAATTGGACAGTTCGTTGCCAGGGCGGACGCAAGGGGTGGGGGTTAGGGTTAAAACCCCCTTGGGCTTGATATTTTACGAAAACTTTATTACCTGCGCAAAGGAGATTAACTTTTTTCGCATACTTTTTACTTGTTAATGTGTCGACTTAATGCAAATACCACGGAATAAATTTGCATGCAAATTTCAAGGACACACGGTAAATGGGCCAAAAAGTAACAATTAGGTTTTGGTGGGAATTCGGGCTATCATCTGCGTCCAAAAATCACCTCACCACTTTTTGCAAACCCTCCATCCATTTTTTGCAAACTCTCTATCGCGTGTTTAGGATTGTGTTCCGCGATCGTTCACTATATCCGAAACAACTGTCTTTATTTTGTCTGCTAAGGCTGATCAGCGCAAGCGCTAAACGCATTGGCTACATTACCAATTTCTGTAGCAGGATAAAACTGTTCCACGAGCTCAAAAACCGCAGTTGTTAAAATGGAAGCATTCAGGAATTTGATAATGTCTCAGCAGGGAAGAAGGAAAACTAAACGTTTGCTGGACTTCCAGGCCCGTATCCAGCTTGGGACACCAGGGGGGAAGAAGAGTTTTCTGAGAGGGGGACATTTTTTTTAAACTATGTCCAATAGCCTCAAAATACGTCCAACCCATTTTTCCTGTGGGGACAAAAATTTTTCTAGGGGAGGCTTCGCCCCCTCCTGATTACGGGTGTGTGGACTTCTGTACATCACAAAAAACAAACGTTTTCTTGCGTATTTTATGCGCATTCTCAATTCTTGTGCAGTTCAGTAAAATTCGATCTAGCAAACCAGAAAAACACAATGGAACTACTTTACTAAGCACATTTTTCCTGCATCAACATAACTTCTCTGCTAAAATAAGTTGCAACGAAATTCAAACCGAAACTGCGCGCATCCACCTAGTGCCTTGACCCGCCCGAAACTCAAACTGCAGCAGTGACCCTCGATTGTCCGGCTGAAAAAAAAAAAGATGGCGGAATTTCCTATCCCGGAGTTTCTAGATATCCCTGGTTTCACTCCCCTGTTTCAACGTGCAACCTGATATTTTTGCAGTTATGAACTGCTGTGTCGTAGCGTTGAGTTTGTTTTAGTCCGATAGCCTAACTTAGGAGCGCTGATAGTTTATATTCTGTGCAATGACACATGAAATAAGAGGGGTGCGTGTAGAAAGATNTGCATTTTTATGTCAACAAACTTCGCCAAATCGTTGGTTTGGAAACATCGAAATGANGTCAAATTGTGACGTCACAAACAGCGCACACCAAATACAAATGACNACCATATGACCCTGACCGTGACTGGTGCATCTTCGAAGATTTGTTGCCATGTTATTGTTANGCAGAAAAGGTCAATTCGCTCCCGAGTTTCGCAATCTGTCTCTGCAGGCAAAGAAGCGGATTTAGTGAACTGTAAAGATCATAACTGCATGTTACCAAAACAGTAAACCTAATCCTTGTGCAGTGTGAGTGTCATATCGACAAACAAACTTAAACTGCTGATTTCACGTTTCCAAAAATGTTTGCTTCTTAGCCCCAATTTCCAGGGGAGCAAATCCCCGGTGTGACCCCCTGCAGACGCGAATTGGGGTTTGTATGGCGGTCCAAACTTGCCCACTGACATTTTTAACGAGACTGAGTTGCAATGTTTTTGACGGCAGAACAGAAGTTAGATGTTTCTTGTCAGTGACATAGTCGTTCACCCACCTTGAAATTTGACTCGACTGCAATGAATGAATGAAAAACGAAAATTGTTATTTGTGAAATATAAAGCTTTCGAAAATACAAACAAACCCTCATAAAAGACCTTTGGGCCACATGGAAGAGTAACACAGTTGTACCTTGTACGCCATTGCGGAATGCGTTAAAAATCCTTCAAATGCAAATTAAGTGAAGCGCCACACTAATTGCTGACATTGTGCTCATCAGCTGGTAAACAGCAAATGCCCCACATTGTTGCGGTTTTAAGTATTAACCGGCAACGAGCAGTATAGCGAATACGGATAGAAGAAAATGCACTTCTTGCTCTGGAAAATCAGGCATTGCGATATCTACCGCAACCACTTGGATCTGTTACTGTCGAACGCCCAGTATTTATCGCGAAACATATGCACTGGTAAACTCATGTTTTATGACAAAATGTGTGTGGCAGATGTTTTGCAACTTTGGTTCCATTTTGAATTACCACTTTTCATCTTTTCCACAATTCCAACTGGGCTTACATTTTTTTTCTTTGACCAACACGATTTCTTGCGCCGAAGTCACTAATTCAAAAGCGCTAACCATTAGTGCAATCGTTCTAGCATACCATATAACATCATGTCTTTACTCGAGGGATGCATTCGCCCGATCAGGAAATGCTGCTTTAAAGTAACTACCCTAATAGGGCAACTTTGGGTAGCCTGGCCCTGGCAAGCAACCGCATCTTCTGGCAGTATTGATGTGAGTTGCCATTCATACAAACTTTCGAAGTTTTTCTTGGAAAGGTATTCCGCCAGTTTTCTGAAGTTAATCGGGTACGCATTGGAAATTGCATGTGAATTGCATAGCATTTCTCACTGAACAGGCATCATGACAAAGCTTCGGAACGAAGGAGAGTGTAAGAAAGCAATGAAACATGAACCGTCAGCGCCTCAAATGACACTCTTCAATGGTTTTCTTTGACCACTTAACAGAACCGGACAAGCGAAATCGATCTGAAATGGCGGATATGACGTAACTTCCGCGGAAAGAAAGGTAGTGATTTCCGTCATTTTCATGCATAAGAATTTGTTCGCTGCAGCCAGCTGCAGCGATCGGGTTATTCCGAGTTGATACAGAACAAATTGAAAAAACACTCTTTTTATTTCTTCGGTGTTTAGCGTCTCAATGCAGTTTTCAGGAGGTTGACAAACAACTACGAAGTTGTGGAGACAGGAAAGTTGATTTTTAAGCCAGTGAATATAGCAACAATACCTACGGCAACTTCAGTAAACAACACGCTTCTAAAACGTTATTTTGATTGGTGTTTCTGATTGAGTTAAGGTCGTGAAAGGCAGCTTCCAAAGACAGATGTGACAATGCGTACGTGAAAATAAAAATAGAAAAAATAGGATTTGGGCAGTATAGTTGCCGCCATAAATTTGCAACTCAAAAGAAGATTGCATTCAAAGCATGGGTGTTTGGCTATAATGCATTTTTCAAGGTTGAAGCAAGTGTAAATTGTTATCTCCAGACATTTTTCAGCGATGGTGGCCAGAGGAGAAAGAATTGTCTCCCATTGTCCTTCACATCTACCATCACGTGAAACAAAAAACAAATAAAATTCAACTGTACAAAAACGATGCCTGACGGATCTCAAGGCAGTGACTGAGAACTTTTAACACACAATTCAGGAGTGAAACCTAATTTAACGGCTTGCAGCTGGTAATCATCCAACCAGAATCATAAAAATGTACCTCGGTTGTAGCGAATGGAGATTAAAAGTGGATTTATCTTTGAAGTCACGAGACCCAAACTGTCTTTCATTGTCAACGAAATAATGAAACAACCCACGTGACTTAACAATTGATAAGACGTGTTTTGGGAAAAAGGGAACTGCTTTGGTCGTGGAGTTGCGCTTTCCGTCATATACAAAATAATATATCTTGGATCGTAGCGCAGATAGTGTGCGTAAAATACCAAAGATGACGGTAGCTCTTCAAGTGGATTTTGTGAATTTACAGCTACCTTTCACTAAGGACAGGCAACGGCATTCAAAACACTCAGGTGTTGTGTGCAAGCTAACGTACTCTAATTGCGAAAAGGTTTATTCGTCAGATTCAACCGTCCCTAGCTAAATAGTGACCCTGGATACACCCTATTACTTTGCTCTGTTCGACTCAATCACAATGGATTTCTGCTAATCCACTGGTTACGATGATGATCAATTGTTGTTTTAGCCAGCTTTTTCCTGTTCATACGCTCCGCTTTATATTTTGTGACGAGACGTTTTGCGCTTCATGAGCCTTTGATGTGTTTAGACCAGCTATGTTCAACCCGCGGCCCAGTCAAAGGTTTTATGCGGCCCAGTTTAGGTTTTCGCTGTAGTAAAAGTATTCTACATACTGACAACTTGTCCGTATTTTGGTTATCTAAAATTTGACATTTTTGTTGCAGGTGGTCTTCAGTGCTACTTTATGAAGTCTGCCACCATTGCAGTTGGGATTCGAACGCTTTCAGCACATTAGCTTTAACTAAGCCATTTGGGTTGGACATAGCTGGTTTAGACCACACATATTATGATTCAATTTTGTGGAAACGTTGCTGTAGTTTAACAGTTTTCTGACTCTGCATTTTTAATTCAATGGTTAAAGTCCAGTTATGCATCTGACGCTTGACAAATATGATCAAGCTTTCTTAAGGTCCGTGATGGATTTTTCCACGTTCGCACACATCGCAGTGGTATTTAGGGCAAGAATCAGCGGTTTTTGTCGTGTTGAATATTCACCATCACATGAATAATATCACCAGAAAGTTTTTGTTCGATGCTCCCTATTTTTTCGTGTGGGGATAATTGTCCTCCTGGACTTCCCAGTTGCTATCAATCAATCCTACGAATCGGCGGCAAATGGTTGGACCGTATTCCTGGTTTATTTTTATTTCGTGCAACAGTTTGGAAGTTGGCTGGAGCCAAGGCTGTGGAGCCGGAACTCAAATTACAGGCTCCGGCTCTGACCCGAGCTCCAGGCATCTAAAATTTTTGGCTCCCGCTGCAACATTTAGAAGCTTTTGGCTCCGGCTCCAGAACAATTTGGTCCATTGAAAACTAAGAACAATTGTACTATTGGTGCAAATCGTTTTCCCCACAAACTATGTCTTTGGAACCGGAACGCAAATTTCAGGCTCCGGCTCCACCATCTAAAAGTTTTTGGCTCCGGCTCTCCAACATTGCTTGGGCTCCGGCTCCGGCTCCGGCTCCGGTTCCGGCTCCACAGCTCTGACGTGACCAAACTACAGACCACCGGGGTACTTACGATGACTGTAACATAATCAAAGAGTTTGTACAGATCTTGAAAGTTGGAGATGGCGCTGCAGAACATAGAGGTTTGGTAAATACGGGCAATGGAGCAATCAGCGTTGATAATGTCATATGTTTGAGTTTATCACAAGCAATAGAGAAACATGCCTCTAATTTCCAGGATTTCGAAAAGGTTGCATTACGAAAATATAGCGGTATTGTAGCTTGTAGCTTCATAGAACGTTTTTAAAGACTTTCTCATTAACCTGATGCAATCAAACTTTTGAACATCAGGTTAAAAATTGCCTCAAAGATGATGATTTTACTTCAGTTTGACAAACAGCGAAATGCAGATCGTAAACCACACATCGTGCTATGAGCAAAAATTTGCATTTTTTCCATACATTTTGTCTTTTTCTTTTCCTTAAAATAACTTGCGTTTAAAAATATTCTCTTTTTCCTAAATAAAACGCCGTCCTCACAAAAAATTTATTATATTCGACAGGGGAATCTAGTTTTCCAAGAAATGATCTGAAATCTTCATAGCCTTGGAGGAGGGTCTTAGCAAGGGCCAACTTAAAATGTTTGTTTTGCCATTTTAAGATTTGTGGTTGCGTCATGATAAAACCGGGAGAGCTTTACATTTTTGCAAATGTTCAAAATTTGAACAAGTCTGATTTGTACACATTCTAAATGCAACTAAAAGCATGGACATTGCGCACATTATGTAACACTATTTTCCCTACAACAACGCAAAACAGAGTCCATATATCTGAATCTTCAACAGTATGATCCTACTTAGTGTTTTTAAGGCGTTTTGAGGGATTAAAACGGTCTCTCAAATTTCTCCAATGGTTTCTCAAAATATACTTCTACATCAGAAAGTTTGTAGTTAAGCCTAATGCAGACGGATTGCGTCCAGACGATAGTGAGTTTTTCAGCCTGGTGGGTCTGTTTTCAAGATGTTACTTTTTGCTTCAGTGGGTGTGGTGAAGTCTGATTTCCAGTTGACTTGTTTCAACTTTTACGCCACAACATATATTAGTAAAAAATCGCTAGGAATATGCTGTAGGTAGTAGGAAACACAAGCAACAGACACTAACTGGCNACTAGGCTAGTCTACGCCTTGTTAGTGTAGGCTAGANTAGCCAGCTAATGAGCTTCTAGACCTAACTTATTTTGACACNTTTTTGGTCTTTGGTCGAAACTTGCATAAACTGTCTTGACTAACCGTCAGCGTAAGTAATGGTTAGCTACTTTAGTGCTTCAGGAATGGACGTTCCTGCCAAGCAACCATATTTGCTAACCTATATTATCCTGGCTTAAAGCTTGCCTAGATCGATTTCGGAAATTGGAAATTCCGTGGAATTCAAAAACTCCTACTTTCATTTATTATGTGGTGAAGTAGAAAAATACGTCTTTTGAAATAAAAGTTATATTTTTCAAAAGTATACATTCGCAGCTAAGAAGCAAACACCAAATTTTAACAGAGTATAGGCAACATTTTGCCTACTAGGTAGGCATCACCAGCCCTGCAAAGTGCATAAAGCATAAAATAGAATTAAATAAAACCCACAAAAAGTAACGTTGCCAAACTAAGAGAAAGTAATCAGGGCTCCCACTCAGTGATTTTTAATTAACCCAGTTTGTACGTGTTATAAACATATTTTCTTACAAAACAACATAAATATTACGTGGCAAAAAGACATATTATTGTAATTGCATGAGTTGAAACGATGAATAAAATACTATTCAATTATGCGGTAGTTGCTCTTCCAAATTTTCTTCTGCAGCGTCAAAATTTGGATCACTTTTCTGTTGCTCAAGGCGTTTTTCATAACACTCGTGACATACTCCATTGATGACATCTCCTACTAATTCAGGTTTAGGTATCCATTTATAACGGTTTTCCTGTATCCTCGACAAGGCTTGTTTTACTAACAAGCTTTCCTTAACAGCGTCTGTTTTAGCGAGTTTGTTTTTGTTTTAATATGACTGACAAGTATTTCTTCTACTGATGCAGAAGAAGAGTGTGGTAGAACCGTAACTCTGGTCACAAAATCAGAAAATATTCGAAAATTCGAGATAACTAAGCCGTCTTTGATATCACGCAGAGAATGCCAGTAATCAGGAATAGATTTCATGGAAAAGGAGAAATCTTTAAACTGCCGAAATAGCCTCTATTCATCGTCCAAAAGTCCAGCTGATGTTCAGACACATGGTGAGGAAAATGTAGGGCTGCTTTGCTATTGGATATGACATTTTGTGAGATCTTCAACTGTAGCGGGATCTAAAATCGCTAAATTGGCAACAACTCCCTCTTCTAATGGAAATAATTCTTAAATTTTATGCATAAGGCAACCAAGAATGTATAATCAGTTTCAAACCTACAGTAGTTTCATCAATTTCTTCAATTGGCGTCTGAGAAAATAACCTAATATATTGTCCACCCAAATGCAAATCTTTCAATTGTATATGTAACTGTCCATAATTTATTTATGTAACTGTTTGTTGTACACGCGGCTACGGTTTATCGCACGCAAAATGTTTGTCTGAATGCACCGGATCGCATGTAACGAATTTGATATTGATACTGGTATGAGGGTATGAAACCGATTGAAAATGGTTTGTCTCATCCGGTACGCGCACTTTTTTCAACTCATCAGCGCATGCGAACACTGCAGTAACTGGAAGACATATTTTCATTATTAGATTGATTGTAGTTGTTTATTGCTGAATTTATATCTTCAAAAAACACGTTTCACAGGATTTTTCATAATTAAACCTACTGTAGACACCCAGGTGAAATCAAGAAAAAACGATCTGGATGAAAAAACGTAGCACAGGGAGCTCTGAATCTAATTGAAAAGATTATAACCCAAGCTGCCCAATTTACATAGAAAAGGATAAGGCCACAGAAGAAACAACCAAGAAAAATAAACTATCAAAATGTACAGTGACTTAACAAACAAAAATAACAATGCAGTAGGCTACGGGATGCGTAAGTGATATAACCTGTTTGCAAGAATATATTGACACCGTTAAGCGGTTACACCTTATAGTTTGTGCGTTATTTAAATCAAAATGTCGCAACATAAATTCTTATGCTGTGATCGGGTTTGGTCTTTCAAAATTCCTTGGCGGTCACCAAAGCCGAACCTTTAAAAAACCCTGCCAACAACAATTCCGTTTGCACAAAAAACGATCCTGCCACCACTGAACGTATTACATGCAATTATACCCGTTAGTACTTGTCTTGCTGCAATCGAACCCCCCACTAGTGGAATGAAATACAAATGAACCTGCATTCACGTGATCTTAACACAACTCACACCGGGATGGCTGAACCTCCGCAACTGAATCTAGTAAATGATCTTTAAAAGCAAAAGAGACTCAATCGTGATTGGCTCAGTTTTGGGGGTTGGTTTAATGCTGATGCGTTTGCGTCAGGCTCAGTTGAGCGGCAGCTGCAATTTCAAATATCACCCATAAATCTTATAATATAAACAACAAATCTAGCAATTGAGTAAAGCAATTTGTCTCGTTAGAATCCGGATTTAATTGTGACACATAAGTCAGTACCCTTCAGTTTTAACACGTTACAATTGTTCTATTTTCAGCGAAAAAATTTTCTCGGTAGTATTTGCCTGTGATAGCGTCTGTTGAAAAATTTCATCACGCAAAAATTTTTAAGTACATGAAGAACAATGACTTTTGCTTTAATCAAATTGAATAAAGTGGCGGGAATTCTGTTATGCTTGCAATCAGGTAAGGAAATGCTACGACGGTAAGTTTTTAAATAACCATTTATCCTGCTGAAAACTATACAAGTCACATCTGCCATTCCGAGTCGCCAATTACGCTTAGCTACCACGAAAGTTTCTTAAAACACGGAATGAGTGACTGGATCTTTGATTTCAGTTTTCAATGGCACTTATTGAGAACTAAAATTTGAAGCAAACTGTAAAATATTAAGATGATTATGTGTTACTTCAGTATCACGCAAAGCGGCATTGTATACAATTTGCACACAAATAGTTTTTATTCGAACACGAATCCAAGAGATATTGGTCCGTGTTGAAATATTTAAAATGTAAGGGTTGCAATCCAAAGAAAAGCAGCTCCCCGATTTCGATATATCGCTATTGTCAACTTTTTTTCATTTTCTTCATTTCTTCGTACTCCAGGATTCCCACGCGGTATTGAAAGTGTTGAAAAAGTTTTGAATTGTGAAATCGGCTTCCAAGAATTTGAAAAAGTATTTAATTTGGCCAAAATGCACATAAAGTATCGAAAAAGTATGGAAATTCTAAATTCAACCATTTGTTTATTCAAATTTTGCTCTTTATTGCTGATGACTATTCTGCAGATGTTTTTTACATTGTGTTCCATGAATAAAATTTTTTAAAAATGAAACTAAATGATGGTATTAAAGTCTTTTAATTTAGTATTGGAAAGGTACTGAAAAAGTATGGAAAATTGTTTTTGAATATATGTGTGAACCCTGGTACTCCCAAAGCGGCTTGGGAAAAAGCAGTGTTGGGCCAGTGCACTGGACAGTTAAACTTTTCAAGAGCTTGCAGGGTTTTGAAACGATTTGCAATGAAAAGATAGAGCATTCAAAGTTCAGTTTTATCTGGATACCTGTGAAGATTAAACGCACAAATTAATAGTCAAAGTATGATTCTCCCTCGTGTCAAATAATTCTTGTACCTTTTTTCTGCGACCTTGTGATACTTCTTGACATATTTTTTTCGCCATTTAGCTTTGGCCATTTATTTAATAGCACTTTTTACCACGCATGCAGTTTTAGATGGATTTTGTGCCTCCTTTAACCAGGGGCGTAGCCAGAAATTTTGATAAGGGGAGCAAACAACATCCAAGTATCAACATTTAAATATTTAATTCCACTTGTTTTTACAAGCATTATCCATAAAACGTGCATTTTTCTGGCTCTTTTTCTCGAAATTGTTATGTTCAGATTAAAATCGACAAATACAAGTCTATTTTTATTTAATTGACAAGTTTTAAAATTTTTTTAGTAAAGTTCCAAGCCTCTACTTTGGATGAAAGCCACCATTTGCTCGTAATACTTTCTTTCAAAACACTTGTGAAAATCTCGATGCTTTAAATGCAAGGTCAGCAGTATGCTTTTAGCAGCCAATATTGCAGTTGAGCAAGAAGTCATCGTGACCGCCATTAAGACTGCGCTTTTTATATTTACACGCTTCTGATATACACCAATACATGTTCAATCGAAGCCGAGCAGCAAGCTTGTTGTAAGACAGTGACTTCCGAAGTAGGTCTACAAAACTTGTGCGCATATAAGACGTGGATCTTTTGCAATTCTTGAGCGACTGGGTGACGCATGCAGCTGATAACATAAAGGCCGTAGAGTCCCTCTACGCGTTTGAGGAATGTTTGCATTTTATGTCATTAAATGCTATAAAATGCGACTGCGGTAGTACTTTTGTACGCTACTTGTACTAAACTTGCTTCCCAAAATCGATTAGATTAGTAGCTAGCTATTTGGAGTCAACAATAAAATTCACAAATATGATATAGACAATTTTTTAAATTGGGAAAGTTACGTATGTTCTCTAAACAAACTTGCATATATTTGACCCACTCAGTCTGCACAAAAAGTGTGTATTTGCGAAAACGAAGCTACAATTGATTATCACCGCGGCTCTGCATTAAAATTAAAAAATACTGGTTACTGCATCTTAACACAACGGTTAGTTCGTTGATCTAGCCCAGTGTTTCCCAAATTTTTTCGAACCGTTACCCAAATCAAAGCAGCGATTATGTCTTATTACCCACCAATAACAAATTTTCGCATTTCGTGTCGAAGAGTTCTTTTGCAGTGACCGCTCATAATATAGAACAACAATGTGATTTGGTTCTGCGTTACCCCTCGAGGAATAGCATATTACCCGCGGGGGGTAATTTACCCTCAGTTAGGGAACCACTGATCAAGCCCGTTGGTTCACAAAGTATGGATCGAAACCTAAACAAGGGTGGCGAAGGGTCAAACAATGGTTCGCACCGAGAAGATCCAAACTCGAGTTGTGTATTTTCAACATCACTACTGTTTGTGTGTGTTTGTCTGTAGCATACGTAGACTGCTTGAGAAAAGAGCAGATGCTAACATTAAAAACGACTAAGCAACTTACTGCCAAAAATCATCCCTACAATCATTATTTTTTCATACGTTTTGTAAGGCTTAAATATCGAGGTGTGCACGAAACACAGATTGTGGCTGCGCCCAAAAAAGGTTGAAAACCGCTAATCTAGCCATTCTTGCGCAAGCGTTTGAAGTCTTTCTGAAAATCCAATACTGTAATAAACAAATGCCAATCGATTGGGAAAAAATTCAATTTAGTTTCATTTTAGTCGAAATTTAACGAGAAAGCAATTTAGTTTCAAGCTGTTTGTAAGTACTTGCAGTGTCAATACCCTCAACACCTACAAAAGCATCTTACTACTTACGTTAGACTTTGCTGCTGACTCTTCCCGTGGCAGCTGAATGATTTAAAAATTTAGTGTAGGATAGGCAACTGGCAATTAACATCAGGTGAAAGTTTTAACACCTTCAGACTATGTGCAGGTCGGACTAAGATTACTTGACAAAACTTTTTTACTCGTACGCAAGGTAATGTGAAATCAGTGATGAAAACGTTAAGGCTCCACATAATTGTGATTGAACCGGTCATAGTACAAGTTTAATCATCACAAATAAATATCTAGAATTAATACTGTTGTTGCTAAACAGTGTCTCTTGCCTAATTGTGTCATATAAAAGACTTTGAGCTTCAAGGCATGAAACGTATATCATCGCCTAATTCACGCATTTATTTTTAAAACTGGACAAAAAGAAAAATATCCGATGTTCATTTAAGGTAGTGGTCGGCAAACTGTAGGACTCGAACCAATTGTGGGCCGTTTAGCACTTTTTGTTGGGCCGCGCAACACTTTCCATGTTGTGGTTAATTGCGTAGACTAAAACGTAGGCTGCTTTAAAAACTCTGGAACATTGATTTTTTGAGGTTAACTAAGCATTGTTTTTCTCATTATACAGTTCATGACATTAGAATAGCATTGTCATATAATAGGTCAGTGCTTCCCAACCAGTGGGTCGCGAAGCCATTTCAGGTGGGTCGCGAAGCATTTCTAAATGTTACAGTTTTCTATTAGATCGGGAAATTATTGCATTATGATTACGTAACAAATATGCAACAATGT
>JGI24022J15233_10006084_pt1 | contig 12992 bp, 6 predicted proteins | sample Ectturendosymbi2_FD_15233 | JGI IMG/M metagenome (IMG submission 15233)
CCCAACCAAAAAATTTTTTTTCGAGTGCAATCTACTAGACTGGCCGATCCGTTTGAGCCCTTGAACAGCTCTCTAGCGCAATCGGCGGAAGAGCTATAGCGTTGGTACGGCAACCGAAAACTGCTATTTTTTAGGCCGAAATCGAAGTACGAATATATCGTACGCCGGATCTCAAAGTTTAAGTCGTAAGATGTGCTTTTCGTTAAGACTTTTGTTGAGTACTTTTTTAAATTCTAAGTGCAGTAGAAAAATAAAAACAATTCAGTAGTGGTATGTCTTGTGAATGATCGTAAAACCATACGTGATAAATCAAAGTGAGTTCCTTCATTTATTTTTTCCCTATTAACGACAGTTTTATATATATAGGAAGGGCCCCTTTCTAAATTTCAACCAGGGTCCCCACACAACCTTAATCAGCCCCTGGGTCTACAACATAATTTTCCTGAATACTTTCTTACTAGACTATACTAAATATGCTTACAATCGACGCATAGTCAGCAACGTTATTTTCACAAATGCTGACAACGAATGCACTTTGCAATGAGCAATGACTGGCTGAGATAACAGGAAACTGTGGGTTGTGGGTATATCAATTTCTTTGATGTATTAGATAAATATGAATACTGTAAGGGGAAATGCGTGAAAATTAAATCTTGCATGGTGAGTTCAGTTCTGGTACGTCCATACAAAGGTCCTCAGTCAGATTTGGGGACCTTTTTTACCAGGGTCCCCCCGATCGAGAGCCCAATTTGTCCCTCCATTTATTATTTATAAACATAAATTATCTTCCTTGTTCCTCAGAACCCTTTGGACAACTTGAATTAGTGCCTAATGTACAAACCGGCATGTAGTTGTTGTAGTTGTCTACTAAATAAACTAGTTTATGACGTAATATAGACTCTCGGTGAGTTGTCCTGTGGTTAGCATTGCTGACAGCGAACAAATCACGGCTTACGCTGTGGTGTTTGACTGTTTTAAACATTTAATGACCCTCGTCTGCGAGGAAATCGGTTATGTACGGTTCTTCATAGTAACTTAAAATTGTTAAACTTTTATAATGAAATCATTCTTTTGAAACAATGGAAACATTTCCGTGTATTTCTTCAGTTGTGACCAAGCCCCATTATCTCGTGAGATGATTCGATATGCGTTGTAATGTCTTATAATAATGGTTTGAGTAATACCAAAATATACGTATCGACATGGCATGAAAAATATCGTTTTCGGCCCCACAACGTCTTGTCGTTCGAGCTGTAAATTCCTCGCTTTTACAGGTTCTGCACACACACACACACACACATGGGCGTCCTCAGGGGGGAAAAACGGGCATTTCTCCCCCTAAGAACCAAACATTTCTAGAAAACCTGAAGTCAAAAGCTTAATTCGATTACATGATTTATTTCGTGCCTTGACAGCTTATTTTCCGGTAGGACACTTGCCCTGCACAAGAACCAGGTTCACTGTTATAGTTCACCCACGTCCGCTCCATGCCTACAGAAAGGCGGGTTACGAAACGTGCGAGCGGATTTTTCTAATGTTGGTCTTTGTTGCATAACAGTAACATGTCAACAAATATTCAAAGTTTCACTTCAAATAATGGTTGAAGGCGTTTTGCCGCATGTGACTGTTGAACGCAGACATCTTGGTATGTAATGCAGCGGGTCGGTGATTGCTGATATCGGAAAGGCACGTAGTTTTATACCGTGTGAAAAACGCATGGGTGAATCTGTAGTAATGTTTCCACAAATTTGAAAACTCCATTATTAGTGCGAGACTCTTGAGTGTGAATAATGTGCCTGAACCGAGTGAATACTGTGGCTTAATCAAACTACCCTTATGTAGGCTTCTTTTCACCAGTGGCGTAACTGTAGAGCAGTGGTTCCCAAAGTGTGGGTAAATTACACCCCGGGGGTGATATGCGATTCTTCGGGGGTAACGGGGAAGCAAAACCACAATGTTTTTCTGTATTATGAGCGATCACTGCCAAATATTACGGGTAATAAAACATAATCGCTACCTTGATTTGGGTAATGGCCCGAGATAGTTTAGGAACCACTGCTGGTGAGGTTTGAGCCATGGGGAAACTTAGCTGAAATGGGCCCACTAGCCAACACTCAGAAAAACTTGAGAGATGATGGTCAACCCGGATGTGGATTGCTATGCAAAAAAACCCTACTCATCCGGAAAACATGCACAAAAACGCAAAAAGCAACAACCTACTGAAAACCAAAAGAATACTAAAACCAAATTACAAGCTAAGTGAGGCACCGGTTTATACATTTAGCTTGACAGGGGGGGAATTTTCCCCTCTGCCCCCCCGTCAGTTTCGCCAATGCTTATCGCCAGAATGAAACTACGTGGCTTTTCAGAATACGTCTAGATACAAGCTTGTGGGAATACAAGGTTTATTTCTGACTTCTGAGTGAATACTTAGTGCAGAGTTACATTAGCTGTGGCGACGTTTCATACTTAATTGTTCAAATTTTTTAAAACCTGCATGCGGTATTCTAACTTTTGTGAGTTGTTCGATAGTCTGTCAATATAGTCTACTTGACCGGTTTATGTATGATGAGTGTTCCCGTGAAAAGATCAGCAAAGACAAGCAAGGTTTTATTGAACGTGTGATTGATCGCTTTGAGATCCCAGACCTTGAAGCTCTTGTTTCTGACTGACGCTGATAAGTCTTGCTAGGTGAAATAAAGTCATAATTTGTGGTTTTGTTAAAGACCAGGGCCGCAACCAACTGATATTTTCTTGGGGGGCAAATTGATGTAACTTGTTGATATACCTAACAAATACAAATGTTTTGAAAAATTTCGGGGGAGGGCAATTGCCCGATTGCCCCCCTCTGGTTGCGGGCCTGTTAAAGACCATGGCAATACTTCTGTGAAAAGAAGTACCCTGCTTGGAAAATCTGCAGATAGCCTATTGTGAAAATTATCGTAATGTATCTGGCTATGGCTGCCAACGAAGCGCATTTTATGTGACTATTGTCGTAACATGGGGCATGTTCTTTGTGTAGTCGTGTAGAAACGGTAAAGCGTTTCGTGAACGTACATTTGCATTGCATCGTCCGCAACCTGAAAACGATAAGCAAAATCTTGACGTTGCCCCCCCCACTGGAAAAATTTCTGCGGACGCCCATGCATGCACATACACAACGCTTGGAACCTTATTCTATTTGCGTACTACTCGCATGGTCTACCAGTATGTTAGAGAGCTATTTTTCACTTTTTCAGCGTGGTATCGGATCTGTAACAAGAAACTTGACCAATCTGCCAGGAAATGAATTTTTATACACCAGTCTCACGTTCGTACAGACTGATTTTGTCAAGTATCACAACACTTTTAAAAAACAGATAAGGCCTGATGCAAAATGTACATTTTCACTGCAGTCAACAACCAACGACCCATCATTAAAAGCCAGATATGGGAACAGCTGTTGTCTGATACAGTATGTGTGAAATGAGCTATTTATGACCCTTATCATTTTTCAAGTAACTATAGTCTCTACACACGTCAAGGGAATCATTCAGCAAACTTTTAAGACGAAATCGATTTGACGTAACAATACGCATCTTTTCTACATTTTTTTCGTTCTGGCGGCAGCCTCATAAAATCACATGACAAATACTTCTCAGAAGAAACTGGAAATCAATGCGATTCGAATGTAACTCTGCTTTTTATGTCATCTTTTTTGCAATGATGATGAAATTTCTATATTCATTTTATTTAGCGTGAAGCATACGCGAGGAGCCGTTGATATGGCTCAGAAGCGGTGACCATTTAAGCTGTCCGCTTGCGCAAGGCACCAAAAACAAGACCAGGTCGTAGTTGTTTACGATCATGTGAAATGCTTATAATTGATGCTAATGACTGCTGTCAGTATCAACTCTGCCACGCTTTCAGTTGTAGTCACGCTATTTTTAAGCAGTTCGAAGATTTGCTAAAGAAGACTTTTGGTGATGTTGACGAAATAGTTGATTGCAACCGAAAAAAATTATTTTGAAAGAAAAGTTTAATGCAGAGGAAACAGTTTATAATTTGAGAGTTCGTTTCTTTTTTCACTTGTTACTTCATGTGAAATTTAGTTTGGTAAAGCGTAGCATTTATTTTTTACTGGCAGGTTTGGGTTTATTTGGAATGCCCATTGAATGTGACAACTCAAAAATTGGAATGAATGAATTGATGATGCGAATGCGATATCGTTTACATAACAATTACGTCTTGACGGTAGGTATATCAGCTATTTTAAATGACGCTGTTTAATTTATATGATGGTAAAAACAAGTGGAACGAAGTGGCAATTGTCCTGATAGAAAAACAGTTTTGAGGCTAAATTGGCAATTTATCATAAACCAGCTCTTTCAAAAGGTATCAAGCTAAATTCGGAATCTTACAAAATGGAGAGTTTGCCTGTTTGCTTCTGGAGTTCCAATTTTGGTTTTGCAGAACCAACATCTAGACAGGGGGCACCAAGAGTCCAGGCCCGTAGCCACGGGGAGCATTCGGGGGCACTTCCCCCATTTTTTGTGCCCTCCAAATTTTTTGCGCCCAGAAAAATGTGTTTTAAACATCAAATAAAAACAAAAATGGCCCCCTAAAAGTGTATTTTCCCCCTCAAACCTTAAAACCTGGCTACGGTCCTGCAAGAGTTTTCCCACTCCTGGTACCGGGGTGCATAGACAAGCGGCCCTTCATTCTACAAACATATCATGCATTAAAGAAAGCGAGGGGCGGCGGTTTGGGGCGTCGATTAGCCCAGAGTGCTAGTGTCTGCCTCCCAATTGGAAGGTTGGGTGTTTGATCCACGGCCACTTAGTGAATCTCCGTAGCGCTCCTTGGGCAAGAGCGTTCACCGCAACCGCCCCGAAAAAAAACATCATTCAGGCTTCAGTCTGCCGCCAATTGTCGTTAAAAAAATCCGTCGCATTGCATGCGATCAATAAAAAAAAGCAACTTTGCAAAATTAGAAAACAAATTGGTCATAATTTTGATAAGAGCATGCCAGTGATTGGAGACCTGTTTTCAGTCTTTTCGACATTTCTGCGAAAATGAGGACCTTGTGCTGCTTTTGGAGGGCCGGGCACATCACAAATAGACAGCAATGTTCATAAAAACCAGTTGTTGCAGAAGACAATCAATCAAACTCTTGTTCAACTCTCGACGTGAGGCTGATAACTTCATGTGATAATTTTGAACAAATATCTGCTAAAACGTCGCTTTTATACTACCAGAAGTAAAGGAAGGAAAAAGTGATGCTTCAGAAGGACTTGCAATAATTAAAAGTCTTAATTTTGGTACGTTGAGCTGCGTTATGCTATAACAAGATTTTGGCATTTTTGAGCGTTGCCATGTCGATGAGTTGACGCAATACAATGTAAATAGCTGGCAGTCAAAAGCTCATTAAAAACTCCCCCTTTACGTTTATTTTAGCAATTTCGAGACCAGATGTATCGGGAACATTTCGAGCTTATTTACGTTCCGCAGCTTTGCTTAATCATATTAAACAAAAACTGTTCTTTTTCAGTTAAGAAGATATCTCACAACCACCAAGTTCATATTTTCTTTGTTTTGTTGAAATTGTAAATCCGGTGTGGTTAAAGCCCGTGGGCACTGTGCTCACAATTGATCCATCATTGAATTGAAGACAGCCATTGTCTGCTCGCCAAAATCACATGGCTAGCTGCGTTGCAGCAGTCGGTCAAAAAATTTGCGAAACACTTTCAGATGTTGATAAATCTCTAGATGACCGAATCACCAACGACCACGCATTGCAGCCTTTTTACGCAAACTCGTACCAGTGAGTCGGCGAAATATTCATGCGTCTAGGAAAACGATATCTCGTGTTCTCGTGGTTGTAACGCTCAAACATCTGTACGTACGTTGTGCAGAAAGCGCCGAAAGATAAGCTTCTCGTCTACAACGTGAAAGATGGATGGGAGACTTTGTGCCGGTTTCTGGGCAAAGACATACCCGATCAACCGTTTCCTCATAGAAATTCTGGATGCGGTTGGTTCAAAGAGTTCGCTCATGACAACGCTATCATTCAGAGGATGCACAAGGAAGCAACAATCACGGCGTCGTTACTGCTTTGTGTCACACTTTTTGGCGCTTACAAAATTTTTCGTGCTTTGAGATAAGGTATACATGCTGCGGCTTTTTATTGTTATGGTTGAAACGCTATCTCCATTGAATTTTAGCTTATTCATTTAGTCATGCTGTTTAGTCGCATATGCTACAAAAGTCACAATTTTTTCCTTCACAGTAGCATACTTCAGCAAAGCCCCTGCTAATAGATAACGCTATTCGAGGTGGTGGAGCATTGCGAAAGCTCCCAAAAGAATTCAGAGTTGCTCTAAGAGACGTAAAGGGCTTGGAGAGTGGTTGGTTAATAATAATGAACCTTTACTGCGAATGATTACACTAAATTTCTTTTGCTGCCAACTCCAGTTCATCATTCTCCTGAAACTGAGGAAATATTGCAAAATCGTGAAAGGAAGAAATCGGGGCCAAGTTACTTCTTGGCCGCTCTCAGTTTTCAGTCAAGGAATCGTGGCCTTCATTTAATCTACCAGCATTTTTGCCTTTGATACATCAAGCTTCATACCTGGCTTAAAATAACTTTCATACTTACTGCATGCTTTGCGTTATGGATAGTGTTTTTTTGCTATTGATGACAATTGGCGGCGCTTTATAATAGTGCTTCTTGTCGGGGCGATTGAAGATGAACGCTGCTGCCCAAGGAGCGCTACCGCAAGTCACTCTGCTGATGCGCATCAAATGTTTTCGACTCGGACCAGATGTGAAGTAAAAAAAAGACACCGTCGACCTCTGTTCAGTCCTGTGCCGAGTGAGGGGTCCGTGAATGTGATTTAAAGGGTTAATAAGCTTTGCAGACATTTCCATTGCAACTACGATGATCAAAACGTAATTTCGACTATTTGTTGCAATGCGTCTTCTTTTGTGGGTCGATAGCTTTTACCATGATCTTGGCCTACTAGAGGTTCGTGACCCACAAATGTTTAAGAAAGGCTGAATCAGAACATAGCAACAAAATCAGTTACACTCTCACACTTGCGCTCCTGTCGGAAAATAATAATTGCACTACTTCACTTTTTACATCGAATGAAAGGAATTCTCCTCCAACCCTGATTAAAGCCAAAATATTTTATACAACAATAGAAAGCAAAGAACTTATCGTCAAATCTCCACTCATGATATTGTATAGCCCTGCCACATAATTCGTAGTGCCACTAAAAATGAAACCAAACAGACAAGACACCATCGCAATCCGAAGCCTTCTTTACTCATAAATCCAACCTTCTTTACTCAAAATCCAACTTTCACACACTGCATAAGAGCCAGGTTCACTGTTCTGGTGACATGCAGTGTTGAGCTCAGTGCCAGCGCTAACATTTGGCGAACTAGATGGCTGCATAGGGCGCTGGGCAAAAGAGGGCCTCAAAAAGGACAAAAAATTTAACTACGTGGTTCAGAAAGTGACAAACGTACACCAAGAAAAGATAATGGACATGATCAAAGTGAATGAAACTCACGTTCACGCAGTTTATGAAAAGATAGAGGTACGGCACTATTTCAGGTTTGCTGCAAGAAGGGTTAATATTTTCCCTATTAATCTCACTTTCACATATACTAGGTAAGTTATGTCGCAATTTGGTATAAATTTCATTCATGTAATAAACATTTCTAATGTAGCCACGGGGGAAAGTGACCCCCAATTTTTTGTGCCCCCCAATTCTGTTGTGTCCAGAAAAATTTGTTTTAAACACATAGTAACAAAAATCGTGCCCCGGTAAAAACGTTTTTGCCCCCAAAGCCTTACAACCTGGCTATGGCCCATGGGTCTGTGTGGATTAGGGATCTTTGTACAGAAGGGGTAGTCGCTGGAATGTATCTTGTCTAAGGTGCTCACAAGTCTACCAATGGCGTGCTGTCAGGGCCAGCAAAGCATGCCCTCCAGGCCATACTTTATCAAGCACAATGAAAAATTTTAAGGTTATCATCTCTGTTCTTTTCATTTCTTGATTTTTCCTAACTTCATCGTTTTTACTGGAGTAAGTTTATGTCGAAGCCTTCAATAAATCATGTTTCAGCCATCCAGGGCAGTCAGATTAGGAAACCGCCGAAATGCCGCATTTTTAGTGTTAGCAGCCTGGCTAACGGATCCGCAAATACTTTATGGCGCGACCCTACGAAATAGTTCTGAATTCTTACGACCCAAACACTTCGTGAGCGTATAATTTTGTGAAAAATACTTTATAATTAAATATAAATTTTAAAACTACAAGTGACAGTAGCAATTTTCTTGCACAAAATTTTATGAAGCACGTAAAATAGTAAGTGATTGCGTTTATTCTGTCTAATGAGAATGGCAAATTTAAAATGTAAATTCAAATTATTTCGCAACTCTGAGTCACAGGCATAGCCAGGGGGCCATGTCCCCCAATTTTTAGCATAACTAGTCATTTTGTGCTTTAATAGGCGGTATCCCAACAAAATACTGTTGCTCGCCTACAATCAAACATTTGGCCCCCGGCAATTTTTTCCCTCCCAAAAAACTTTTGGTCTGGCTACGTCATTGCCCAGAGTGGAAGGTCTCGCGACCCAAACTTGGGGCCGCAACCCACATATTGCGGACCCCTAGCCTAGCTAACCAGTAAGATTTCCATAGTAGGACGCACTCCCGCAATTTATGCAAAAAACGTATACCAGCTGGCACGCACCACAACCAACATGGTGACCTTCGCGAACGTCAGAGGTTTGTTGCGCATGCGGAACGTCATCGATTGTTACAACATCAGACTGTAAAAAGGTTTTCAGAGGCCTTTGCTAGAATTTTTGTTTATGTTAATGCTGTAACGGCCGATACTTGTTTAGATGGTATTATGATGAATTTGGTTTTCAAATTAACTCGGCATGCATCTAATAAATTAGTTTGATGAAAAAAAAATCGCCCACAAAAAGGGTCTTTTTCGGGGGGAGTGGTGCTGGAATGAACCTTGACTAGGTCCCACCGGCAATTTTAAGATACCAAGTACAGTCGCTGGGCGATTTTGCAAAAAGGTCCTCCACGGTTGATCGCATGAAGTCATAAAATATGAGGAGCGCTGAAAATGCATCCTGCCTGGGGAGCTGGAGTGGCTTGCGCCGGCCCTGGATGAGCTTACAGTTCACTCAGAACCGTCGCCAGAAAGTTTTCAGTAGGGGGCTTTACGTTTGTGCAAGGGGCTTGACATTCTAAAAATGATAAAAACTCCATTGTCTTATAGTGTTTCATATTTCAATTTGAGGGGCTTGAGCTTTGTTTGGGTGCTAATCCCACAAAGTGCCGTGGCATTGGGACAACAGGACTGAATTCACCCATGTCCACACCGTTGCTTGCAGAGGCGAGTTGCGAAACTTGTGAGCGGATTGTTCTTCTGTTATTGCGTAGCAATAACAGAACATGGCAAGTCTTCAAAGCCAGAGGCGAGTTTTCATTTTCAGGGCCCAAGGCTATTTTAAATTGGGGGCCCTTCTGGAAGGCAGATGTGGCCGTAGTCACATTTTCAAACTCCAACTCCGCTCTTGTTCCAAAATGTTTGAATCCGAATACGGATCCGAAAAATTTTTAATTTGAGAACCCGACTCCTATTCATACTCTGGCAACCACTGATGCAACCGAAATTCAGCAATACCCCCCCCGAACAAAATTCCTGGCTGCACCACTGCAACCAACTCTACTTCGTCCGAAGTGTCTGGATAGACCAGTGAGTATCTTCAGCTTATCAAGAAGTTGTTTGTACATATTTTCTTAAACATGAAGACATCTACATTTATTTCTATTGTCTGAAAGTAGAATTAATCTACTTTGCCAACAGCTTTTCTCCTTCATGCAAAATATTTTGCAATAATTTTAAGAGAGGAAAGAACTATAGATCCCAACTCGGTATACGTACGTTTTCTTTGCATTAAGATATGAGCCGTTTTCTGGGAAGGAATTTGGGGGTAATTAGTTTTTTGCAGTTAAGAAAATTTTACTGACTCTCGTCCAGAGGTCAATTTTACATAGTTCAAGATTGACAGTTGTTTGAAAAACATTGAAACAAGGATTGGACATATGCAGGTTAGCATCACCAGCAACAATGGTAGTACAAAGAAGAAACTTGAGTAATTTCATTGCTGTTATAAGGAAAAGTAAAGGCCCAAGGACAAACCCTTGACTGACGTTTTTTAATTGATTGATTTATTGTTTCAAATGACTGAGCAAAAAAACAGAAACAATACAAAAAGCCACTATGCAAAAAAGTAACCAATTGTCAGTGGAAATTGAAAATGTATCTTCTTATTCGAAAACTTAATCAAAAGCACGTATTTTGATACATTGAATTCTATCATGCAAGTATTTTGCACAATAGTATGCAACTTAGTGCTACAAGCTCTTGTTACGAGACAATGTCAAGCCTAACGTGTATGACACTGACGACAAGACTGCCGATGTCAGAGGTTGCGCCAATCTACGGTGCCAGCTCCACAATGGGCAATTATACCAGTTCTCATTCAGTACATACTAAACTGATGTGTGTTTTTTCAAGCAGCATGATGTGCATTTTTAGGACGTTTTCACCAAATATAAAATATGCGCATATACATGATGGGCAACAAGCGAAACAACTCATGCTTCATAACTCGGACACGAACGGCTAGAATTCAGTTAAGAAACTATAAACAATTGGTTAAACGGTCAGCAGAAACAGACAATGCAACAACACGTGAAGAAAAAGCAAATCTGCATTTGTTGCAACTGCAGTAAAAGGCAGTGCTGATCGAATTCTATATAAGCGGGGGCTTCACAACTTTCGGGCAAGTACAATCCTGACAAAACGACAACTTCTAAAAGCTCAGCGCTGTCTCCGCTAGTGAGCAGGACTATTAAATACGCGTCAAGTTTTAGAAAGGACTCGTTTGTTCTCGGAAAACAACAAGCCCAAAAGGACACACGCTTCAAGCACTGGTTTGTCAGAACCAGTGCTGCCACAGGCTTTTTTGCAAAAATCACAATATTCATAAATCAAATTCACTAGATCTGAAAACAATCACTCAATTTGAAATTTCTACCTTTAAGTTAACAGTTTTGCTTGAATTGATTTATTTATGACTTATGTTCTTTATCACCCAAAAACCTTAACGCCATTTGCAAGTTTGTTGATATGGATAACGCTGAAGCATGGAAAGTCTTTGGTCGGAAAGCTTCAGGTTTCTTTCAAGAACTTAAGCGACAACACAAACGAAGTATTTTAGATCAATCCGAATCACACTAATGTTAATATATTTCTACTGCATTATTCCTGCAAAGTAATGAAGACAAGGTCATAAAAGTTTTTTTCAAGGAAAATGTTAGGTACCCAGTATGGACCTGTAGGGACCCGATATCTCTGATTCTAGGGACCGATTTTCTCTGATTCTAGGGATCCGATTTTCAACCCTCCAAAACGCCTTAAAAAACCCTGGTCATAGGATATGGCAACATTGCAGCAATAAATAGCACAGAAGTGAAAGCAATAAGGAACTGAGATTGGAAAAACTTGTTTGTTCTGTTGGTGCAAGTCTTCACACAACGATTCACCTAGTCAATTGTTTTTTTTTTAAAAAAACGTTCCACACAACGTCACAAATTTAATTTAATCTCTGCGGTGCGTTTTGCAATTTCGAATGCAAAGCTTTCAGCATTTTTCCCATGCAACCGCCAGATGGTCACTGTTACGCCCTTTGGGGTTCGGTAGCATGTTAGATATCTTGATTGGCACTTTGCAAGACGTTATTTTGCTTTTAAAATGTTGGACGTTTTTAGCGATCGCGCGATTTTTTGCAGGGGTTCTTTCGCAACATAAAAAATGGGCTGTACTTGATCCGCTTAATGAAGCGAAAAGCAATTACATGGAAATGTTTGTGGATAATATCTTCAGCAGTTGAAACATTCTTTCCACAGAGTAAAGGTTGCTGCTTTGGAAAAGGTTCCTCTTACGGCGACTTCCATTATTTTTTCAGTGTCTTTTAAAATGAAATGTCATCTTTTGCACACGGAATCCTAAAACGGTTGCTTTTCCAAGGGTGCAAGGTTTCGCCTTGCATTCTTGGTAAAACTTTTTGAAATTATTGACTGTTTTCGTTTCAAGGTATGACAGCACTTTGCAGTTCGTCAATCATTATAATGATTCTCAGTGCACAATCACATTGGGTTAACGTTCACTCTCTCAGCCGAAAATCGCCTTAAACCGGATTCCCCATTTTAGATCGTTGGCATGGTTACTGCTGATTTTCCGTTTCCGCATGTGCACGCACCAGTGGTACACCGATATGAGTTACTGAACATTGAAAACTTGCACAACAGAACCATGGTTTCATTGTGTCCCTTGAAGCATTAGCGGTTGATCATCCTGGCGTTGGTGGTGAGCGCACTACAGTAACACACACGGGACACTCGGAACAGTTTTAAAGTGGCGATGCCTTATAAGAACAGTGATGCTTTTGGCAGCACTCCTCTGAATCGCTGTTTTGCCATTCACGATTGTTATGGATGCAGTTACTCCACATTCATTAAAATTACACAAAATTTCAGATTGTTTTGATGTTGTTGGATTATTGTTACCTCAAAATAGTACATTCAATTACAACTGACTAAATCACTGGATGAAAAGGCGCTAGTTTGGAATGAAAGGAGTCGATGTCACGCAGCTCAAAAACATGTTTGAAACGAAAACAAAATGTTCACCGCGCTGCAGAGGTAGAATTTCAATGATTGTTGCCTTTGCAGCGCTTGTTTGCACCTAGCCATGCTTTTGGTTAAGTTCATTGTGGAAACTACCACAGCGCAGCTGCAATCTTTACCAAAATTTTGTCCGAAGTCATGACTAGAAGAATTCCCATCTACAAAGCAACACGTGCAACCTGCATACGATTTACCAGCACCAGGAACCCGATCTGACGAT
>JGI24022J15233_10006085_pt1 | contig 12991 bp, 8 predicted proteins | sample Ectturendosymbi2_FD_15233 | JGI IMG/M metagenome (IMG submission 15233)
CTAGAGTTTCGTGCAGGTCTCGATCAAAAGCAATGGTATTAACGTTGCTTGTATCTCTAAAATATCTTTGTTTGACATCTCTTTTTAATCGAGCTTTGATGTCAGTGGACTTGATCTTGTTAAAAATATGATGCAAATAATGCGTAGCCGTATTACCTTAATTTTTATGCGCAAGTACTGGTAGCATGCTTTTCAAGCTTGGTTTTGACTTGTTTTAAACATTTTGTATGTCTGGGTTTTTTTATTATTTTCTGTGTTTTTTTCAAGGTAAATTCTGAGGTTTTTCTTCATAACAGAGTGGCAACAATGCTTGCATTTCTGCGCGTGTATTTACGACCTCGCGGAGTTTTGCATTGAGCTTCTTTCCGAGTAGTGTCACGAGCGAGTTGTTGTTTGACTGACCGATCGACCGTTTTTTGCAATATGTTTGTCTCTTCATCGTGGTAAGACAAGTTGCCGTTTGTGCTAATGTTCGGTAAACGTTGCCGTTATGCGTTATTACATGCGACGCAAGAGTCGAGGGCAATAAATTGTACAGTGTCACCTTTCAAATCCTCTGCCTGCTTCGTGTCTCAAGCAGCCGTGAGCCTGTGTAATGCGGAACACCTCTGCCTTTTTGTAGGACAGAGTTAATCAGATTCACCAATTGAGCCTATGGTTGCAGAATGAGACACGTCAACAAAGTGGTGCTGTCACCAGGATGTGGAGGTCGTGCCAGGTGCAGCCTTCACACAGAACGTGCGATCGGTGTGGTTCGTTGTAAAAAGGAGGGGATGTTGTTGCAACCTCTCTGGTGGCGTTGCATGGAATGTGTGATTCACAATGAACAAGATGTGTGTGAAGAAAAACACTATACATATGTGGCGCGAACAAGCAATACTAGAGTGATCTCGTCGGCTGATCTCTATTGTTGCTTTCTGCCACAGTGCGAAGCTTTGCGCAGATGCCGCTCGGGATTTCCGATCGGAACAATATCTACCAACATTTACATCAGAAATTTCTTTAGCTTCAGCAGCACATTAGCTATTTACCTTCAGCAGCGATTTTTTGTTTTCGGCAGTGCAATGGCTGTCCTGAGAAGTTGAAGATCAGTCAGCACTAATTGGCTAGGGAACAACATTTTTGGCATACAGAAAAAGCATACAGCCTTCAAACCCTGCAGTTAACCTGCAAATACCAAAAAATTAAGAAAATATGCTACCTGCAGGTTTGCAAAGAGCACAACAGCTGATAATTATGTGGTGTTGTACAGTTTGTACAACGCTTTGCCCTGCAAATGTATACGTGGAGCAAAGGCGCACTGATGCATGAACATAACAATGACGACAACGAAGTTGGCCATCCATTTTATAGTAATCCTATACTGCAACACACACAGATGTTATGAAGAACTGAAAAATCTTGGTGTGAGAGCGATGGTGGCTGAAATCAAGCTTGGGCTAGCAACAAATATTATTTTTACTACCATTGTGGTGTCATTGCTCCCTTGAAAATATCAGTTTACGCAAGTCCGGGTACGTTATTTCATATCCACCACCAACATCCTCTTCTGGCGGATATCCGTATTTACAGGGCACCCGCAGTGTATGTGCTATGTTACACATGTAAGTAAAAATTAAACTCAATTTACTGCATCAGATGCTCATCCCTGTTCCATTTGGTGTAAAGGTTGTTGGTTTTAAAATGTAATATATTAATTTGTTTCAGATTATTATTTACTGTAGTTGAATTCAGGTATAAAAGAAGCAATGGTCACAACCAATAACAATGTGAAAATGGATCTGACTGGGGAAACTCAAAGAAGATTTAACATCTTTGATCAGATCCGTGGTAAGGTAGTTTTCTAGGTTGATGTTGTCAGATCCTGTTTGGTTTGATGCTTTGCTGTGAGTTTGCATCATTAACAATGGTTGGATTGAGGAATATCTAAAATTCTATCAAAGAGGATCAGATTTGATCATGTGAAAATGCCTGTGGGCCAGCATTTTCATCTGACATTTTTCAAGATTAACGTAATACAGACATATTGTTTAGGGTTTTAAAGAAGAAACATTAAAGCAGTGGCTACAGAACAGCCTGAGGATCTTATTTTAAGCCTTATTCGACCCCCACCTGTAAAAACGTAACCTTAACATTAGCCCTATACTGTAACACTATCCTAATGCTAACCTAACGTTAACCCTAACCCCTAAATCTTAACTTAGGAAATTTTGAAAAAAGCAAAGAAAAACTGGTTCCATTAATTGAAACTGCAACCACTATTACGAAAACGAAAGTTGTTAAGCTGAAAGCCAAATTGAAAACCATTGGCACAGTAGACCTATACACATCCACTATGCTACCAGGACAGTGCCACTTGAGTGACAAATTTGAAATTGAGCGTTTTATTCCAACCGCGTCATGTGAGGCGGAGCAGCCAAATAATCAATAAGGTTTCAAATATGAAGATCTACAGGTGGTTCCATAGCCACTTCAAAACATTAAATATCCATTGCGATTGTACACAATGCAGGAAATGCTTTCAGTGATAAGAAATCATTGCTACTTTGACAAAGAAGCGTAATTCAGGCATTGATGGGCTGTATGCAGCATAATCCAAGGCCAGAGGCTTATAAAATATGCTTCTGGGCTGTACTTTGGCACTCCTTGTTTAGATGCTTCCACATCCACTGTTTGCTAGCCATGCTGATCATTGTATAGAAAGACCAAGCTATTAAGTTACTTGGTTCATTGGTTACAGAGGGATTCGTCTTACATCGTTAAACTTAAGGGTTGATGAAAAATTATTTGAAAATAAACTTTATGCCAGTACTTTTTTTGGTAATTCATGTGTCTAAAAATGTCATAGTAACATTTCTGAAGCAAAACATTTGCACTCATTCTCCTTTCGTTGTCAGATATTTCTTTCTTTTATTTTTGTTTGTTTACTAATGGCATAATTATTGTATTCCTAGTGCATTTCTGTCGGTTCAGTGTAGGACAAATTTTAGTAAACTTAACTTAAGATGTCTCAAAGTGTCTATGATGAAATCACCTTGTGAAGCAGATAAGTGTAGTGTACACTGAACTGTGTGGAGTAATTAGACTGGTTGCTTGTTGGTGATCATTCATAAGTCTGATGAAATTCAATTCATTTGTTCTTAGTGCAGCCATTCACCTATTTTAATATGACATGTATTAGATGTTTTGTCTTTTCTTGACATTAAAGAAATTCAAAACATTCATTATCCATACAAAGTTTACATTTGATTTTCTATTTATTTTGTTGTAGAAGGTTGAGTGACAAAATTCTACTAGTTTTCTCTTATGTTGTCATCAATAGTTGTTTGTCTAAAACTAAGGTACAAAACAAGCAATGATTTTATATATTCTGTTTCAGAATTATTCATATCAGTACAGCATTGACATGAATATAGCAACTCTAACTGATTGTATAAATTAAAGAAAAGTTTTTTCTTCTAAAAGGTGTCTTCAAGGTGCAGGTCTTTTCTCTTGCAGGCAAAAATGCAAACAATTTTTGGGATGTAATCGTAATCACAGCAGCTGATGATGTTCAGAAACAAGCTTTTGAAGATCAAATCCATAGCAAACTTTCATGTGGCGAGCTTCCATTATCTCCTGAATATATTGTGGTTGCTGATCCTCCCAGATTCAAGATAGGTATTTAGTGCTAGTATAACAATATCTAAGGAAAGTTGGCTTGCGTGGCTTCCACAAAAATCAGTTCTTTGCTTGTTTTAAAAAGTATTATTCTATACCCAAGGTTTTTGTGTGTACTTGCACCATAAGGATGCATAGCTTAAATTGTTTTCTGTTTAACTATGAATTTGTTTCATGTAATGTTTCTTGAAAAAGTTTGCACTGAGTGGTGTCCTATGAGCTGTTTCTCAAGTCTTAACTTTCATTTTCTGATGAACAAAATACTTGTGTTATAATCTTAGTGTTGATGTTTTTGAGTTACTGATACTTGTCATGTACAGAACAATGGCAAGGTTAGGTTAAGCTTTGACCTCACAGCTTTTAACAGTCAAGGTGAAATGCATAAAAAAATTATCTGTAGTTGAAATTTTTTCTTTTTAGCAGTGGCACACCCAGTCGATTTTTTATAAGTTGACAGCCATAGCAAGAAAGATTGCTGCAATTTTTGTAAGTTGTTAAAGTTTCCAAAAATGTGGACCCAGAGTTTTTGATATGTATTCATTTATAAACAAGACTTGAAGATTTTCTGACCCTGTGCAAAGTTCGTGTTTCTTGGTGATGTGTCAATGGCTTTGAATTTTATTTAAATTATTTTGTACCTGTACGTAAAACGTGTTTGCAGTTTTAAATTTATTAATTGACATAGCAGCCGTAAGCATTGCTTGCAGATTTTAGGAATTTGGATGCATAGTGTTACATGAAATTGATTTCCTCTTAAAAAATTTGCTGATGGATTCAAATTTCTAGTAAGTACTCTCCACAAGGGGGTAAACAAGGAATCAATCTTCAATTTTTTTTGATAGGAAATCGATTTCATGTACCGTTATGCATCTTCAGTCCTAAAAGGTTCTTCAAATAGATTCAAATATGTCACTTTTGTGGAGACTAGTTACTTACATACAGATATGTGCAAGTTTGAATAATTGCAAAAAGAAAGCAGAGCCAGTTGGCTGATTCCTCACAAACTTATAGCAAACCTAGAGCATTTAATTGTTATTGGCACAACAGTACAATTTGCTAACCTTCATTAAATCATAAATGTGTTGATCTTATTAAAATGTGAAATTTGTACCAACATTCTTGCAAGTTACTATCATTCAATTTCAAAATATTCCACTAAATCCAGTTGGCACAAAACAATGTTTTTAAATGCATTCAGTTGCAAGTCAATAGTTTGAAATGGGTAGTTCCATGCTGAGAAGGCTAAAATCAGGTTTTGAAATAAAGTAAAATATTTTTTATCTGATATAAAATCGCTTGGTTGTTTTGTCATTGCTACTAATGTGAAAAAAGTTTTGGAACAAGAGATTGCTTTCTCAATCCACCAAGGGAGTGCTGCACTTAACCATGCACATTGTAGTTTCTGTCACACTTAAAATCATGGTTTATAAATGTGATAGTCTAAATTCTTCTCCTTGGTCTTCTTTCTTTTTGTATCATATTTTTCATCACAGGTGCTCAGAAAACTTCTTAATGCAGTTCTTAGCACGTTCATTAACTGACAGTAGGTCATCACGTGACATGAATGGGCATTCAAGGAAGTGTGGTATTGACACAGCTTTTGGGAGACAGCAGCTGGGGCAAGGTACATCAGCTGTGGGTTCGGAGGCAGCCTATTCTGACACACAAGCAGTTTAGGTGGTCCACTCATTGCAACTGAGTCAGAGCCCTTTTCTAACACCAAGTATTTGTGGTTGGGGCCTCTGAGCTCTTCCCATACAGCAAATATTGTGGCTTCGTTTTTAAGCAGGGGCTACATGTGAGTGAGGAAGGAAGGTGGCATGGGATTTGAGCGGAGCCCTGACTAGAAATTGACCAATCATTGGGTAGCAAGGGTCAAAGCTTTTGCCGTTCACACACCATGTGACTAATTATAATTCTTCTAATTGCTGGCGGAGGGATGTCTGATAAACAATAAAGGTTGTCAACTTTCGTCAAATGCAGGCAACCAGTGATTCTCCTATAGGACTAGTTAAAGTGCCGAATCCACTTTGGCAGCGTGACAGGAATGTGACCACACTAGGCAGGCGTATTCTGCTCAACTGCAGGAAAGAGCCACAGTACTATAAAGCATAACTGGTGAGTCTGCCCATCCGCAATTAACAGGCTTGGATTTGACCCGTGTAGTTAACATGCTTGGATTTGACCCGTGTAGTTAACAGGCTTGGATTTGACCCCACAGTGTTTGAAAGATAAGGTACGGTCAAGTGTGATGTCTAGGTACTTCGGGTGAAGTTGTGCATAAGTTTTTCGTTCTCCCATTGAATGGAAAGCACGCTCCCTTCTACGAAGGTGAAAGGCACACTTCGCTTTTAGTAGGACTCTGCCAAAGTGATGCTCTGATGAGTTTAATTGTGCAAAAAAAGTTTTTCTTGCCTACTTTTACTGACAGAATTTTCAGTTTTTGTTTGGTGTCTATCAAAGATCCTAAGGCTTCTTTGTACTATGGTTCAGGTAATGGTGGATCCACATTGGTGGCTTTGGAGAAGCTTCAAGAAAAGTTTGGAAAGTCATTCACATCCAGAAAAACGCTTATCATACACGCTGGTGGTTTTAGTCAACGTTTCCCAACAGCAAGCGTATTGGGCAAAGTCAGTACATTTTACTAAGCAATTGTTTAATATCGTGCAGTATGATCACATTGTTGCTGCTTACATACAATGCATTTTCAAGAACCTCATAGTAGCAAAATCATTGTGACCAGAAGTTAAAAAATCGAAACGAATATTTGTTGCTTTATGGCCAGGATTAGAATATTATGCTGGAGCTAGTGTGATTTTGTGGCTTAATCTTAAAATGCCTCTAACCAAACTCCCTTCAAAGTCATTTAAAACCATAATATAGATTGAACAAGCCAAGACGTAAGAAATACCATTGCGATTAAGGTCAGTCGTAAGCTTTGCGAAAAAATCGCCACTAGTTCTCCGGCAATCGTCGCTTTTTTATGTGGATATTTTATTTTGAAAGGGGTTTTGGTTGGCATGCCGCGAACACAGCGACAAATGGCCAACCGGGACAATCGTAGTTATTCTCGGTGAATATTTGCAACTGCAAAGAAGAACACAATCAATTCCGTTACGTTTTCAAAAGGATTTTAATTTACTATCACTGTTTGGCGTTGCATCCGACTTGCAAATTTTTAAGCCCTTGTTTACGGCAGTTTTGATTTTGATCTCATTTGTAATATTGTGAAACGTCACATTTTATCTAATATTGCTCTTCGCATCCCTGTCGAACCAAATCTAAACAAAACGCAAGAAAATTTATAGGGATGCTGAATAGTATCGGAGTTTTGCAAAATATTTTGTAGATTTTTTTCTGCGCTGTATCGCCGGCAAATGCAATAGTTTCGGTTAGCGATTCCAAAACTGCGACATATTGCAAAAATACTCAAAATTTCGCAAATGCTGCATTGTCCAAACTTTGTTTTGCCGATGTGATTCAGCTCATTTTTATGAAACTGTGCTGTTCACTTCGGTTGATTTATGTGAAACATTCTAACCCATTCAGACCTAAATGATTTCGCATTTTTACGACCTCACTGTATGTTCTTGTGATGGTTCTGTGCGAAATATTATACTTATTTGTGGCTCCCCATGCGTATCTCCATAAATTTCGTGGACAAAACAATTTGGCCAATCTAATTTTTTGCCCAACTGCGGCTGCCAATTCTTGCTGACATTAGAGGTCGGATTTGCTGTAATCGAAGCGGTGACTTGTGCTCAGACTTGTGTAGCTACATCGGGTAGAAATTATTTGAGAAGACAGCAGCACAGCCCTACGTGCTTGTTCACGTTGTTTTTATTAATTATGCAACCTGTCGATATGAAGAAAAGCGGTTGTCCGTTACAGGCAATTATAGCATAATGTTCTTTTAAAATGGAAGCTATGGTGTTGCTGGACGTCGATCTTGATGAAAATTTTCGAACTTCCAAAGTAATTTACACCTAAATATTTTTAACAGGCACTCCGCGATTTTTTAACCTTTTCTCTTACTTTAACTAAATTACTGTACGTACCCTTAGTCCATACAAAATATATTGATATGATACTTTGTACTAATGTTAGCATTCTGGTTCTTCCTTTATGGTGTAATGTAGCTCTGCTGCTCTAGCACGCCTTAGCATTCGTTTCACTAAAGAAAGGATTAGGCGATTTGTTACCGAAAAGTGTTGTAGCACATGGTTAAAAAGAATCTATCAGTAGATATAAACACACCACTTCATGAAGATGCACAGTCCATGTAGTTGTTGCATCCGGCTTCCCAGGCTTCATTGCATGGTCAGAGCAGCTGCCAATTAGATGCAGCTCCATGCCATGTATAAAGACTTGATCCGACGGGCACAGGCTGGATGCCTAAATGTTTTTAGCACATGTAGCCTATTGCTCAACGTTTGAAATGTCCGCCCTTCAATCAGCAAGTTGGGTGTCAATTCACCCCTCAACCCGAGTGACTTGCTGCAGCGCCTGGCATCTGTCCTGGTAAAATAATAGTGAAATTTATTTCTTACATTAATGGCTGTAAGTCAGGTAATACCTAGGTAGTTGGTAGCAGACCGAAATGTGATTTTTTGCCATAAGATACAAATGATACATTTTCTATATCTCGCTAATGTCCACGAGTTTTGATCCAGTTTCAACCTGTCTTCTTTTGCCTGCGTTGTTGATCTGACTCTTTAAAAGGCCATTGAATGATGAACAAGCTGCGAACTGAATCTACCAGAGAAGTTGTGGATCCAGCTGCCAAAAACGTAATTCTCGTGTTAGTATATATTCGGAATAAAAAAAGATTGCGTCAATTTTAGGGGTCGTACAGTAAAAGCGCACAGCGGGAATGTACTACTTTTTATTTGGCGAAGGCTTTCACTGCTTTTCCAACGAGAGAACCAAACTTTCACATGTTGGAGGTAAAGTTGGCGTCGTACATTGATTTTCCTTCAAAAATCGACTCTGGTGGTGTTTTTGTTTGCTGCTCTGACACGCTTGAAGTTTACAACGACTGTGGAATCAATTGGAAATTTCAACAAGCAGGTGCTATGCATTTGTGGATTGAGTCGTGGTGTTTGGCCATAGAAGTAACTCATATAAATTGCGTGTGGCACATTTTTCATTACTGGTGCACTCGCTGGAAATGAAAAAAACAAGTACGTGTTTCGCAGCTCGGTACATGTTTCGACCAATTTTGGCTGGGGCGGTTTGCAGAGTAAGAACCGTGCTGAATTGAACTACAGCATTTGCAAGCGATGTGTGATATCTTATCCAAGTTCGGTCGTTTCGCGAAGATCTCATTCACCTTTGTAGGTACTTTGCCGCTGGTCACCCGATTTTATCCGATCCGAATTTTAAGGAGGCGTTGTTCCTGTTGTTTACAACCGGCGTTAAGTGGGAAATCTTGAACCTCGTTTCTTAATTCACATTGACGCGAAGATGCAGTGCAGCGAAGACCTGACGGCTATTTACTCATGTGTGTGTTGCAGGTATAACAGGACTTGCGCATCCATCTTCAATTGAGATTGGCACCACGCACGGTGTTTACCTGCTGCTCGAGCAGTCTTCCCTGCTGGTGAAGTGTAAGAAGTTCTTACACAAGCCGTCTGCTGATCAAATGCAAGCTGTTGATGGGTGCATTCTTCGCTTTTCCGATACCAGCGGCATGAAAGAGTGTGTTGCCACTGACAGTGCTTTCTTCATGGCCCCTGACGTTTGCAACACTCTGTTAAATTTCTACAAACGCTCGAAACCGCTCAAGTGCGAAATAGACGCGTATGGCGACTTTTTGCAGGTTTGTTCGAAAGAATGGCTAGCAGGTTTTTCTAAGTGTTTGAAGCGTATATAGGGCTAAGAAGTTTGCTTTTACGTCAGATTGTTGGGTTGCTCTTGTTGCAGCGCTACGATTTTTTTCTAAATGTGTTGTGCTTCCGTAGAAAGCAACGCTAGTTTCGCAAATTCCAATTAAACCATACATCCGTTTTCGTGGACAATTAACTTGATTGGAGCAAAACGTTAGAAGTATGCGTTCAACGGTGCCTTTGAAGTATGCGTTCTTTATTTCAAATGCCAAATTATGCAAATTAAATTTTCAATTTTGTCAATCCATTTCGGAATGCAAAGGACTGCACTGTCCGTTGGTGTCTTCCGGTTCCTGTTCACGCCCAGAACAAATCTGAAGCGTTACTTGACAGCATGGCATTTCATCAGTAGGAAGTATCTCAAAAATGTTTTTTTTGTGTAACGATAAGCGATTAGAGCCATCTCGGAGGAACAAGAAAGTAAGAAATTGATGCAAAATACCTACGCCTACAGCAAATTCTTACCAAACTTCCGTACTCTGGCTTGCTTTAATCGATTCTTTGTCGAAGCCCACAGCACCTACTTTTAGGTATCAAGAACGCAACTTACAAATTCAAAGCCCATATCTTGCAATCAGTGTCCCTCCTAAGAAAATTTTAGACTGAGCAAATGTTTGTTTTAGTGAGCATGAACATTTTATGTCTGAGTTAGCAGAGTTCCAAATTAATTGCAAACTTGGTGAATTATTCAATTAACTATAAAATGTTATGAAGATACGAACAAATGCACATTTACTTCAGATAGCATCTAAAAGAGCTGTGCGATATGCTCAGAAGCGTTCGGCTTGTGCCATAAAAATTTAATGATTTTTTACTTTTAAATTTGGATTGCTGCAAGTGCGTAAGAATGAGCTTTCACTGCGCAAATGATCTGGTGGTATTGCGCAGTAGCGCATCTCATAGGGAACCTTGCTTGCAATGTAAAATAACTGAAAAGCAGTATGTTTTGAACCGCTTTGCAAAGACGCACCCCAGCTGCTGAAGTGGTGCATTTTTGAAGACCTAACAAGCGCCACCAATTTCTGCTCAAATTCAACGAACAATCGGTAAAACTGCGTTCACTTGAAGTGCCTTTTAAAACTAGTTACGTTCTTGAATCGTGACAGCATTTTAGCGCTACCAACACCTGCTCCTATGCTGATTCACGTGACCAGCCGATTTCACCGAACCATGACAGTCAACCTTGTTTTTATTATGTCGTCAAAGAACCTCACAGTCGTCATCACTAACTCAAGCATAGAAATCGTGTCAGCAATATTGTGTTGAGTCCGTCAATCGTCACGGCTGTTGCGTATTATCGTGAGCGTACGTCCCCCAGAGTCTAGACAGTTCTTTTACACTCTACTTCCCTTTTCACGCTCCGCGTAACGTAAAAATGTTAATTATGCAGCGTCGACAGATTTGTCGAAGTTACGAATAAAAGTCCCAAGTTCGTCTCATTTTTTCCTCACTTTTATATGAGAAATTTTACAGCGAGTATTAAAGACTTTCAACCGGCTGCAGCGAGTAACACTGGCACCTCTTCCGCAATTTCTTTTTTCTGCTACACGTCCAATATCGTTCACACAGGCTCTGGGAACCGAAGCTGGTTGCTCGTACACGAGCAACACGCGAAACGTTGTGAGCGAAAGCGCCTCCCTGGTGCAGACGAGGAAGGATCTCTTCAACACTCTTCGCGGCACGCAGCTGCACGTCGTCGCTCTCTTGCCGAACCCGGCTCTGGGCGAAGGGCTTACGTCACGTTTCTACCACTTCGGAACATCGGCAGAATATTTGCAACTCTTCACGAGCGACATGCACCTCGCGGAGCTTGCGGTAACCGAACCACTGGCTTTCTGTGCTGGGACGCCTTGCAAGTACACTGCTTGTGAAACTAGCAGCCCTGGAAACCAGGTAAAGTATGTGCCGTGTACTTCATATTTATCGACTACTTTGCATCGATACGCCTGCAGGCGTTCATGTGATATTGGCGAGTTTCACGTTACAGTATCGATTTTTTTCATTGCCTGTTAAATTCCAAGAAGACTGTCGCTACCAACTTCAAATTTGCTGCTGACTAAATATTTTCGATAGTACCGGACGATTTTTGCCACTAGGCGTTAACATAATCTACCCAAGATTTGTAACTGTTTGTAAGTCGGATAACCGCATTGGTTGCTGGAGTGCACTTTAAGAAGTTTTAGATTGCCAGGTGCCTTTTATTCACGAAGTTCTTCAAAATTAGCCATATACCGCCTAAAACATTTTGACTAACTGCACTTCTGTGAGGCCTGAGCTACCAGCGCTCTTAGCAATGTATATATAACCTGCATTTAAAAGTGTAAATTCTTGTTTGTCTGGAGGAAGTCAAGCTTGGGTAAGCACTGTTTAGTTACATAAATTTTTCCATCTAAATGATTGCTGCTGCCGCGGTTATGTTCAAACATCTTACTTTACCCACTGAAAAGCAGTGACGCTTTTCATAAGTTTTCTACAGTTTCTTTTTTTTATTCTGAAAAAAAAAATTATCTCTTCCAAAGCCTCGCAGTTATTTATTTTTTTAACTCACCATATATATCAGCACGGTTCAAAATTGCGTCGCAACAAATTACCGTTGTTTGGCTTTCGTGGAGTGCTGGATAAATGTGTCACGTTTTTCACAAGGAATACCCAAGAAGTTTTTTTCTTTACTCACCTTCCCCTATTTGATTCTTGGGGATAGTTACACTCCAACCAGTCACGGGGCTGCATTTGCGGAGTTCTTCAGTTTGGGGGAAACTAGAATACCTTTCAGTCATCAATATTCTCACGTCCACTCTAGTACGGAGTGGTGGCGCGTGACAGGGGTTCCAACTACAGATCAAATAGTGTGTCTCAGGACAGGCTGGGCTCTTGCCTAAGTATAGGGAACCGATAGATAGATGGGAAATATTTCGGAGCACGTGCAGCAGAACCTGGCCCTAACTGGCATTCCTTTCGCCCCCAAGTCTGATCTCATTTCCCGTACTACGTTTTGGGTGACGTACTGACGCCACGGCATCGATAGATGTAACAGAGTACAGACGACGTCAGTTTCTGACCAATGAACGGTCAGATTAGGGAGTTGTCAAAGCTTACGTGCTTATATGTGTGCGCCACTAACATTCACATGAAATTTTGCATCGCTGGATTAATGCTTTCAATCGTCGTCCCTTGCATCGTTTACGTTCTGTTGTTGCACGGCTTCATGGCCAGAAGTTTTGATTCCAAAGCGGCCTTTTTCACTTCAGGTAACCGCGCAAGATTCCACGAACGCTCTGGACGAGGTCAGCGGCGGATTGATGGGTAAGATCGAGGGCAAGAAACCTCTAGCTCACGTGCCGAAGATCACGGCGTGCGTCATGAACGCCTGCGTTACGGTGGGCGAGGGTTCAGTCCTCGAGTACTGCAGGTTGCGCGAGGACGTGTCGATCGGCAGCGGTTGC
>JGI24022J15233_10006090_pt1 | contig 12987 bp, 4 predicted proteins | sample Ectturendosymbi2_FD_15233 | JGI IMG/M metagenome (IMG submission 15233)
AGCTGATCAAACAAAAAGCTTTTCGCCTCTCTGTAAAAAGATTGTGGGAAAACCAGGGCTGTGGAGCCGGAAATCAGATTTCGGACTTCGGATCCAGCTCCAGGCATCTAAATTTTTGGCTCCGGCTCCGGATCAAACCTCTAAAAGTTGTTGGCTTCGGCTCCGGAACGATCTGGCCGATTAAAAACTAAAAACCATTGTGTTATTTGTACAACTCGCTTGCCCAACAAACTATGTCTGTTGAACTGGAACCCAAATTTCAAGCTCCGGCTCCAGCCATCCAAAATTGATTGGACTCGGGCTCTGGACCCCGACTCCGGGATCCGGCTCCATAGGCGTAGCCAGGGGGGGCCAAAGGGGCCATACCCCAACGAAATTTTTAGAAAATATAGTCATTTTGTGCTTTGAGAGGCGTTTTTGCAAACAAAATAGTGTTATTCGCCTAGAATCAAACATTTTGCCCATCCCCAAATTTTTTGGCCCCCTCCAAATTTCTGGGCTGGCTACGCCACTGTCCGGCTCTTGCTCCACCGCCCTGGGAAAACTCTGGCCAGAAGTTTCAAAACGAGCCACTTACTGAGTTTTCCAACCGCAATTTTACGTCGATCAAATGCTGTTGCATAGCAAAAATATCCAATGTTTGTTTTATGTTTGTAGTTCAACCCATATGGAATGCAAGTTGATTAAGTACAGTTCGTCACTGTTGTGCCTGAGAAGTCACGAGCCTTCATCGCTCGTCAGTTAAGAAGGCGGCAGTGTGAACATATCTCGAAGATCGTTTAAAGCAACATTGTGTGTGGTTATGACCAATGGGGTAGTCGAAAGCAAAGAAAGGTCGCCCTCATTTCCAAAGGTCATAACGCCGTGGCCTTGTTATGCGTGATACCAAAATATTTGTGATTATGCTGCAATGCATTCGATATAAAAGTCTTTCAAGAAAAGGTCTCAACTGTCTTGATTGTATAGCAAGGCTGGTTTTCTTTTCAACAGAAAGTCAACCCACTTATTTTTACCACTACACCACTGTTTTTACCTTCCTCGGTAGGGAGTTTGCCGGCAAGAATTTGAGGCTCTTCTACGAAAGGTCCGTATATGCCGCATAGCCCTTTTACCGCTAAAAATATTTAACTAGTTGTGTTTCTACATGGTTTCGTAATTGCATGCTCATTACAGCAAATCTTTGCTCAGTGTAAAATTTTCTCAGAGGGAACACTGAATGTGACCCCAGTTGAAGGATTCGGGGAGCGTTTGGTGTAAGCCTGTCATAAACAACATGTTATTTACACAAAATAGTAAAATTTTCCATTGATTTGTCTGAAACTATGAAATAAAGCATCGCTGATCTGTTTCAAAGTTGTGAATATTGTTGTATTGGATTATTATGCTATAGCTATTTTAAATTAGAAAAATAGTCTAACTTTAGAAAAGCGTGTTTATCTGCTCTTCGCTAAGAGTTATTGGCGCAAAAATTATGGTGTAAATCGAAACGATGAGAAATCTTCCAATTCTGTTTGAAGAAGAAACACGTAAAAACTGATTTACACTGTAAATCCTTTCTAGGCAACTATACATTATATCTAGAATTTACCTCTCGCAACGCAAATTTACTCTAGTTGATTTTATATGACTGAAGCAAACTGCATCAAATTACATGTCGCCTCAGTGGCGAAATTTATCCGCTGTTTAATGGCCACAATCAAATTGAGCAAACATTAAAATGGGTATAGTTTACTAAAAAATATGTTATTGCGTCAACATCTTTATCAAGCAAGTGCTTTTTCAAGCTGTTTGCATTTGCATCACTGAATCCTCCTAGCATTTGACTTCAGGCGATACCTGTTTTGCTTAGAACGAAGCATGAGCGGCAAACCTATGCTGAAAACATCATGACACAGAGGTGTTTTATACACGCCACTGGCGATTGAAACGTAAAAACTTTACCCCCTGCTATAAATTTGTTGGTTCCTCTTGCACCAAAACGCTTTCTGCTCAGAAAGTGAGCAGCGAAACTTCTGCTCTTAGAAGGTGATGGGATTTGCTATTCAAGTTANGAAGAACAAAATGCAACAAAATTTGGCAGGAATGTACCATGCACAACGTACTATGATGACCTACTCTTTACAGCTACCCACAATTTCGTTTTTCATGATTTTTTCTTTACTTTCTGAATGAGTTTGCTTTGCGAGCGACTGCAAAGACACAAGGAGAGTTTTCTGACGCCATAGCCACAACGGTATAACCGCTGCTAAGCAATGGATCACTTTTACGACATGAGACATCAGGTCCTGATGAAAGATGAGAGGATTCGCGATCTGGAAGCCCTAATCGCTGAAAAAGATCAGTTGATTGAAGAGCTGAAGGCAAAACTGGACAAATTNCAAGTAATTACAGTTTGCATTCAATTCTTTCCGTTTCTAGAGTTTTAATCTTTATTCNCAGTGGGAATTGCCCCTTCCGTGGCNTTTACTCCAGAGAGATATACAATCAGGGAAATTTCTAATTGATCATTAAGAAGAGACATCGCAGAGAAATTAAACTGTAGAGGACCCTAAACCTTAGCCTAAACCTAAGTCCATCCCAAATGAAACCCAGTTTTAACCCTGAGCCGAACCATAACAACCCATGAATCAAGTCAATATATCTCAAGTCTAATCCCATGGTAACCTGCAGGAGTGGTATCTGTTGTCTAAGATTACACGTCTTTATATCCAAATAGCCACGAAATTTAGTTTTGAGACGTATATTAAAACTATCAATGGCTTCTGGCCAGCCAAAACAATGAAATCCTTTTCTCGTTAAAAAGTAATTTTTAAGAGCAATTAATAGTCACACATATGTACCACTAGCTTATCCAGTAGTTTTGAATACTGACGAGCATTCCTAAATCTCCAGGTTCTGACGTTTGTGTTCTCGGTACGCAGGTTGCGAACTCCCGAATCACTGCATTTGTTGGCGCAGGCATAGTGCTGCGCAGCGAAAAAAAGGAATGTTGGTCCACACTGCGTGCTCACTATAAAGTCAGCTACTTGAATAAAACGCAGATATGCCACTAAACAGATTTGCTCATCTGCTCACACTGCAGAACACACGTACATCAGATATTAGTAAATATACATGGAGCAAAACTCAACGGGGTATGAAACAACTCTTTTGTACGTTGTAAATCAACACAATTTGTAAGTTAGTGTAATACTTCTAAGCACCGCCCACTATACTGAAAAAGTGTGGGTGTCGTCCTGCTCATGTGCGGAAGTTCTGCGGTCACACGTTACCACCACTGTTTCTAAGAGTGGTTACCCCGGGATCGCATTGATGATGGGCAGTTGTCTTTATATTTCAACCATAAAAACAAGATATTCCATTTGTGGGTGACACACGACGCATATCAATGCACGTATTATCTCCTGGTACTGTATACTTAACTGAAGGCGGCCACTTCTTACATGTGCAGATATGTTTGCTTGAACAGAGCCAGTGACGGTTTATGAAGCTGCTTGTTCTTGAATTGTAGCTAATGATCAGACGAGTTCAACGTTAGCATGAATACATTGCAAAGATTTCTACAGATGGTAACATTTTCTATAGCATACAATGACAATCACCTTACACGGGAAAAAATAACAAGAAGGTTGCACGTACAAAGTGTTAGATATTAACCTAAGTCTTGAAAACCGTTACAAATTTCTGAAAAACTGTATTTTGCAGTCCGTGCTTCCGACAACCCAGGCGCTCCAGCTAGGGCCGGCTGGACCACGGACAAGAAGGGCTCAAGGCATCAGCGCAGAGCCGAACGTTATCTCCTTTGCAGAAAGCACGAATATACAGGAGCGAAATTATCCGAAACCGCAAAGGTAAGTTTTTGCCAATCTTTTGTTTATAAGATATGAAAAAGAAAAGCGTATGACATCTTTTCTAAAGCAAAGATTGTGTGAATATGGTTCGTTATTAACGCAGTGACGCGTACAGTGACAAATGAAGTCGTTTCACAATTTGCGTGGCCCACAACATTTCATTATAATTATAGAAAAAATGTAATCACAAACGTCACGTTTCTTAGCAAAATCAAAAGCAATAAAACTTTGTCCACAAGCATTTGCGCTCAATTGTGGATCGAAAAAATATGAGCTTCATTTTTTACCAACTTGAATACATCTAAGTATATTTCGTGCGATCTACAAATTCACCATTTGGTTGTAAAATTTTATAAAACGCAAACCTCTCTCACCTTACGTTCCCACATTATTTCCACAAATGTTGTGGCATCATTTCTTAACTGGATAGAAATGTTAGATTTTCTATTTTATTGCCTCAAGAACATGGACAGACACGTCAGAATGCAAATGCCTTTGTTTTTTATAAGCCAACCTGCGGTTGGTTTTGTCTTTTTTGATGGGCACTGATCTACATTTGGATTCGAACAGATATATTTTTGATGCTGCGTTGATGATCGTCGAGCAATCTAGCGCAACTGCTTTCTACAAACCGATTATGACTATATCGATACTTTTTGCAAAATATCTTTGAACTTTTGTTCATATTTGCAGAAACTTGGCGATCCTATAGAAATGACATTCAAGGCTGATCTGATATAATTTTGATAGAGATCAATTCGACTGAGATTTAGAACCATTCAGTTACGTTTATACAATATTATCTGAGAGTCTGTACCATGTCTGTGTAGACAACATAAAAATATCACAACGTAAGTGATGCAAACAAACACAACCGACATCACAATAAATCGTAAAAATATAATTACAGTTTTTCTCAGTGAAATCTAAAATTTTGTTTTACGTAAGTATGGCCATGTTTTGTACTTAGTGAGCTGAGAACAGACTATTATCGCGCAGGCTGCAGCATGAAGTCTTACCGCGAGCGTCTGGTCAAATGTGTGTTAAGCTAGCTTTGCACATCGGAAGATAATTATCTTTCTAGGGATTGATAATAATAATTAATGTACACATATGCTATTTGAAACAGAAATTTTGATAGAAACGCGGCGAAAACAAATCCATGCGATCTGTTAATTACATGTGAAAGAGCTTAGAAACAGAGCTAACAATAGTTTTCCTGAAACTTGCCAAAATATTAACAAATTCAGAAACATCGCAATGCTAAGTTGGATAAAAGACATTAACAAACGTTTCACTGAAGTCATGCAAAGGGTTAAATGAAGGGATTAAATTCACTGAAGGAAATAGATTTAAAACAATAAGCGACGTCACTGAGTATATTAAAACCAAAGATTTATCTGAGTAAATTTAAAGCTATGAACGCCAGACCATCTTGTTCTTGGTGGCGATAATGAGCTAGCAATGCAAGGAAATAAAACACACTTTCTTCGATTACCCAAGGCAGCCTGTTTTTGGCTCTCAATGCCCTCATCTGTTTTGCAAGGGGACAAGCGAGTTTAGATTCACAAGCAGACAGACAAAAAGCAAGAAGAGGCAACGCTAAGTTTACTGTTAGCAAGGTCCACCTGGAAAAAAAACGAAAAAGAATCAAATGGCCAAAAACAACCAGTGATACACGTTGCTTCAGTGATACGCAGCATTGTAGTGCAAAAAAGGTGTGAGTGAATGTTTATCAAAAGGAAGATGCAACTTGCGATATCGCAAGGAAGATATGACTTGGGGCTCAAGCAGAATCCTTTCCATTGAAGATGAATCTTGCTGCTGTTGGGAAGCCCAAGTCAGGAAAGTGCGTTGAAAATGCTCTTGTTCGGCACTTAGAACCCACATCTTCCCCGCAAGATGGGCATGCGCACGATCCACGTTAGCTGCATCAGTGTTTGCGTCGTGCGTCTTGTACAAGGTTGCCCATATTGGAGAGCTGACGAGTTAACATGTCTGCGGTATGACAGGATGAGATGTCTAGTCCACAAAACAGGAACACCTGGACAATGGCTAAGATAAGCGCATGAGCCCGCTCCTTGTTGCGCACTCTGGTTTTGTGAAGAAGTACTGGGGTCTATTAAAACAAAAACGTATTAGCGAGACGTCGTGGCATAACCCGTTAGTTCCGCAGCGTTATCAATCGCACGTTCAGAATTAGGAATTCGTCCCGTTTTATAATAGCGGTAGGTAAGCAATGGCGGCTGTAATGCTCATCAGATCTGCGCCTCCAATATACGCTTACTTTTTGTCGGAAAGATTACCATGTGCTTTCGGTCGTAGCTATCCCCGTATAGTGGTCTTCAAAGCGTAACTTTACACCACAAAGTCCGGCAACTTCAAGAAAAGGAAAATATTAGTTAAATCATCCGTGCGCTGGCTTGCGAACCGCAGCTTCAATAAAAGGTTCTTCAACCTGTAAGTAGTGACACGGCGGAAAAATTAAGTTTTAAGAATTCTACCGTGGAAAAAATAGTGTTAAAATATTTGTTTGAATGACTGTCATTGCCAAGTATCATAGCTGAGATAAAACCAGTCGAAAATGACTTAATATTTGTTTGTTTTTTTGACTCTGACAAAGTTGAAAACATCTTCGTTAAAATCAGCAACTAAGTGTTTCCATGCTTTAAAAATTATACTCATGATTCTGAGACACACCAGGTAAATCTGTAACTCATAAATGAACAAACAAAATCCAACTGCGTTTTGGTTCAGAAACCACTTTAGCTGTAAAATTTTTACTTTCAGGACAGCTTTTTATTTTTCAAGGCATGCTGCAAACCTTGCCCTCTGTAACTCCGTTATAGTTTTTATACCCGGCACTTCTGTTTGTTGGATGCGAAGAGTTCTTTGGTACTCAGATTAATGCAGAAAAACATCGACATGTAAAGCTGCTTGTTGAAAAGTTATTTCTGTATTTTGCCGGTGAAACAGCTTAAAATTTCTGGATGGATTGTTTAAAAAAAAATTGAACACAAGCATTCACTAGCGCTTGACCAAGGGCGCTAGCACACACACAAACACATACACACATGAGCAGACATATCAGCACCAGTACATGTGAGCTCTTATGCAGAAATTTCATAGGTGTGAAAGAATAGGTGTGAAGAATAGGTGTGAAGCATGCGTTGTGTAGACATGCAGCGTAATATTAAGATATTAATGTTGCTGAATTATTATTCTGACCGATTTTTATAAGAAATCTTATGGCGCCCCTGAAAAATGTATTGCTTTGTATGATGCTCAAAGGTTATAAATTATCCGATTCAAAATATTCTATGCTCACCTTTCAACTAAATGTTTTCAGACAATGTCCGCTTGCTGATTTTGCTACCAGTGAATAACAGCTCTCATTAAAATCATGCACAGGATGAAAAGTGCTGCATGGCCAATTTGAGTGAATGAAGAAGAAAAATGCTGTGCTCTTTTGCTGGACTTTGCTGTCATTGAAATAAAAAAAACTTACCTAACGCAACCGACAAACATTTGTACGGTTGCCCTGACTCTCTGCTACGAAGATCATATTACTTTCCGTAAGATATAGCGAATGTAGGGCTACTCTACGCAAAGCAATTTTTACCAAAATAACAGCCTCCAAAATTCCACACCAGCGTCAAAGGCTTACGTATTCCCTTCACTTGGGATTTATGCGGCACCTACTGGATTTTCCAATTGAAATCGACCAGGAGTGCGGAGTTTTCTGGTGAAAAAGTTGTAAAACGTGCTGCTTTCCCGCAAATGAGAAAAAATAGCCTGTTTTGATCATTTCATCTGCCCTCGTTTCGAAGTGTCATGCATTTGAGCTAGGGCACAAGCGAAACAATGCTGCATAAAATGATTTCGAATAAAACAAATAGCAAACAGAACTCAAAATTAGTCAGCACTTATACTGATGCAATACATATCACGAGCTCTCAAAAATAAGAAAATTTTCAGGAGAATTTGTAAACCACCCTTTTCTTTATTTATGAACATTTATTGCAGACGTCCTTTGGCTGTCTCGGATAGGTTACAAGCGCTTCGCTTTCACGCCTTGTTTTTGTATGAATTCTACTTCCTCAGCAACTTTTTTCCATCTGCGATTTTACTTTTGTGGAGAAATCTCCTGCGTGGTTAATCTGAATCTGTGCTATTGTCAGGTGAATCTCTCCTACAGCTGTACTGATGATTTAGCAAAACGAAAACGTTTTTGACGCTAAAAAACTTTTCTAATGCTACTAGTTTCGTTTTCCTCTTTTAATATTGTTTGTTTTGGCCACAGACCTGTTTTACTGCAATTTCAATATTTTCACACATTGCAATGGCGCTCTGCCTCGTTGTGCAGCTCACTGCGACAGCCTGTGGTTGGTTTTGTCTCTTTTGCTAGGCGGTGGTCTACATTTAGAATGTAACAGATATGTTTTGGTGCTCCGCTGATGATCGTCGAGCAATCTAGTGCAGCTGCTTTCTACAAACCGGATATGTATCTCAATATTTTTGCAAAATATTCTTAAACTTTTGTTCATATTTGCAGAAACTTGGCGATCCTACAGAAATGACATTTAAGGCCGATCTGATATAATTTTTTTAGAGATCAATTCGAATGAGATTTAGAACATCCATTCAGTTATGTTTCTGCAATATTATCTAGGAGTCTATCTCATGTCTGCGTAGACAACATAAAAATATCACAACGTAAGCAATGCAAACAAACACAAACGACAACACAATAAATCGTAAATCCATATAATCACAGCTTTTCTAAAAACGAAAACGTTTTCTGAAAACTTTTGCTGTTGTTACAAATCGTGCAGCAAAATGTCCCTTATTCCCGGGATACGTCATCAAGCTGCTGTTATTTTGCAAAACGATGAAGTTACAGCTTTCGCTTGGTGGCGCTTTCGCGTTTTGAGCCATGCGTTCAACCGTGCACGAGGCGCTGCTGTAGTTTGGGCACGCAGTTGTTTCCACCTATTTCTGCGTGATTTTCGATATAACACAGAAATTTATTAAGTGCTTCTTCAGACTGGATTCTGAAACTGGTTTGTGTTTAGTGTTTTTTCCCTTGGTGGTATGCCAAGTTCAATTTTTCAAAAAAGTTCAAGCTCATCTCAGAAACTGAAAACTAAATCATAGAGAATGTTTGTTGAAAAATGGAAGCTTACATTTTATAACACAATCTCACTTGATCTTCGTTCTTACTGAAGTGAATACATTGGGCGGATTAGTTACTTAATAAGATAAATTACAATCCAACCGTTGCCTGTAACTTTAACTGGTTGCTGTATATAGCATAAAATAGACATTTATTCCCTCCAATTTTTTGATTAAAAAACACGAAACACTAAACGTTGGTGTTGTCGTTTCCAAAGTTAAAAGTATTGTAATTGAAGCTGGCGACCTTTGGTTGGCCATGATGGTTAATTAAGGAATGTCTTTAAACACGCAACAGGTCATCAACTGTTAACTAGAGGTATGCTGTGAAAAGTTGCTTTTCCAGTTCTTGCTAGCTTCTTTCAAACTCGTACAAAAAGTTTGTGTACTAATGACAGGATTTGATCGGCTAGAATTGCTACTTATCATTTTCATAAAGATTGAATAATTTGAAGTGGAGGTATATGATTTCTTTCCAGAAATAAATTAATCATCATGCATAAAATTTTTGGTCGATTGAAAAAACTGCTAATACAACTTTGAACACGTTTATCTGTTCTTTACTCAAGGTGAAAGAAACTTATTTAGTTTTGAAAATATGGTTTCGTAAGATCGCAATAGTATTTTTACGAGTGTGATGAGCTTGAGCTTGGGCAAAGTTTTATGAGCAAAATGAATCAAAATCCCGCAAAACAAAATTTGTCGCTTATACGCTTATTCGTTCTACCAAGACTGTTTACTTTACAACGCAAATCTACAAACACTTTTTTTCATAATTTCAGCTTATCACGATTATGCAAAGCCTACAACCAAGGAACATGCGCCGCACTTCGCAAGGTTAGCGGCAAGAAAGAACTCTAAAACAACGCTTGCAGCAAACAAATGATTCTAACTTTGATAACCTGGTTTTCGTTGCAGTAAATGCCTTCAAAACAACTCTGAAAACAGTAAATCTAGGAAACTAAATTTTAGGGTAAGTTTATTTTTACTCGTTTTTTGAAAGGCTTGACCGTAGTGACCGCTAAGACATCTTAATAGGCCGCAAGTACAATACTTTATCCAAATACGGAGATGGTTGTAAGCGCGAGGTTTTAGTGTATTTTGGTGGTGGTTATACAACGAGGTTATACTGTAATTTGAGAGACCGTCAGAAAAAGTTGAGAGACCGAAACGGTCTCTCAAAACTCTTTAAAAACATTGTTCTTTCTGACATCTTTCGTTACGTTGCAAACCACAAAATAGTCGTACAAGTTTCAAACATTGTTATCTACAGTATAACAATCACGCACGCTTTGGTACATTCAGATGAGTAAACAGAACGGAACATAGCGCGAGTTAAAACCCAGTAGTTCCTTTTAATTTGAAACAATGTAAAATTGCGCATAATTGCGGTGGAGACATCAGAAAACGTTTACATGTTTTATACGATTCAAAAAAATGCAAGTTTAAGTAACATCGTTCATCATTTCAGCCTGAAAGATGGCCGAGCTTGCGTTACGCCGCTACTCGTGGTTTCAGCACCACTAACGTTAAATTCCAATGGAGCATTATATCAATACACCGCTGAGCAAGTTCAGTTGGATTTATAATGAAAATCAGCGGAAGTGCTAAATAGCCTTGTAATGAAAATCACCGCCAGTGGAAACGATACAAACGACATATTGCAAACGTTTCGATAACTCCTGTTATCATCAGCACTGATGATGATAACAGGAGTTATCGAAACGTTTGCAATATGTCGTTTGTATCGTTTACATTGGCGGTGATTTTCATTACAAGGCTATTTAGCACTTCCGCTTTTCGTGTACCAAAGTTCGGTTCGTTTCGATATAAAACAGTTTGGGGCATTAGCTGTTTTTCATGAAAAGTGATCCAAGCGAAGATTTCAGCATAACGCTGCCAATGCCCGTTTGAGAACTGAATGCGGTTTGCGATCGAGATTTCAAGGAATCAGCCTGCCGTGCTCTGCTTTCATAACTTTGCAGTGACTCGGGCTTGCACATGTCCATGTTTCAGCAACAAGTCACAGCAAGGGCGACGCAGCCAAGCCTGATCGCAAAGTGATTTACCAGCAGATCGGTTTCACGTCATTTACGCATCTTCATCCCTTATTCAAAAATCGATGATTCTCACACCTTTACGGTCTGATGCGACGATCCAGCAGCACGCGCAACGATAAGCAAAAATAGAGCTGCAATATGTCACCAGTCACAATCGTGTTTGACTAATTTACTTCACTATTTACTTCGATTATTCCAAAATTACAGAGTTTGGGATCACGTTAAGTGCCCTTGCTATCAAGAAATGGTCTGATTTTGAAAGATAAAACAATTGTTTGCTAGGCAAAAACTAAACAAAAAGTGTTGTCGTAAAATTCTTGTTTGCCATTATAGCGTGTTCAATGCTACATGAAATAGTGAAGAGCAAGTGAAGAACTTGCTCGACTTTTATAAGTGATACGCAAATAATGCAGTGTATAAAAATAATTCAACAATAACAAAGCTGTTAATGATAAAGCAGCCCACTGAAAAACAAAACGTTTGGAGAATTTTCCCCGCAGTCATTCAATTGTAACCGTCTGGCACGTGCTGGAGAATGATTGTGTCAGACTACTGTGTCAAAAGCCAGTGCTGCCACAGGCTTATTTGCAAAAATCACTAGATAGACAAAAATATCACTAGGTCTGAAAAACCTACTAGATTAAAAATTTTGCTTGAAACAGTTTTGCTTGAAGTCATTTAGTTATGCACTTTATCGCCCAAAAACCTTTACGGCATTTGCAAGTTTGTTAAAATAAATCATGCTGAAATCTGGAAAATATTATACCAGCAATCTTTAGGCTTCTTTCAAGAGCTAAATCGACAACACTCACGGAGTATTTTATATCGGTAAACCAAATATTTAATCAATTATTTCTACTGCAGTGTTCCTTCAAAGAAATGAAGGTAAGTAAAAGGCAACATTGCAATAGTAAACAGCACATAAAGATGAGAACAATAAGAAACTAAGATTAGGAAAACTTGTTCGTTCTGTTGGTGCAAATCTTCACACAACGAGCAACGTAATCAATTGCTTACGGATAAAATAAAGGGCTGTAAATCTAGAAAGAAGACAACCGATCTTCTTCAAACACATACTTTGCAAAAATCACTAGATTACGGTGAAAAATCACAAGGCGTAGTACCAGTGGAGTGGGCTAAGCGCTCTGTTCCATAAACGCTTACATGTTGGGCAAAAGGTGCCCTTCGTCAATGTGTTGCACGGGAACCCCAGTAACGGCGAAACTGGTATCGGAAGAAGATTACATGCAAAAATCCTATCGACTGTGACGAGTTTTACCAAAATTTGCTTTAAATGCCTGAGAAAAACATGTATGACGGACCAACGATGGCAGGGTTTTGCGGCTGAGGTCAAGCAAAGAAAAGTAACCGTACTATCCTTTTTCTGTTTGTGCACGCGTGTCAGCAGCGCGCAGACGGTTTAAATTAACCCCCGGGATGACGTCTGTTTCGTTTCTGTTATCCAGTGATGAAAACAAGTTTTCGTTAAAGAAACAGTATCAGTTCTAATTTGTTCTAATTTTGAAAAAGTTTAGGTGAACGCACTTTTTTATTTGACGTGTCAGTCAAAACATTTACTTGCCCGATCTGCAGCTGTCTCAACGTAAGCTTAGTTAACCTGTGGTTGTGCGTATCTTTTCACAAAGTTAGAAGATTGGTTTGGTACCACAATCAGACTTTGATTACGGGGTATAGTTGGTATCTTTACCAAATAGAACGTTGTACAGTCGAGATAAATGTTTTCATCAATATTCGAGTAACCCGGCAGCTCACGTTTCAAACTGCCTATCAGCTTCGGTCTTCTGCATTTACAGGGTGTTTCACAATTGTTGAAACAAAGCGATTGGGCACAAATCCAGGATTTTAAATGATACCACAATGATGATTACATTTATTGAAAG
>JGI24022J15233_10006091_pt1 | contig 12986 bp, 3 predicted proteins | sample Ectturendosymbi2_FD_15233 | JGI IMG/M metagenome (IMG submission 15233)
GTTGAGGAAGCACGGCAATGCTGGACAAGGTTTTGTTCAAAACAAGTTTGAAAGTTCTCCAAGACAAGAGCAAGCAGAAATTTGTCGTTTTTTTTACTAATGAGAAAATGGGATCTAAATTTACCGCCGATGGAATGATAAATGCAGCCCTTTACGCTAAATGTGCTGCGCAGCGTGCGTGATGGCATGAATGAGATACAGTTTTAACAGTAAAATCGGGATATTTTAAAACGATCACTAAACAACTTATAGCGTTGAAAGATGTTTGTGAGTTATCGCAGCATTCGCAGGTTTGATCTGTGCATTTTCACAAATCTATCGAGATATGTGAGCAACTGTACTATACGCTGGTATGTTCTGAAATCAGTTGAAGAAAACCTGGCCTGCGAACTGGAGAAAAACACCATCATATGTAATTTGTGACAGTCAAGCTAGATAGTTTTTATAACCACAAAGTAATTGGCCTGAAATCTCCACATGTGTTTGTATGTGTTGGTGCATATCCTGGACCTACAACTGCAGCATTGAAGGAAATAGGGCGTGTTGCAAAACGTAGTTTAGCAGAGCTATGCTGAATCAAGGTATGGGGTGTTGTGACAAAAAGTGTGGAAATTTCAAGTTTTTTATCCTGCATGTCTAATTAAATTAACTGCATGTCTAAATGTGAAGGGCTTTATTTTTTAGCTTTATTTTTTTAGAAATTTCAAGTTTTGTATGCTGCATGTCTAATTAAATTAACTGCATGTCTAAATGTGAAGGGCTTTATATGAAGTGGGCCAAAAAAGCCTAAACCTATACCACTTATGACGTCACCCACAAAAAAGCTCAAATCCAAAAAGTCCCAATTTTTTGATCGAAGTTACAAGTCTTTCCGCATCTTTAGATGGTTTGAACAGCTCTCTAGCTCAATCGGCTGGTGAGTAATGGGTGAATATATTGGTGCCAGTCTACGCTAAAATTTTGTTGCAAAAAGACAAGTTGGTTGCTTTATCACCATTGAGTGAAATAAGGAGTCAAACATGAGAGCTAAAGCAAGAAACAGACCTATTTAAAATTCAAGAGAGCATTAACTGGTCGTTCTGCACTGAAGCAAATTTTAATTACAAAAACGCGGTATAGAAAACATGCCTTCATCGTTGGGTATTTGCAAAGCAAATGCAGAATGGCAAAATCGAATCCATAAGGTTCCTATCGCGCTATAAGCAGCTTTCAATTTAATTAACTCATAGTTCTCAAGTACATTGTTGAAATGCTATTTCCTGTTGTGACACATGGGATAAATATTTTCTGATTAGTGGTTTAATGCGATACAAAAGGCTTTATGATATTGATCCACTGGCTTGTTTTTGGTTGAGGTATTCCCGTAAACCAGAATGATATCTGATGGTCAATCAATGCGGTAATTGGTGGAAAAAGATGATCTTTCAGCTGTAAAGTTTCATTGGAACACAATGCGAACCGCGCGGTTGGGAAAGTCAGAGTTTGAAATGTTGTTCCTTAATTAAAACTGCTTCAAAAGTTCTCACTTCCAGCAGTACGGCAATATGTTTGATCTCTGAACATCACCCCATTTTTATGCTTAAATCAGAGAGCTCAAATATGCTTGAGTTTTTGCAGAAGTGCGTTTTTATGACAGTGTTTAATTGCAGGAAGGGTTTTTCTTACAATTGCTTCAGAAATATAATTAACGTTGTTAATATTTCAGCGAAGGAAAATCTTCATGGTCTTTCTGGGAGTGATACGCGCTATTGCTATTGTTACGCAACTACACGCAGCCACAAAGTACAGTGCAGTATTTAGAAAATCAGTTGTTGCTGGACAGCAGCGATTCTCAACGTGGTCCACCTGGAATTTCTAGTGGTGCACAGGGAGTTCCATGAATCCTTGATAAAACATCCCTAAAAATTGTAACCATTACCATAGGATAAATTATGTAAGACCACCGATGTGAAATACAGTTTCGACTAGATGTTCATGAGGTGTCAGCGCAGAAAAATGGTCCATAGTATATTTTTATGAAAAAGATGGTCCATGGGTCAAACAAGGTTGAGAACCACTACTGTAGATTGTACATTTTTTGGAAAGGAACATCAGTGTTTTTGAGTTCAAGCAGCGCAAATGTAACAGATCATGTAAATAAAGCAGCCAGCAAGCTGCGGCATCTCGGCTTTGTGCAGATTAAACAGAATTATCGCGGAAAGACTATTGTTACTTGTGCGTGTCAATCTGTAAGGCGCATTCTGCACCATGTGTTCACGTACGTTTATGTCTATCTCTTTTCCGTTGAATTTCTGCAGCTTTTTGCAGAGGAATCGAGCTTCTTCCTGTAAAAACAAACCACAAATTAAATGACTTGCTCCATGCTTCACTCCGCTGGCGTTACATGGTTGCCCTGTAGCTAGATTGATCCGCCATTAGTATTGATTTCATAGACGATGCTGTGCAGTATTCCGGTGCGATAAAGTATTCCGGTGCGATAAAGTGGCAGTGCGCTTCTCTTTTATTTGACGTTGGAAAAATTTTTTACACTACACTTTGCTGCACACATGCGCTTTTCGAACGATTGTTAACGCAATCTTTCGTCGAGACGTTCGGTAACTGTTCTTCATTTGTACTGCTCGTTTTGCCAGTGATGATGCTTGTTGCTGGCTTAGCCAGGATCGGATTTTAAATATTTGAGTAGTCAACACGAGTGAAGCTTCTACGTACGATGACACGAAGGGGTTTGCATTGCTATAAAAGTCACTTTTCCGCTAAGGAAAAATGTAACCGGTGGCATATTAGATTTCCTTTTAATATCTTCACAGAGATTGCCGAGTCATGACCATGCAAACAGTTTTTTTGTTACTCTTACAAAAATCCAATTTTCCATCACAGCTCTCCCTGCTCCAAGTTTCCGCAAAATCGCCGTTCCAAATTTTCTGTTTTCTCTCCATTTCATTCCGTCTATGCCAGCGAGTCCTGAGAATGAATTGGAAAAACATGGGTTGTTTGTTTCACCCGACATTTGTTCTCAGCCCTACCCGTTGCTGAGTTTAAAATGCTATAAGTCATGCAAACCGTTGAATCCTTTGATGAACTTTGTAGCATGAAATTTGCGCGCACGAGGTCTACATGCGAAAATGGACGCGAAATAAACTAAGTAGTATTTTTCAGCAGGAGAAAAATTCTGCTCATTTTTTATAAGAGCTATACGCACTTGTGTTGGCACAAGTTGCCATAAACCTGCTGGAAAATGGGAAATAGTTATAATTAAAGTCTTTTCCCTAGTGCTTCAGCCCCAGCATACACAGCAGCCACATTCATCAAAGCACATGTAACGTTTTTTTGCTGCGCTCACTTGCAAGATAAAATTCTGATGGAGTAACAGAATTTCATTACCAAGTAATGTTATGGGAATCCAGTGTATGTTTCATCCTGGCCATCGTTGAGTTTACTTGACAACATTACAGTGTGTTGAGCAAATAAATTTTCATCCTTGTTCGACGTAATTGCGATTAAACTGTCACCGTAATCCTTTGTCGTAAATATTTTTGATATTATTGGAAAACCATGCCTGCCAGTTAAAATCAAAACGCTATTAGGATTATGGAAAACGTTTTGCCGTAGATTTGTCAGCAATCGGAGCATTTTAGTCAGAAACTAACTGACATGAAATCTGATAGATTTTCGAACAATCAATTTTTTTTCAATATGGTCTTGCCAACAGTTTTTGATGAATACTTTGGAAACATTACGGTGATATTTTTTCAATACAATCTATTCCAGGTGGTTCGTTATAAGCGCTATTTGAACACGGAAAATACGAAGTTGGTCTTTCCAACCGTTAAACCAATCATATATATGTATATGGTCAACCTATAAGACCTATAAAACATTTAGCCATAGACTTATAGCTTGGTTGTGTTTCGGTATGGAGTCATTAGACCTGTAAGGAGAGTTTGAAAACTACTGGAGATAGTTCAATATTTGTGAACACTGATATACTTCCAGATACTGCGAAAAAATGAGGATTGAGAAAGATATTATAGGTCATTGAGCGACTGAATAATAAAAGGCACAAATGAATGAATAATTGAATGACAATCAAAAGAGTCAGTGAACCGTATGCAAGCCAAGCGCTTCGTGTGTGAGAACAATTCTTAGGATAGACGACAAGTAATGTTCTCGTACGAAAGCGTTTGACGTACAATATGGTGGGTTGATACCGAAAAATGTGCCAGAGAATTGTTAGCATTTAATGCATAACAACAACCGCCCTTACTAGATTCTGATTAACTACTTGCAGTGCAAGTAGAACTTCAAGCTGTGTCTAGAACTCATTTAGGCTGCTCATAAATGTCTTAAGAGTTTTTTTTGTTGGTTTAACAAAATTCTTAACTTTAGTATATTTGAAAAATTTCATATGTCCTTTGAAATAATATATGCTTTTTTAACACTCACCTCTATTGTCAGTAAGCGTTTCGAACATGATGCTGGATGGTCGACCAGAGAAATCATTCCCTTGCCTAACAAACGCTTGATGTACCGCTTCATAGCTGCTCAAAACGACGGTGAACTTTCGCAGCAACTTTATGGCCATCACTGGCCCGTACTTTTGACTCATTTTCTTGTAAAAAAAGTCAAGGGCACGTAAAACAAAAACGTAAAGCTGCCCAATTGAACTTAAGTTGTTTTGGCAAATAACATCCTTCGAAAATTTAAGTCATTTGTTTGTGAAAAAAGTGCTAATTTCAGGAAGAATACTTTAAATATCGGCATGTATGTATTTATAAGCTTTCTGAATTTCAGTAGTTTTCTTTTCCAGACATTTTCCGAAGCGACAGTTCGGGGTTTTATTTTATTTCGGAAGCAAAGTATATGAAACAGAAAGAAGATGTGCATGATTTTGCATAAACGTGGTGGTTGTACGCATTTCTTACGAGTAATTTTAAATACAAATTGAAACAGAGAATGCAGAAAGCTGAATTTTGAAGCTGTTCGGAAACAGTAAAAGACGCCAAAAAAAGCAAATTTAACGATTTAACTGCTCAGTCAGCAGTGCAGTAGGCATCGTAGCAATTACCAAATCTATGGTCACTTGCTATTTGTTCCGTGGCCCTTCGCCTGAAATAATCCTTGGCCTTGTAGATCGACAATCAATTTGCAAAGTCCAAAATTTCCTAAATATGCATATGAACAGTTCAGTTTTGCCAAACACAATTTTTTTCAGGTTGTGAACTAAGTCAGATCCGTCCAAAGTCTGACACGGTATGCAGGTGAATTTTTTTTTTTTTTTTATAAAAGTCGTTATCAGTTGGACTTAATTTGTGATCAGATCGATTTTAATTTGACAGACTCCATGGAGTTACAGTGTTTACAACAGGCATTCATACAAATTATACTTCACTTACCATCAAATCCAGCTCAGCTCTTCTGCTCATTTTATTCACTGATCCAAGAACAGGCAATCCAGTTGGTCCTGGAGGAAAGTTTTTAGGCCGTTTTCTCCAGGTGTACATACCCCAAAGAAATAAACCTGTAGCAGCCACCCAAGCTATGACGTATGTGTCAAAATAGAACATTTTTCGGCATCGGAGTTTTTTTTTACCTAAAGCAGTCTCTTTAGAGAATGTGTTAGAAATAAAACCTACAAACAAAATTCTGAAAAAGCAAGCATTAAAATAAAGAGTAAATCATCCCATGATTTATTAATGAAAATCATAAATCGGTTTTATCAAGCAGAAGGTGTAATAGGCGTAATAGCCTAATTTGTGCAACTCTTGAAGGAGATTAATCTACAGCAAAAAGTTTTTAAAATGCTTTTATTTCTGATGCTCACGTTTTTCGTAGCAGTTGCCACCATGCAGTACCTGCAGGACCTGCCAGGTTTAATTTCAAACCAATATAGTCTTTCTTCGGGTGATTACTTCTATTTCTTCTATTTGCCAACGTTTCGCTTGCCTATTATTCAAGGCATGCTGCTATCCACATAAGCTATTCTTTGGAATTAGGATTTGAATAAAGCCCAGGTTTTAGGTTGAAAGCACCCACCGAGCACTGACTTGTGCTAAGCGTGAACTAATCGCTATAGCACGACAGAAACCGTTAGAGGGCACCAAAACGAAGAAGACATGATTCTACCTTAAAGGGAGCGAATGCATCAGAGCACGGAAGGAGATCCTTGTATGAAAAACATTTCCATTTATGATGTACTCTTAGGCTTAACTACATGATTCAGTGGCGCCGTGAAGTACACCAGGTTTACCTTGTTGTCGGTGTCTCATGGCGTTCAAACGTAAGTCTCGAAGGAATGTCTTGTTTAAATTCTCTTTGCATGCTGTTTCCAATCTCCTCGTTCCAACCGGTAAACTTATCTTCCTTTGTTCCACAACTTCACCTTAGATTCCAATCGCCGTTTTTCATCGATGCGGTTAACTTTTGATGCGCTTTTTCGCCTAAATATGGCTAATTTGCCTTTTTTGTAGGGTTTTCTAAAGTCGCTTGCTTTTTATTTCTTTTTTGCACTAATTTTTTCCCAATTTGATTTCTACATAGGCTACCAGGCATTCGCCGACAAAAATCTTTGTTCAAGTTCTGATCTGTAGCTAATCGTCGTAGAATGAAAATATATCAGTTGATTTGATCTGAGATGCCCACTGGGCGCAGAATTGTCTTGTCCTTCACCCTGATACTTTTAGCGTTTTTTGCCTAAGTTGGTGCTTGAGGAACTGGCATATGGCCAAAACCTGGGTTTCAATTTTACTTAAAATCTGGCTCTAACAAAGAAGATATAAGATGCTTTGCCAATAACTGTCGAGTAGGTCTGCTGTTTTTCAACATCTCTAAAGCAACCAAGCAACATATAATTGCCCGACTGAGTCTGGAGAGCCAGCAAAGCGCACTGCCTCGCAGTCTTCCAAAATCTGTTAACTGTACATTCAACAACCGTCATAAAAATTGTCAGCGCCAAACGTTATCATGTTTTTGTAAACTGCTTACGCTGGTGATTTTAATGGTAAAGCAGGATTGGCCGGAAACGACTCATTCTCATATAACGCAGAAACCGATGGGACGTTAGGCCAACGAATTGTGTGGTTTATAGCAACACCCGGCCAACAACTGTAGACAAGGACAAAAAGATGTCTCAAGCACTTTCAAAAGCAGTCTTCAACATAATGCATTTCTACCTCACTTCAGGTGATGCAACGTCTGAAAGCTGTTTTTTATTAAAACTGATGTAAGCGCTCTTCCTTTCATTTTCCTGTGTTGTACTTCGTCTTCATCGTTTGAGCGAGTTCTTTCAATCCCCTGCTAGTTCGCTCTTGGGGTAGGTTTTGAGCAGCCATTCAATTGTTTCATAATCCAGAACCATCAGGCCATAGGCTCCAATGAAGGTTGACGGATTGGACAATGAAGGACAACATGGTCAACGGTCAGTTCTTCTGCGCCACACTGACAAGCCGTAGAAGGGGCCATACGCCATTTGTGTAGGCATGGAGTGTTGAAAGATTGCCACAGTGCCGATACATCATTCAGAAAAACATTAGTTCTATTGAAACTGAGCAACTTCATCTTTGCAAAGTTTTTAACTTCCCACGCCAAATTTTGAATTTGATAAGCCCACCTAATGACTAGGCTGTAGCTTGTGACATTTGTTTATTGACAATCCCCCACAGAACATTAAACAATAACATGAGATGTGCTAAGGAACGTTTGTCGCCAGTGCCAGCATAGGTGCCAGGTGATGTAATGATGTGTCGTTCGGACGTTGCTAAAGATCGAACGACAAAGAAAAAGAATTAAGATAACTTTGACTTTTCACTTTGATTTGAAGCAGGGCCTTTTTATCATATTTTGATTGGGAGAGTAATTTTAACCTCTAACAACCGTCGCAGCAATGTTTTGCTAGCCTGATGGGGAGAAAGGTGCAGGAACTGGAGGGAATTGCACCCCAAGTTAGTGTTTCAGAAAACCCTGATTACATGACAAACACAGCGGTATTTAGCACCCTGGACTTGAATCAGACTTTTGAGTAAACATGCTCTTTAGGCTACAAGTCTGTAGCTGATAAATCACAATAACTGAAAAGAGTTGCAAGTGTTTTCAAAAACTAATTTAAGTCAACAATTTGCCGCCACCCAGAAGATGCAACCCGGGACCAGAAACCCCAAAGCCCCCCTCCTCCTTGCTACGCCACTGGCCACTATACACAATATAGACTGTATACTGTATTTTGTTTTTTGTTTTTTTGTTTTTTTTGCTATCAAATGTAGTGGTTGTGGAGTATTGCTTTCTACTTTCTTAGTCTTTCCGAGGATGTATGGAGTTTACTCACCGTCGCTAAATACAGCTATCTCTCTCTCATACTTCATCATTCGTCAAAGTTTAAATTTATGGATAGAAGTTTCTAGTCTGTAAATTCCGAGGACAGGCAGCGATAAAGGAGCAGATGAACAAAACAAGAATGCATGCACTGCCTCTTCGTGCGTACTGAAATCGCCAGATGTTTCACAGTGTTTAATTTGTATACAACTTTATCCAACATACAAATTTTCATTATACAAAATCAAATTCCCAAAGTAAAGATAGCAGCAGAAAAGAAGGTGATCATGCTGCATATTTACGCTGAAACAAAAACCGTTAAAAACATTCTTCAGAAAGGTCATAATCAGGGACGCCGCAATGGGGGTGCATTACGGGGGCACTTCCCCCCTGACCTTTGAAAGGGGGGGCAACGGGGGCACAGGTGACCTTACATAACAGTATCATAGGCAATTTCATGATTTATCGAAATCAACTTGAAATAAATTTATTGCAGCTATTCGCGTACACGCAAGGTTCAGAATGGTTTTCCATAATTTCTGTTACTAGTTTTGAGATCAGCATTATTGCTGAACATGTAAATGCGAAAAGAATGACTATTATGCGTGCGCTTTTACGTTGAACTGAAGCAGTGGCGTGCAGAGGTCTGGTGATGCCCGGGGTGACTGCTTGATTGGATGCCCTCCTACCAAGTTCTAGTATTGAGCAGTGGCGTATGGTGGTCATTGTTACTGGATATACGCTGTTTGTGATGTCACAATATGACGTCATATTCAGGTTTGCAACCAACGTTTTGGCGAAGTTTGTTGACACCACATGCATATTTAGCGACGCTGCGGTAGGACAGGGGAACAGTAAAACAGCTTAGGGCAATGGAAATTTATAAAAAACAAACCAATACAAACCTATTACTCGTTGCCTTTTATGTTTGTTTCTGTTCATCAACAATGTTGACCTCAAAAATAATACCGGAAATTATAAAAAATCATTCTGAATTTTCTGGGTTCTCGAAAAGCTGCAATGATTAAGTTTCAAATCGATCTTGATAAACTACAAAATTACCAATGATACTGTTATGAAATGCAGTCGTGGAGGTGGGGATGCAAGCGCGCCCCCAAAAGTTTTGATTTTCTGAAAATCTGGGCAAACTTCTGATAATTCGCGTAAAAATGGCTCCCATCGTTGCTTGACTTCAAAAAATGGTGCCCAAGGTTTGCAAAAAGGCACATTAAAACCTTTTTGGAGGTCACACCAAAAAAGGTCTAACTGATCTTTGTGGGAGATAATTTATAGGCAATAGTTTCACAAAAAAACGTTTCGGGAAAGTTTGGGGAAATTCGGGCAAAAATCCTTCGCAACCCCAAAAATTTGCCTGCTCCTAAACTTATGATGAAAAGGCACCTCCGCCCCGTTTCTCCCTCTTTGAAAGAAGATGAGTGCCCCCGCATTGCCTTCATCTTCCGGCCTGTGTATATTATTCTACACGCATCTTTTTGCTCGTTGCAGGCTACAATTTGTCACTATAATAACCATAAATTATATCAGACAGACCAGTTCATAACTGCAAAAATACCCGGCAACGCGTTAAAACAGGGGAATAGAACACACTCAGTGCTACATCAGGGCGGTTCACAACTGCAAAATACAGGCTGTGGGAGTGTCTCGTCGAATTGATCAGAAGATATGCGGCTGGGATGGCGGGCACTCAGGTTTGAGAGTTTGAAACTTGTAAATTATACAAGAATCGAGTATGTGCATTGAGTACACAAGGAAATTTTCGTTTTTTATTATGTGGCTATTGTATGTACAATTACTAAGTAGAAAGAATAGATACGGGCCATTATGATCAATCCGCCTGAACTGCCAAATGATGACGAAGCTCGAAACGATGCACCCATTGCAAGCACAGGTGTGCGACTGTATTAGCACAAAAAACGCAACGGGAAACCAGCGATGCATCATAAAATCAACCAAATCAAGCACGCTGAAATTGGACAGTTTTGAAATTTGACTCAGAACATCAATTAAACGTTCATAATTATCTTCAGTGTTGATGTAATTGGACCAAAACAAAAAAATCACCTGCTTTAAGAAGCCCACTTAAAAGAACAATAAAACCCACCAGTATCCCGCTCTTAAATTATCCTTTGACAAATGTACTGTGAAGCAAAAAGTAAAATAAGCAGCACACTTGTACAGTTAACTGCAAATTTTTTTTAATGAAACAAAACGAACGGCAACGAAATGTGAAGGACTTGAAAAAAGAGAAGAATAATTCGAACAGTTTGAGTAAATTCTGTTGGTCATCTGCTTCAGCTCTGTAAAATCAGCACATTTTAATCAATTTTTCTGCTTTCTCTGCATCCAATCTGTTTCTGGTGTTGGACCATACCAAACCATATATTGAAAAAATACACTATATAGATGCTGAACTAGCAGGCCATGTGCATAAACTTGACGTGAAACTACATGAGAGTTTGTGTGGGAGTAGCTTTTCTCTGTTTGCTATAGGGATTCTTGCTAATCTTTACCTCTTTGGAGTGAATTGACGAACAACACTTTGCGAAAACAAAGATGGGGTACATCTCTTTACACTCAAATTAAAATGCCACAATAGATATAACAATTTGTTATTGTATGATTCTGCAAATGGTGATAATGCATAGTGCAATAAAAACAATTCAGAACGGAATTTGTGTTTTTTTTAAAATAACACACCGAAAAGACGAATAAAAAAATAGGAGTAGATTTTTTTCAAAAAAACAGGTTTTTCTCAACCCTGAGTATATTTCAATCCTTTTTTGTATTTTTTCTTTGATGGCACGATCTGGAACAAGTCACGTCATTATCANTTTGATTGAGCGTGAGCCGTAGACCTAGAGTAAAAAACCCTGGTAATGAAGAAACTGAGAATTACTGGCATTCGAATACGTAANAATTAGTCTTGACAGCAAAACAAGTTTCGAAAAATTAAATCCATACAGCTTATTTCAGTAGACTTACAATTGGAAAAGTCATCCAGTTACAGCAGTATAATTTTTGTAATTTCACTCTTTGGATGCCCCCCTGCTTTGGATGCCCGGGGCGGGTTCCCCGTTCGCCCCCCCTCAGCACGCTACTGAATTGAAGCAAACAGTTTTGGACTCGTGGCATGCGTCAAAACCATGGCATTTGTCTTTCCCTGGAAATTGTGACTAAGAACCAAAATTTTCTAGAAAACTTGACGTCACTAGCTCAATTCCGATTAATTGATTTATTTCTTGCAATGACAGTTTAATGGTCAGTACGACACTCACATTGCACAAGAGACAGGTTCACTTTTCTGGTGTTATATTGGTCTTTTCTAGGCTAAATTTCAGAAATCTGGCTTCGTTTCAAATTGGTTTGGCCTAAAACATTTTATTTGGCCTTTTGGCATGATCTCAAGTTGGTTGACCTAAGAAACCCTTTGGCTCTTTTTGGCTTTTTTACGCTGAAAAATTTCCTCTGAAAGGAAATATTACTATTCCACTTTTTCGGCAACACGAAGCTTTTTGATAAATGCTATTATAGACTGACCCAACACCAACGTTCCAATGTAAGTAATATTTGAGGCATGTGGGTTTCGAAATAAAGTTTTCACGTAATCACTGGAAATGTGTGCACTTTGTAATGTGTATTGTGTTGAAAGCATTAAGCAGGCTCAAAGCTTGCAGACAGTGTCTCCACGAGATACTGTAATTGCAACAATGATGTCAAAGAAGTGGAAGGGCTCTTATGATTCTGGTCATAAGTACAGGGGGTGAATGGAGAAGACTTTCGCATGGGTGCAGAATGGTGCCGATGGATCAGTATGCAAACTGTGGCACCGTTGTACCCGAAGTGTGCAATCTCACACTCACAAACCATGAAAAGTCCGAGAAGCATCAGTAATGAGTTTCAGTACAATGCTAAAATAGACTTAATCTTAATTTTGAAAAAAATTCTTATTATTTCTTGTAATTCATATGTTTCTCTGTGACAAAGGAAGGCAATACCGCAAATAAAGTTGGGCTTTTCTCTGGCTTTCAATCAATTGGTTTCACTTTTTTCTGGCATCTTTGAAGCAGTGTTTGGCTTTTTATTGAGACTTTCATTTGGCAACCCTGGGGCAGGTTGCGAAATTTGTGAGCGGATTGTTTTACTGTTGGTCTTCAATGTGCAACAATACCATGGCAACAAATCTTCTAATGTTCACTTCAAGTTACAATATTGGCGTTTTGCTGCGTGTGACTGTTGAACGCAGACAGCTTGGCAGGTACCGGGTAATGCAGCGAGACTGTGACTGCTGATAAGCAGGGACGCCGGAGAACGGTGGCATTGCCCCCGTGACCTTTCAAAAGAGGGACAACGGGCGGGGGCAAAAGTGTCTTTTCATAACAATATCATAGGCAATTTTATGGCTTATCAAGATCGAGTTGAAACAAATTTTCTATTGTTTCTTTTGTTATTTTTGAGGTCACCATTGTTGTTGAACGTAGTTACAGGCCACAAAGATGGCGGCAAGTCAATCAGTTACAGTTTATTGACGGGGAAACTAGTTTCGCGTTTTCCAACGCATCATCATTCCTGTAAATGTAAGACAAATCTTACAGGCGAAATGTTGGCACTTGAAAACAAGTAAAGAAAAACACACGAACTGTGGCTAGTTGCAACAACATTAC
>JGI24022J15233_10006093_pt1 | contig 12986 bp, 11 predicted proteins | sample Ectturendosymbi2_FD_15233 | JGI IMG/M metagenome (IMG submission 15233)
CAACAGCAGAAGTGCGTCGCTCTGGGGGGATCACCGATGGAAATCGGAGCGGTTGGTGACCACTACGAGACTCACTCCGTACTTTCATCCCCGGCATCGGCATCCACCCTCCTAGAAGACTCTGCCAAGGACAGCGTGGACCATCTCCGCACTGGTGTCGGAAGTTTCCGCTCCTGCCTACACAAATGGCTGGTGACCCTTTCTGCGGCTTTTGAGTGTGGCCCCGAGAAACAAACCGTTGACCAAGTTGTCCTTCACTGTCCAATCCATAGACCTCCCCATGGAACAGATGACCTGACAGTTCTGAATGACGAGACAATCGAATGGCTGCTCAACACCTCTCCCGAGGTCGAGTGGGGCCTGGCAGTGGATTAGTACTCGCTCAAACAATGAAGAAGAAGACTTTGTTTTTTTCTTTTTACGTACACACGCTTTAGTCCAACTAAGGCCTCCAAAGTCTCGCAGTCTTCAACATAAGGAGACAAAAAATTAAGAAACAGTCCTTTTTTGTTTACCTCGACACAAGAGTTGTTAACCTCTTGGCTTGCTTGTGCCGTTTGCAGGAATCTTACAAAAGTTGCAAGTCACTATCTGGATGCTGCAGCAGGCTCATTCTGCCATGTTTCAACGTCTTTCGATTGAGAAAATTACTCATTGTTATGCAATGAATTTAACTGATCTGGCCCTCAGCAACAACAAATTTTCTCATAGAATAACTAAGGCTTTAATTCAATATATCTTCAGGTAAGCACAGTAACGCAGCAAGCTAAAAGAAAGTAAACCGATCGATATAAAGTAAACAATCGGCTTAGCAGGGTGGATAAGAAGCACACACTACACCAACAAAAAACGTTCTAGGGCAAACAGAAGTTTTTTTGTAAAGAACCTGACAGCGGAGCAATGAACGTGGTTGCATTAGGTTGCATTCCAGCAAGAGAGAGATAGAGATTTATTGTTTCATATGACTCAGTTAATAAGCAGATACAAAGCAACCAGTCTTCACACTGGTGAAGAGTTTGGATCAATCAGCAAATTTTTAATAGGAAATCGAGTTCCCGTAACACCACATATCATCAGTCCTGTAACCTTATTCATATATATAGATTCCTATATGGTAATATAATGAATCAGAGGCACGAATGAAGTTTGTCGCAAGATCTAATTAAAACTTTTGTACACCTCACGAGTTATGCAAATCGTTTTGCTTTTTAATAATAGTTAGAATGCCGAATCAGGTGTTGAATTGGTTGACCGGGTCGAGAGCAAGATCGAACTCAAGCTGGTGGGTAGAACTAGAACCTAGTGCAAAATGCACCAGGAAGCATGTTCAAATTACAACTAGTTTCACTACTTACAGGCATTGCGCATGGAGGCGTCAATCACACTGGACTTTCTCAATGCCAAGCAGGTTTTTCATCTTCTTTCAAAAAGGTACTGCTTCCACTATACTCTTTACATCGTTATTTGACGCCATTGCAAGTATTGTTTCCGCCCACCCATATTTAACCTGGCTTGCGATGAATGTTTGCTGATCTGATTTAAACAATATCTCTTTTGAGCAATGAAGTTTTGTTTTGCAAGCAAGGCTTTTATTGATTTTGTGCTGTTCCCCTAGTTTTTAAACATCTTAAATACCATGGATGTTAGTCCAAGAAAGAGTGCAAGCGTTCTGACGTTGCATCTACACACAGAGGCCGCAAAGATTAACATTTATTCTTGAAATAATACAAGTATGCAAAACAATCCGTTCAGCGTTGATTCCAGATGTTTTGAACGTTATGAACTTGTGTTAACCGCAGCGAAAGCTTAGTGACATGAAGATATTGCGCATGACGAATGATCTGTGACGCAAACTAAGCCGCGAACGTACGTGCCCCAGTGTGAATTGCACTCTCTTCTAACAACGTTATCTTCGATCAACGGACCCTCTTCAGTTAATCTGCTTCGAATCCCTGTACTTTTCATTCTGGCATCAGTTTGATTTTGAACTGTGATGTAATCGAAGCAGAAAGTTCTGACGGGCGGTAACATTTTACGAGGCCACTTGGCCAAGCGCTATTTGCATTATGCATTTTATTGATGCCAGTTGGCCGTCACACAAATAAAATTTTAAGAAGTTCATTGACTTGTTTGTTTCAAGTAAAGCCTGTTTTTATTGGTATGGATCATAAATAGAAATGATGAGGCAAGGTGCTAGGAATCTTTTATAAGTCGACTCTATCTGGCAATGTGTGCATATAGAAAGCTCCTAAGTCGAAGACAGAATAATTCCCAACAATCAACCGCTCAACGAAACTGATTTTTTATAATTTCAGAAAGAAATTTTAACAAGTTTAATGAATTAATCTGAGTGTAGCGTACATGCCGTGTACGATATTTTCCATATAGCATAAATACGACAATGGCCAAAATTTTGATAAGATACCGATAGGCATTGCAAAATACTTATTATTTTTTTGCTTGGCAAACCGTAGATTATTTTTTGTTTTTTCTGATGCGACTGCACTCTCATTCATCCGCAAGGTTCGCTTTCATCCGCTGAAACATACGCTTCCACCTACTCTGACCGCCAATTGAATGAATGCTCCCAAGCAGGAAACGCAAATCAAAACGCATAGAACTGTCAAAACGGAGTCCATTGATACATTATTGCTGAGCGCAGCGTTAGCTCTACTCGTGCGTTAAGAACTTAAGATGAATGTCATCAGCAGCCCCAAACACATCTTTTTGAAGAACGTCCAATCAGTATCATCACAGGAAAACAGCCTCTTTTTTCCCGTTTTGTGATCAGGCGTTTGGTAAATGAGTCACATAAAGAAACAGCACCAGGCAACTGCATAAACGAAACCTGAAGGTAGACGGTAGTTTATGAAAGCTTGGGCGTATAGAGCGAGGCACAGATATGTGACAGCATGATCATTATCTAAGATAGTTAAAACATTCAGACAAGGCAAGGTTGACCAGGGATTTGCTATATTATGTCGATCATACGTTTGTAACCTACTTAGTTGGTCATGATCTGAAAGCATCACCCGAATTTAGCGTTTAATGGACCGTGCATTCTAACAATATTTGCAGCAGCATTTCAAAATGGAAAACGGAACATATACTCAATTCACGCCCTAAGAGGGTAATATTACTGTTTTGCTTCATGGAAAAAGACATGAAGCCCTTAAATTAGAACGAAATGAAATTTTTTCAGATAAATATTTTCTGATTCAGTGATTGATTTCGTGTAAAGCATTACCTGTTTTGGCAATGGTATAAATGCAGAGGTAGATTGTTTTCGCATGGAATGGATGATTTCAAATGCACAAGTTTTCTTTTCGTTTTCGTATGAATTTATACAAGCCAGTAAAATTTTGTGGACATGTACTGGTTTCGTATTTTTAGTTACAGTATCATTGCGTCCAGTAAATATTTCATTGAGCAGACCTAAACAAAATGAATTCGTAAAGGTTGTGTCAGTGGGCGTCACAAAAGTATGGAGCAGAACGCCGTTCCCAAATTAAATTTACATTGCTTTAAATACAGCTACATGCAATTGAACTTTACTAAATCGTTTCCACATCCGCATATGCATGGAGAAACTTACCACTTCATCTTCGTAACACATGTGCAGAAGGAATCCTGTTATCAAATACAACGTAACTTTTTACATGTTCAAATTGTTTACTTCGCAATATTTTACGTGCTTGCGATTGACTCTGCCCTTTTTTGTGGCTGCGCCACTAATCTTTTGCTTGGCTCACAATTTTCTTATCCGTAACCAGCAGAACTACACAGATGAAAGCGGTTTATAAGGCGAAAAGACAGAATCAAAAAACACAAAGACACTGCTTCAAAATTAAGTCCGTGGCTTTGTAAAACGAGGGTCAAGCAAATGATTCTGAATTTCATGTTTCATCGATTCTGCTAACCTTCAATCAGGGCTGATATATCTTTCTTCAAAGCAAAACATCATGTAAATTATATTCATGTTATATGAGGTCAGACTAAGACATCCGGAACGAAATAAATTTTCGTTTTGTAGTAGTACCCCACAGAAACAGGAGGCCGTGACAAAGAATTCGCTAATTTAAAAAATAATGCGATCTGTAAACCTTTTGCGTCGTGTTTCATCAAAAAGAGGAAATCAACACAATGGGTTAAGAACGTTAAGTTTTGCAAATATTAAAACATAGGTAGAAATGTTTTTTAATCGTAATTATTGCTTTTGTTTGCAACTGATCTGGCAAATCCAGCCGTTCTAATACAATAAGTAGGAAAATTGAAATCACAAGGAGAAATGCAAAGTTTTCTGCGGTTGCATGTGTTGGCATTTTTCCTCTTGAGGTCAGTAAAAGGATTTAATGTTGCGGTGAGCCATTCGACGGAAAGGTATTTCCGTCGGTATCAAAATTCTGCTAAGAACGGATATCCGCAAAGATTGGAAGGCAATTCCTTCTTCGGTTTTAATCTCCAAGTGAAACTGGAAAATCTACATTCTGAGAACAGCGTCTTAAGGTAAGTTCGAATCTGTTTGCTTCATAAGCATGACTGATTCCAGTTGCGATTTTAACTTTAATTTTGTCGCGTTTCACCTGCGTCAAACGCTCCTGTAAAAAGACCGAATGTTGCGGTGTAGTCCTTTGTGTCGTTGGTTTTGCCGCGAGTCAACTGCTGCGACGTATGTAATGCCTCTACCCTGTGGACCAAGCTTATTAGGGAAGTTTTTTCGGGCATCTTTAACTAAAGCGTTACTTATAAGTGAGCAAAACACTATATCCACCTTTTTTGAATATAGCACCTTGTTATTACAGGAAGATTCATATAAATAGTTTGGTTTTATTTTCGACAAATCATATGACCATAATGGCTTGTCTCAAAAGTTTGTGCAGAAAACTGTACTTGGCTTGTGAAAGGTTTTGAAATCTGCCTGTACCGAGACATGCACCACTACGTCAATGTTTTAGCTCTTCTGTTTGGCCGAATATGTACTACGTTGATATCATTCATGATATAATCGCTTGTTGCCTAACACTTTCTCTGTTAAAAAGTTCGTTATAGCGAGTTGCCAGAGCGACCCTTGGCTACTTTGAAAACAACTGCTACCACCAATGATCTTGGTTTGTAAGAGTTACCCTTTAGAATTTCTTACATGCTTATTTTCTCTTTTAAACTTTTGAACGGAATCCTTCTTCCGCATCTCTTCATATCATCGATCGCTACACATCAACTTCGGTTGGAACGAAATAAATTTGAAGTCTTAGTTATAAAATGTTTTAACTTTTTCTCACATACTTTTGAATGAAGCTTCATAGCACTTTACTGTAACATAAAAATGTCATCAATCTCGTATTTTTCTGACATACAAAACTGACGCCAAAAACTATTGTGCAGTAAAGCCAATAAATTTAGTCTTTAAATCAGATACCTTCAGGAAAATAGCAACATAGTTTGTTAGTTTCAATGCCTCGTGTGTCTACTGTCTGTGATGTCATCCTGTTGGAGTTTTCAGTGAAAACAGATCAATGGTAATTTTATGATCAGGGCAAGTTTTTGCAACTTTTGCAACTTTTTAACAGCTTTCAACAGCTTCCTAAATACTCAAAATATATGCAGTTCAATGTTTTTAGCTGTTTCCAGGAATTTTTATTGCAAATTTTTGTAACTTTTTTTATTTTTACGTGCAGCTTTTTACTGCAATTTTTATCAAGCGTTGCGCAAAATGTAAGAGGTTTGTAGTATTTTTTTTAAATTACACTATTTCAGTTTAGTTCTATTCTCTTTGATTGTATGAAAAAGAGCTATATGACGGATTAGCTACGCCTCAATGTTATCTATGACGAAACAGTTGATTTGCAAGCTAGAAATTTTACAACCCCAGCCATGAGCCAAGTGCGACAGTGCCCGAACATAAGTAGAGGTGGAAGTTCGGAAAATCTTGGCTTTTGGCCAAGTCCGCGGAAACGAAAATAGGTTTTGTCAAGTCTTTCGCAGTCAAATTCTGTTGAGACAGCATAGTTAGTTAACCACTTCTTTACGAGAAGCGGCTATAAACTGTAGATGGTTTCCATGACATTACGAAGGAAAGCAGCTATACGCAAAGATGCATTTTTACTTGGTCACAGAGAGTGTAGTAGGCCTATATAACCTCACGTTTAGCGTAATGTTGAGGGAATACACCTAAAAATTTTACTGTTGTCTAGTAATAGCAGGCATTGTTGAATCACATAATTATGTGGTTCCGTTTCAGAGAATTCAGCCTGTGTTGCGGAATGTTAGTTTCTGCAAAGAGAATAGAGCAGTCAGTACAATTGACTTTCGGCTGCCGGTACCTTAAGTAGCTCCCTGCAAGTTATTGATAATACACAAGAATAACTTTATGATTTTAGATATATTGTTTAGAAAATCAAGTGTTGCATCAATATCATATAATATAATTTGTGAAAAATTATTGAAGATGCCAAAAGAAGCGCAATCGTCTCTTTCGAAGTTGCGATCCCACGCAGCACACTAACCCGCGGAATTCATGGTCACTTCTCGTGGAGAACTGTTCTGTACACTATGCTCTACAATTGTGTGGCATGACAGGAAATCTTCAGTAGACAAACATCGTGAGAGTATGAAGCACCAAAGATCCCTGACGTCAACATCACAGCACCGACAACAGCCATTAAGTATACCAACAAGTAGTTGCACCTGGAACGATTATGTTGGCAAAGTGACAGCTGGTTTCCTTTCAGCAGATATTCCCTTCGACAAACTTAACAATCCTGGCCTGCAGGCCCTATTTAATTATATTGGTCAAAAAGCTCCGTCGGACTCAGCGTGCCGAAAGCGAGTTGATGATATGGGGAAATGTGAAGTTAATAGAATTTGCGGTATTCTCTCAGAGAAGGTCATTTTGATGGTCATTGATGAAGCTGATATTTCAGGGTGCAAATATGTAAACTCCCTTCCTAGTCGGAGATATACAACAGCCAGAAACAACTTACCTGTTGCATTGCAAGACTCTTGATGCTTCACCAAATGAACACACCGTTGTACATGCCATAGATGATGCAATTCGCACCCTTCAAAAAGACAGGCACAACTTTGTTTTATAGCTCACAGATGCTGCTAGGTACATGACAGCAGCTGGTCTTGTTGTTAAACAAATCTATCCGAGGCTCTTTCACATGACATGCGTGGCTCATGGTTTGCATAGTGGGGCTTAACGAATCCGTGCCAACTATGAGGATGTTGGCAAGCTAATTACTGCAGTGAAAGCCTCAGTGGTGAAAAACAAAGATCGAAGAGCAAAGTTTTCAGCAATCAACACTAGCCCGCAACCCGCAGTCACTAGGTGGGGAACTTGGCTGAAGGCAGCAGAATACTATGCAAAAAACCTTCCCCAAGTTCGTGAGATTGTTAATGCTTTCGAAGGTACGGGGCAGTTAGTGGTGAAAGCGAAGGAAGCAGTCGCGGCTGAAAGCCTTCCTAGAAGCCCAAGAGAATATTATGAATGTTACATCAAACTCATTGATGAAATGCAAAGAGAAGACAGCCCAAAATGTGCCATTGCTCAAACCTACAGAAGAGGCTACACATTGGAGTTTGGCAGCGAACCAGCTGAAATAAAATTGTATTTAGATCACCGATTCGAACTAATAGTGACCTAAAAGCAATTGTGGAAATGACCCTGCCAAGCATCAGTCCAGAACTGTATGCCAAATTGTTAAATTGCCAAGCAAGTTCATGCACTGTGTTAAATTGTTAAATTGCCAAGCAACTTTATGCACTGTCGTCGGAAGAGGGGGCGGGGCGCCAAGCCCCCCTGGGTTTTGAAAATTTCAGCAAAAAAGGTTGTTTTCTTAATTTCGAGTGGGAAAAATCAAATTTCGCCAATTTTGGCCCCCCGGAAAAATTTTGCAAAAATCCCCTAGTTCCCCTCCTGGAAAAAATCCTTCCGACGCCCATGCTGACGAACAGATCTGGTCGGCAGCAATCCAGTGAGGAGTGTCGCCAAACATTTTTACTTCATATAAGCAAATTGTTGTTTGATCAGGTTGGGGAGCATGGACTCTGAAATCACATTTTTTGGAGGTCAAAAGGTTACGCAAATTCAGTCACATTTTTATTAGGGTGTGTACAAAGCTTTATCGCGAGTGAAGAAACGCTTTTGTATATATATCCAGCGAAGAAAATCTAGATTATTTTGGAAGTCTATTGCAAGAAAGTTTGCAAAAATCTTCAGGTTTTTGTAGAGATTTTCTAGACGTGTAAGCCTTACAAATTGAAATCCTTTTGCAACTGTATGAAATGAAACTTTCAGCGCATGTCAGCCGTCCTTGATAACACTTTTGCAACGGCGGTGTGTATGAAATCATGTGTGAAAAGATATCGTCAACAAGCTCATGAGAAAAAACTGTTATTTACTTCTGTATTGTAGAGTAATTGTGGGTGCGCCGACGGAAAGAGCAAAAGCGTCCACCGACACTAGCAAACCACAAGGTGGCGTGATTGCAGAACCTGGACCAGTTTTACGCGCGGCCGTGACTACAACCAATGCGATGGGGTCGTTGTACATGTGCGGTAAGATTCAGGAAGATTTCCGTTAATGCTTTTTCTTTATATCTTAATATTTCAAAAATTTCTAAGTAACTTCTGACTGACCTCCTAGCCCATGTGCAGTAGAAGATGCTTTATGTGGTACATTACACGAAAAAAGAGTTTTAACATCAGTTGAAAGAAAAATGCATTATGGCATTTTTGAACGAGTTTCTCATAAGTAATCATTAACGAACAAAAAGTTGAAGAAGAGCATGACATTATTGGCTTCTTTGTTCCTCCATGTTTTTGGCCCTAATGTGGAGTTAGTTACTTTTCGATTGCTTCCGACATTAAAAAATCATTTTCAAGTACGAAGTTTTCCTTTTCGATTTGATTTCTACAAGCCAAGAAACCCCTTCTTTACATAAGTTGCAGGCATATGAATTAAGACAGCAATATAATTTCCTTCAAAGTTTCTATATGAACTTCAAACAACTTGTAATCACGCCAAGAACAGTAGTACGTGATTTTATCTTATTCCAATAACGTACTTATCTGAAACTTTAGCAGCTATTGCTCATACGCTGCATAACCAACAAGTTTGATTCCAAGCGTTTGTCGCTATCTCCAAGAAATTGTGCTGGCAAATTATCGCCTATAGTCAGTCCAGGTGAGCACAAATCAGGTTAGATATTGTAGTTTTAAAAGAAATGTCCTTTAACGTCCAAAATTGAGTCGTTCATATACTGGTTTAGTTAAGGAAAATCACTGAAATTTTTGGTAATCATTCTTTTTTTAAATTTGGATGTTCATTTCAACACATATATGTTGGTTCAACACATATATGTTAGCTGGTTTAAATATATCACATTCTTTCTCCTGGACAACCGTTTGCTTGGTTCAAATAATTAAATCAACAACCGACGCCATTTTTGTAATCCAGGATATTTCACAAAAAGTGCAGTAGCTGCTTTTCCTTTACTTTGGTTGTTCAGTGAAAAAGCTCTCCGTTTTTTTCTGGAACTTTGCATCCACCTCGCTTCGGAATGCAGAAGTTAATTGTTCGTGAAGGTCATTCCTTATAAATTTAGACTGATCTTTCTATTGTGTCGCTACTTTTCAAAACGAATTTACAATTTCAGAAACTTCCCGTAAAACATTAATTTTCTTAAATTCCCACTTCAGCTACATGACGTTTACGTTTCTTTGCAACTAACGCTTCGCGATGGCGAATGCTATCAATTCTTGTTTATTCTACAGATAGTCGATATATCCTTTTGACTGCACCCTTCCAGAAGCCTTGCACAGTTGTAGAACCATCCGTTGTAACAGATTTACACATTGAGCAATCAAAACTTGTTCTTATGAGATCCTATTAACTATACTAGAACACGCTACTCTAGCTGCATTTCCTCCAGCTGTTTGACAGAATTAATAATGTTCATTTATTCTGCTGGCTTCTACGTCCGGAAATCTGCGGAACACACTGAGCTTTTCTGTTGCTATCAGGTCGTTTGTTCATTGTCAAAATGGGGGGATTTTATTACTTTCTAAATAATAGAAAGTATATCCGATATTTTACCTTTAAATCTAAATAATTCTAAAAAAAAATAATAGAAATATAACCGATATTTTACCTTTCATTACAAAGATTATTACAAAGACAATGCAGCTTGAGAAACTGGAAGTAGATAAAAGATTATGGAGCCAGAAGTAATTCCTGTGCGATGCTCCAAAATTAACGTTCCAAACTAGCAAAAATTAATTTGCAAAAACGAAAATCTCAAGTACCAATATGAATTCATTAAATTTAAACAATACCCAAGCGCTGAAACGTGTTTGCAACCAGCACCCGCTTGCAAATTATAACTGACACCCTAAAAACTCACTTTATTCTTACATCTGTTTGCAACTAGCGCCAACAGCACTTCTACAAGCTTAGTTTAGAAAATTCGCAGTCTCTAGTTTAGAAAATTCAGTAAAGTATGCAGCATATCCCCATGTTGCGCAAGCAGTGAAAGTGCAATGCAGAAAATTAAATCTAGAAAATCCTGCAACTTACTTTAACATGTCACGTGCAAAGCAGCAAAGTCTGTTAATGCATACAACATAATGGAATCATGTTTTGCGGGAGCGAATATAATTTTGGATATAAAATCAGCTGATTTGGAAATTCATAAAACTGTGAACTTTTTCATAATGCCAAAATAGGGTCATTTCCAACATATCATTTTTAATTACACAAATCTTACCTTCCCCGTTGGTGAAATATTTCGCAATGGTATATCCTTAGGCCAGGGGTGGGGAAATCTTTCTTAGTAGGAGGCCGCATTTCAGTTAACTGGATTTCAGTTGGCCTGCAACGTTCATTTTCGATGTTTCAGCTTGCTGTATCTCCAGTTCTGCCCAAGCTGGGAGTTTTGGGCTGATATTTTGTATGCAACTTTGGGCCTTCATGCTTCTCCTTCGGTGACGGTATAAGGCTTGCTCTCGGGCTCTTTCGCTGGGGCCAACCATTCAACATTAGACTTGGATGTTCATTGTGACAAAATTGATAAAAGCTACCAACCAAAACAAGTGCATTTGAAAGCAAGCAATTGGTTAGAATGCCACACAAACTCCTCACTTTCTCCCCATCCCCGGCTAGGAAATGATTGTGTACACACTGCTGTGTCGTATAACCCGGTCAACGTCACTGCTTTAAAGGAACCAGCATCATCTGCGGTATCCTGGTACAGAAATAAGAAGACTTTGATCAGCACGATTGGTAGTGTTACTGTGGTATACAAACCTGTCGACAAGAAAATGATCGATCCAAATGTTTTTTTAAAAGCTTGAGAAAATATATTCATGTTTGTTCTGCCACGCCGGTTGGAAAAACAATGCTTGTTGTTTTTTTTCCTACAGACACAACATTGAACTTTCTGCTGAACAAAAACGGTAGTGTATCGTACAACTGTAGCACGCGTGCCGGAGTTGATCGGCAATTAACAGGATTCGAAATCAGCAAAAGAGACGCCTTGGGGATTTCTCTTTCTACATTTCCGACTTCTGTGGTCTCGAGCATTCCAAATTCGCAACAGATAGTGGTAAGAGTGACCATAGAAGAATTTTGCAATATATATTTCCATTTTGCGATTTTCACACAGTATGTTTTGTCACACGTATTTTAGAAATGAATACTTCCGATTTTTTTCTGAAGAGAATGCAATGACTTTTATCCCATGTAGAAAATGTAAAATTGAAAATCATTATCCACTTCATTTTTTTGCACATTCATTCATCAGGACAGAACATCTTATAACTTGCTAAACATTTGCGTTGGCCACACAATTTTGAAACTTACGCAGCCTCGGGTTTGAACTTAATAACAAACTTAAATCATGCTGCTATTTTAGTGTAAACCCACAATTTTTACAAGCAGAAAAAACGCAGTAATTATGTCATGAAGAAACGAATGAAAACGATAAACATTGATTAAAACCCATAGGAGCTTGAAATTATGTATAAATGTAAACGTCTCCTTGCTAGAATTAGAAACAACCATTATAAGTTAGTTGGGGCGTGTTCAATGCAATCTTGATGGTTTCTTAAACATACTAATCAAATAATGCAATGTTTGTGTGAGTGGTGATGCAAGTTTAAAGCGATTTTGAAATTGTGTTGTTTAAAATATGTAGGCCTAACAGAAGGAATCTCTTAATGTTTTGCTTTGTATGCAACACTGTGAAACAGCTGATGAAAAATATTTACCGGGAACCACTGCAGCGAGCTAATTTTTTGTTTGCTTTTTTCTTTTAATACTCTTATTTTCAGACGTGCGCTCATCTACGGCAACATAACTGCATAACTAGTTACAAGGCAGAAGGAGCATGCTACATATCAGAAACGGTACCAAGTCGAGGCGACTCGCAATACGTTACAGTTTGGCACAAGCGTATTCCATGCCGAGATAGTAAGTTTTGCGCCAGAAAGTTAAGTATTATAAAAAACTAATGAACATTTCTACAAGAAAATAGGATAATTTCAACGTTGTTGTTTTCACGGTTTCATCGCTGAAATTGAACCGAAGAATCCAAGCTAAACTACATAAAATTCAAATTTCGCTGATATCTTCCAGCATAGACATTTGTGGGGAAGGTAAATGTGCTCTATGTTCGGCTATAGTGGATTTAACTTTTCGCATTACGACTTGCCGTTTCCTACTCGCTAGTATTGTATCCCGTTCGTGAGATCTGGTTTGTATCAACTTGTCATTCGCGTCAAGGGATTTCGTGTGTCCGCGCGTGACCTCGATTCGCATTGCATTCGGTTTTGTCCATCGGTGTGGACATCACGCTTTCAGAGTCGAGTTGTGTATCGCTAGTACATGGACCACGTTGGCTGTTTCTGCTGTCGCGCCATCGTGAAGCTATTTCTGCTGCTGCTAATCAAAAGCCTTTTGTAAATAAAGATTTGTGCACCAGGAA
>JGI24022J15233_10006095_pt1 | contig 12982 bp, 6 predicted proteins | sample Ectturendosymbi2_FD_15233 | JGI IMG/M metagenome (IMG submission 15233)
ATGAAAAGCGAAGGACGTGGATGGCTTCAAGCCATCAGCCGCAAAAGTGTTCAAGATGGTCCAGGAAGTGACGTGCCAGGTGAAGGAGAGAAGAGTGACGCAGCATCCGGTGAACTGGCTCAAGTCGGCTGTTCCAAGGAGCTGGGTATCTGTGAAACACAGGGAACTTCTTCTGCACACGTTATTCGTTCTGCCTGTTCAAAAAGTGGAACCCGCTCCAACGCGACAAAACGCTATGTTTGGCGAATGCTTNGCAGAAGCAGGGACTGGTGCTGGTTGGTCATTGTACCCGGACACGTTTTACTTGGTTGTAGGTTTCTCTGCAGGGACAGGGGTTGTTATTTAGCATAGTGCGGGACGTACCATATGCAACTGATAAACTAGTTACTAGTTGTTGCCAAATTTTTTCTGAATGCTCTTTCTGATTTTCTGAGCAACTTGTTATGTGCTCAGCGCGGTTTTGGTTTTGGAGTGTTTTCAAAAAGCTTGCTAGCGTCGGGCATAATGGATTATTGCAAGATGCAAATCCAGTGAATCCAAATTGCCACAGATTTGAAATTCACACGCCGGGAAATCCGTGTTGCCAAAACGATTGTGTCAAGGTTCAAAACAATTAAAGTTTTGCATTAAGCCCTGCGCTAGTTGATGCTTTTTGCCTGATTGTGTGCACAGAGCTTTATATGAGGTTGCGCAGCGTTTAGTTGTTTTATTTTAGTTTTTACTTCATAGCGATTTAACGCTCTAATCACAAACTCACCGCAATTCATGCTCTTAGTGCGATTTTTCTTACGACGATTTCTGGGCGAAGGTTTTCGTGCGCTGCGGTGCTTCACATCACCATTTGCTGGAAGTGATCGGCTGCCTTTTTTATTGACGAAACACTGAGTTTCATGCTGCCAATCATCGGCTGTCGTCACGCTTGAACGGATAGCCATGCATGTGCAATAATATCGCACGAAGCATGACATTTATTAAAATGAAAATTGTTCAAGAAGTCGCCGGTTGTCTTTGTGAACCGTCGCTAACTTCACAAAAATTGCTTCTCAGCTTAAGCTTATGACGATTGGAAGAAAAGTTTCGATGTTTGCGCAAAATTGTTGCCTTATTGAAAAAGAAACGCTCTAGACCAGGAGTTCTCCACCTTTCTCTGACCATGTACCTCTACAGCATCTCGACAGATGAGCATGTACCCCTAAAATTTCTTACGACGAAATGGTTGAGTAAGATAACACAAATCCACTGCATTTTCAATAGAACTTTCACATTTTTGGAATATTTGGAAATAAATAATATGTAAGTATATTTTCCCTTCTATTGCTGACCTTAGATGTACCCCTTCAGGTAGGCAAATGTACCCTTAGGGGTACATGTGCCCCAGGCTGGGGACCGTTGCTCTAGACAAAAACAAAATCCTTCCAGTACCAATCGGCCTCTGCAAACACAACCTGCGGAATTTATGCTTCGTTCTGATAGATCTGCTCATAGAACCATTACCTTCCACCCGACATGCATTACTTACCCGCGAAACCACAATAGCGGTTCAGGAATGCGCCTTCTTTTAACATTCTCACTGGCGGTTGATCCGACGATGGCTTTGACCGTCCATGCTTCACGTGGGTACATACAACCTTTTGCTTGCATTTGACTGGCGGGCTCGTTCACAGAGGCCTTTCGTCCTTACGTAATGCCGTCCTGAGCCTCACCAGACATGCCCGGCAATTACATTTGTTTCCACTGGATGATAATGAAGGCAGTGATGTTGAAACCGCCCCCTTCGTGCAATTTTTCGACCCACTGAGATGTTCAACCAGCGGTTCCTAAGCTGTCGTGTAAGACATGGCGTGTTATTGAGCTTTTGTTACGTCGCGCTGACAGAACCGAAATTGCAAGAAAAACGAAAAGCGTACAAAAATCATGTTTGCGCACGTTGGGCGCAAAGCATTTTTATTTACGAGAATAGTTTTTACAAAAGAAATTTTCACAAAGGGTTAAGGAAGGGATTTAAGACAGCTTTTGAAATCCACGGTTGTGCTGAACAGTCCTCGGCAAACTTTACCATTTTTCTTCCTCGTTGTTTTGTTCTTCCGCTAGTCTGTGCATTCATCGCTGCGTTGGTTGACAAGCGTTTCAATCGGAAGCTGTTATTGCAGTACTTTTCACGCATCAAAGGATAAAGCATTCGTTCTTTTGCTGCATCATAACTGGTCTATTTTATGGTTGAATTGTTTAAATCTAGCTTCAGGTGACGCAAAAACAAAATAAAATATTTTGCTTGTTGGTGACGCACAAATGCATTACAGGGTATATTTGCTATTATACCGTATATCGCAAATGAGATGCAAAACACTTGTTTTGTGGAAGAAAGTGATCTGAGCAAAAATGCAACAACAAATATTGATTTATTAATATCTCTGAACGGCAGAAACGTCATTTCAAACAACTTTTATGTTTGTAATTTTAGCGAAAAATCCTCGTTTCGTTTATCTCTTTTTTGTTCAACTTTTGTTCTTTTTTATTCTGTTTGTTTCGGTATCGAGCAACGCCGGCAAATAAAACGCTGCTCTTGAACTCAATATTTGCGCTTCTTCGATCGTTCAGTGCGCGCGAGTAATGCGAGGAGGGGAGTTCAAAGGTTCTTAAGAACTAAGCGAGTAAAGCTGACAGGATTAGGCGGGCTCTGTGGCGAGGCGTGCTTTTAGCTTCTTGAACAAATTCAAAACGCTTAGTAATCTTGGCCTGATTCGGGAAATTCTTTTTTGCTTGATATGGCAGAAAAAACAGGTCTTTTGTTTTCACGAATATTTTTGATTTTTTCGTAACTTTCGCTAAAAATAAAACGGTCGAAAGAAGACCAATGGGCAAAGAGAAGGAATTTTCACTGAATTGTCGTAAAATTCGTGAAGTTTTCCAAGTTCGTAAAGTGGCCGCTGCATGTTAGCTTTTTTTCTACGTGACATACATTTGTAAAAAAAACTTAATACAAGGAACGCGCAGCATGGATGCGACCAAGAGGAAAGAGTGTTTGTTGTGGAACAGACAAAGTAAAAACTTGGTTGTGCAAGGCAATTTAGGTTTTCTATTCTTTCCAATGAAAACGTTCGGGCACTTTTAACATCCCCTGGGGGTGACGCCATTAGAACTTTCTCAGTTCCCTCTAAAATGTAATCAATACTTCAAAGCTTGAATTCGACGTTTTGGTGATATTCCGAGGAATGAAATACTTGCAATCAATTCTCTACGACAGGGTCTCCAAACCTTTTTGTCAGAGAGCCACATAAGCTATTACATAACAGTTCGAGGGCCGAGCATCTTACATAATGTGATTGTTTCGGGATATGTTATATTCTGCCAAGTCAAAAATTTTTCGTAAGTATTCGTTTTTCACTAGTGGCAAAATGTCTTTGCGGATCTGATGTAATGACTTCACGGGCCGTAGTTTGGAGACCCTGCTCCACGAGAACACTATCCATCGGTCACAAGGCACTTGTGATGGAAAAAACTGCAAAGTTCCGAAGTAAATGCTATTGCTTAAAGTTTGTCTATCGAAAGAAAGAGTTTAACAGTCACGAATCAGACTTAAAATCTTATCAGAGTATACAGAGTATTTCGCCTACGAGGTAGGTATCATCAGCTTGTATTCCCTCATTCAAATAGAATCTCTAGGAAGATGAATAGAAGTAGCTTAGTTGCGGGGCAGCAAATACCAAACAGAATCTCTTGCCAAGCGAAAATTAAAATGGGGGGACGTAACGAGTTCTTTTATGTGCGTCGAGCTGCCCATACAGCCAATACGAGATTCACTCAGTCAGGCTTCCGAAGCTTCGCCTTGGATTTATTCCTTTCAGTTACCAAGCGGGTCGGCGTCCGCTGCAAAGCTTAGTCCAAAAATGTTTGCAGAGTATATACACTTTTTTTCTGCACCATCTGCAAAGTATCAAACATATAAGTTTCTAAACCTGAATTTCAACCTTCAAGTATTTGTTAAACTCTGTACAGTCTCGACGGCGCTACTTCCTGTCCGCTTTGAAATTGCATCTTTCGTTTTTATGTGTTTCTGCATTGAAAATTGAACTTGCTCACAAACCTGTCACCAGCCTAGGTCCCTAAGGTGGGGATGACCGCTTTCTATCCACTGAAACTGCGGTTTCTTGGAAGTAAATGTGATAGTTCAATTTAATGAATGTTGCAATAGTACTCTAGTTAGGAACCAATGTGTATTTGATGATCATGAAATCAATTTTATTGGTCAAGATATTGGCAACCAATACACCAGTTATACACGGATAGACTTCATATCTACATAAACTTTTATTAATTGTTTTACTTCATCTATATACAGCGTTAGCTCAGAAATGAACTTAGTGGAAACGGTATTATTTACAGAAAGAGGACTTTCGAATGCCTTTGGGCGTTTGATGATAGATGATTTTTGAAAATATATGCAACTAATTGTTCTGTAACCTTCGGGTAGCTCAACACAACCTATAACCAGACACAATCAGTTCCAAAAGTGACAGTTTGACCATTACGTTTTTCTCGGTGGTTGTGAGTCTAGTGCAGTGGTTCTCAAAGTGGGCAGAATCGCCCCCTTGGTAGCGATTTTGAAGGACAACGGGGAAAAGAAAACGAAGATGGGATAGGGGGGAAAACAACACAAAGGGGGCGAAAACGCTCAACAATTACCACTAATCGATCATTGTGTTAGCTTCAGTTAACGATCACTGAGTTAACTTCGGATGTGACCTTAATGCTCTCTAAGTAAAGTAACCGCTTGCTGATTCATAAGTGAGGTCATCTACTACTGTACCTCACTAAAATGTCTCTGAATATTGGGAACCTCGATCAAGGCCTCCAAACACATCCATCTCACTGAACTGGGGACCATGGTGTGTATCGATTTCTTTAAATAAAATGCTTTAAAAATGCTACCTTTGCTTTATCAGGCTTGGGGGGACGATAACGATATGTCGAGAGTGAAAAAGGGGCGATGGAACAAAAAAGTTTGAGAAACACTGGTCTAGTGTTTGAACAGCTATACTGAAATGCACAAATCATCACTAACATTCAACTTCTGATAAGTGTTGGCTGCTGTTGCCCGAAGCCTGCTTCTGATCGCTTAACCTGATTGCAATCACGTGATCACGACATCATTAACGTGGAATCTCGAGGTTTTCATTGAATTAATTAACTGAGTGATTACCAGTCGTCAAGCACTTAAATCTTCAGCTAAGTAAATTATTCTCCTTGGATCCTGACGCTTTGCGCAAGTATTGTGCAATCCAGTTCAATGAGGCAGCCTGAAACACGGTGTGGTGATCCAGACGGAGCTTTCATCTTCCTACGTCATCCAGCAGGATTATTGCCCCCGGAGAATATTTTAAGTTCTGTGCACGATTCAGGTTGATGAAATGCCCACCGGCAGCTAGGCTGGACCGAGAAACACCGGGGCACGTCATATGTGAAGTTCCTTTGTGGGATGTTTCGGGTATTAAGCAGTAGTTATGTTCCTGCAACACATCTTAGGGGCAAGATAATGCTAGTTTTGTAAAACTCTGTCACTTGTTTTATCATATGCAGACGTTGTTCAAGCAACCTGTTTCATTTAAGCACAGTGTTAGCGGTATCTGATTTCAACGAAAATATAATCACACTCTTGTGCGGTATTTAACAGGTGAAGGTCGATAGTGATTGCGATTATGGCAATGACTCATGCTGAGCTCACCTTAACGTATTACATAATGTGGCACATTTCGTCCACAGGTTAAAAGAATGGTTCTCGAATTGAGTTTGAGTGAAATGCAGTAAAAGCGAGAAAGGTGAGAATTAGATTGGTTCGAATACAATAAGAAACATCGTCGATTTAAAAGCCTCTGCAGTCTATACCAAAGTTGAAATTGCAGTTGTTACGCCTTTCATACTACATAATTTTGTTTTCTGCATTTAATTATATGAGGACGTAAAGATTAATGATGCTTTCCTCGCTCCTTTGAGTAAATAAAATTGACCCCACGGTAAAATGATCAAATACACAACATTCGATTTCGAGCCTAGTCATTATGTGCAGGGTGCAGGCGTTTTTAATTTTTTCACATTGGTAATTGCAAACACAATATACTGATCTGGTGCTTTCAAAAAATTTTAATTACTCGTTCCGTGAGTTCTCGATTGTACTTTTCAATGGTAAAAAAGTACCTCCACTTAAAAGTGCATTCACTGTTCACTTCACTCAAGCTTGCCTTATAGCACGTAGTGTGTGGCGTCACTGTTACCGCGGATTGTGTCCCTAATTAGTGAAGAACCATGTCAAGAGCGGTTTGATGTTGATGACAAGTTCAGTAAAGAGCAGGAACCAAATTATATTGACGGAGAGGAGCTGAAAAGTTGGTGAGTCTGTGCGACGTATAAATAAGCATCAAATTAACACTGGACGCGCTCTAAATGTCACGTCTCATCCATTCGTATGACTCATCGCACAAACATTGTCATTAACACTGAAAAATTAACATTTTATAAGTTTGCTGTGGTTTCGAGAATTCACTGAGTAGGGCAGTGGAGTACTTATAAATCTAGTACTTGATCATATTTGGCTTATTCTCATGAACTTTGAATCGATGACCCAGTTGTAGTTATTAATTCTTAAACATACTGTCTAATCTATACCTTCAGGTATAAGATGTCTTCTTGCCATTCTGCGTTTCAAATATACTATGATAAAATTCTGTCTTTTTTGCTTTTCTAAAATTTTGTCAGGATTTTAACATTCACATTATCCAGGATAGCGATACTTGTCTCGTAATATATCCGGCAAAAACAAATGTGTGCAAATCATGTTAGAAACGCAGTGCATCATTTTTTCACGAGTTCAAATCGCACACTGACAATGTTCGAAGTTTTAGCAGCGAACGTCGTTGGAACGTTGTTGGAACGTTTATTGAATGTTGGGCTCGATGGTATCAAACANTCATTTTCAGCCTCACAACTTCCATGACATTGACACTTAAAAGTCGAAGCTGCCGAGAAATATAAAGGATCACAGCCATCTTGAAGCACAGTACAAGCCAACAAGTGCAAAGAATACCAAGCAGTGGCGAGCAGAGTGGGGGCGAATGGGCCAACGGCCCCGGGCATCCAAGGCAGGGGGGCATCCAAAGAGTGAAATTACAAAAATTAAAATGATGTAACCAGATGATTTTTCCTATTGCGAGGCTGGGAAAACAAGCTGCATGGATTTAATTTTTCGACACTTGTTTTTAGTCAACACTAGTTTTTACGTATTCAAATGCCAATAATTCTCACATTCTTCAATACCACGGACCTGTACTCTATGTGTGCGGCGCACACCCAATCAAACTGATAGTGACGTGACTTTTTTTTACAAATCGTGCGATCAAGGGAAAATCACAAAAAAGGATTGAAAGATAATTATGGATGTTTAATTGATTTTCTGAGCCAAATTTCAAAACTGTCCAATCTCAACTTATGCTTCATTTAGCTGACTTTTTGATGCATCACTAGTTTCCCGTTTCGTTTTTGATATGGCAACCCTGGGTGTACGCTAACAGCCACACGCCCTGTGCTTGCAATATGTGCATCATTTCAAGCTTCGTCAATAAATTGGCAGTTCAGGCGGATTGATCATAACAGCTCACACAAGCCCGTATATTTTCTGTCCCCAGGGAGTCCGGGGAACGGGGGCATGGTGGGTCAGGAGCGGAGGTGTCTTTTTTGATAACAGTATTATGATTTCGTGGTTTATCAAGATCGACTTGAAACAAATTTATTGCACCGATTCGCGGACCCACAAAATTCAGAATAGTTTACGATAATTTCTGCTATCATTTTTGTGGTCAAGATTGTTGATCAACAGAAACAAACATAATTGGTAACGATTGTTTTGATTTTCATAGGTTTCCATTGCCCTGAACGCCATAGTGCCCTCCCCACTTTTCCACTGCTCCGACGTCCCTGGCTACCCCCCAGTAGTTGTACGTATAACAGCCACATAAGAAAACGAAAGTTTTCTTGCGTACTTTATGCGCATTCTCAGTTCTTGTGTAGTTTAGCAAGTTTCAAACTGTCAAACACTGCGCTGGCGACGTAGCACCGAATGTGTTCTGGTCTCCTGTTTTGAAGCATTGCCGGATATTGTTGCAGTTATGAACTGCTCTGCCTCAGCGTTGAGTGCTGTGTTTCGCTTCGGTCTCCTAACTTGGGAATGGCGATAAATTTAGGTTCGTTACAATGGCACATTGTTTAGCAAGGAGCAAGGAGAGTGCGTGTAGAACAGTGTTTCTCAAATTTTTTGTTCCATCGTCCACTTTTCACTCTCGACACATCGTTTTCGCTTGCCAAGACTAATAAAGCAAACACAAGGTAGTTTTTCAAAAGACGTTTATTTAAATAAATTGATAAATACCATGGTCTCCAGTTCAGTATGATGGATGTGCTTTGTGGCCTTCACACAGATTCGAAGCATTGAGACATTTTAGTGAGGTACACCCACTACAGTCTTAGATCACCTCGAATATGAATCAACAAGCGGTTTCACGATTAGTGGTAGTGATTGAGTGTTTTCGCCCCCTTTGTGTTGTTTTGCTCCCCTATCACCCCCTTGCTCTTCAACATCAACCCCAAGGGGGCGATTCCACCCACTTTGAGAACCAACGGTGTAAAATAATATGTCAACAAACATCGCGAAAACGTTGGTTTACAAACGTGAATATGGCGTCATATTGTGACGTCACAAACAATGTATATCCAGTAACAATAACCACCATACGCCACTGCTCAATACTAGAATATGGTATGGGGGCATGCAATCAAACAGTCGCCCCGAGAATCACCAAACCTCTGCACGCCACTTATAACAAGTTTACACTTCATTGAATTCTTTCGCATGGAGCTAGTGATACGATGCTTTTGGGGATGAAATACAGTTCAACCGGGGTTTTTCCACGAAAAAACGCACATCCATCCATTTTTAGGTTTTGAGGTGACATCGAGCTTATCGACGATTATTTTATACATCAGGTTACTTGCTATTTTGTTACATTACGCTGCAGGCATATCCTTTATAATCACACTTGTTTCTTTATTTCTCAAATAGACAGGAAACATCAATTTTTCACAAAAGAAAAATGTCATTTTATACTTAAAACTTTGGATCAAGCTGAAGTCCTTAACTGGACTATTTTTTTAAATAAGAGAGCAAAACTTATCTTCCCGGGAGATTTCCACTATGTTTGCAGCAAGCAATTTAAGTTCCTGAAAGCAATTTGAGAACTTTGGAGAAATGTACGAGGAATGAAAAAGCACGAAATTGATGATTGGCTGTTCATGCAGTGTTTGCACCCGTCACAAGAGTGTTTGCCTTTCCAACGCTCTCTCTAATTGTTTTTACTGGCAGTTGACTCCGCTTGCCGCAAAGGTAAATGATCCCGTTTGTCCCAAGGTATTGTAGGAGGAAGAAACATGTGGTTTTCTTGTTCGCGGGTCGACATCTAACCGACCGCCTCTTTTTTGATCCACGCCATTACTCACCGAAGTGCAGATTCCATATCTGCATAACGCCCGCTCTGGTTGACAGAAGGTCAAATATTGACCTTCACATTTGCTTTTACGTTATTGTTCTTTCTAACCTGCAGCTTCACCGTGGAAAAGCAAACAACTCGGGATTAAAAACTCGTTTTGCTTCACTTTGCGATGTTTTTGAATCAATTTCAGGCAAAGCTCATTCTTGTGTTCTGCTCGATGCAGTGACTGTGATGCAAGCAAGAGTACATTTGACGTTTGTGGCTTTGCCAGTCTGGAACGAATTGCCCTTTGATGCGAAACGTTTAACGTAGTTCGGCATTCTTGCTTCACTGAGCTGACCACAGCGCTTATTAAAAATAAGCAAACTGCAGGAAATGTACTGACTCTGTTCTAGTAAATTCTGTTTTGCAGTTGGCGCTTTGCAACCAGTAAAAAGCATCAAACCGTTGAGTGAAGCTTTTTCGACAAACAATTGGAGCTTATGAGATCAAGTCAAATTTATACCTGTTTGGTCGATAAACAGTTCCGTTCCATTTGGATTGTTTTGTTGACTTTCAAACTGAAAATTAAAAATGTGATTCAGGCCAACAAAGGTTGTAGCTTTTTATCTGAGCTAAACTTGGCTAATTTACTGTCACTCTCACTGTTGCCCTAATCACTTTGAGTTAACTTTCACCCATCACTTTTTCGCAGTTTAACCTGAATGTCTTTTCTTTGTTCGCATTAAACATGAGCGGTAACACCTATAACAACAATTGAAGTTGGCAATATATTTTGATCTAAGATATTTATAATGTCATCTCTAAAAGGTTATGGCACATTAGACTGGTATGATATATCAACAAAATTTCAAAATTTTATCTAACAGGAATTCGCATGTATGGCTTGGTGACTTTTTGACTAACGTGTCTTAGAGCGATTTTTCTAGTGTATCTAAATATTAAAAACAATACTTACCATTGGTAAAAAGTAGTCCTGTTATTTGTAAGTTACCGTATAGCAATTTTTATGCTTTTCCAACCTACCAAAAACAAATTGTATCCGGATCCGGTTTATTCTTCTTCTACTAACAACAACCTTTTAAGTTGTCTACCATACAGGATCCGTGTTATCCGTGTTAAATAATCCATTGCAATAACTTCTATAAACGACGAATTAATCTCTGATGAAGGCAAAAACCGGATCACACGTACAATTTTTGAAAAAACTTTGATTGCGCTGAATACAACATTATGCATCAAATTTGCTTTTATTATGGAATAAAAGGACAGCCTCTCAAACTTCTTTCATCCTTTCTGAGAAACGGACTGCAGTGTTTCAGATTGGTTCGCCAAACATCATAATACCTTATTGTAACGTATGGTCAAAATGTTTCGTAGTTGGCCCGCCCTGTACTATTTTCAAATTATATCAATCAAATTGTTAGAAAGTTTGCTTAAAAATTTCACTGATTAATTCAACTTCGTCGCTTTTATTGGACGAGTTACTTGAGTACAGATATGTGGAATTCTGGATTATCACAAAGTCATGACAGTAGAGCCGGCTGATTTGTCGGCTGATTCCTCTAAAGCTTGCAGTAACCCTAAAGCTTTCAATTGTTGTTTACACTGTTACAACAAGTAACGTCAACACTGCATTGGTGGCATAAACCTTCCTGAAGATATAAACTTAAAGATAACATAAACCTTTCAAATTCCTGCAAAATCTAAATCAACGCTCCAAACAATACGTGGTCAGTGATGCATTAAACAAATTTGTGTTTTAGATTCAAACTAATAAATTACTTTTCAAATTTTCCAAATGCAATTCTTTCGAAATCAACAACCCTGAAGCTGTAAACATGAAAATCCTGACTGACTTAGTTTAATATCCTGGTGTCATACTCCATAAAAAACTTAATTTGAAACACCAAATTGACAACCTAATAAAAATAAGTTTCGAAGGTGTGGGGAATACTATACAAACTGAAATATTGCACGAATGTCTGGTTATTGAATTTTGTCTTGGTCTGTACTCCCACTTCACGCACTTAGTATTCATAGCGAGAGCAAAGCCAACACGACCACTCCACTCCTGGTGACAATCCTTAAAATTAAGCTGCTGTGAAACTTATTAAACTCTGAAAACAAAGTTCAAACAAAAGAGTTTCATGCCAAACACAGTATATGAAATGTCGTACACCTATATGTAGCCTACCTGTAAAATATCCGGTTTTCAAATCAGTGAGGCAAATGCCTTAATATTAATGAAACGGGCTTAATTAAAGACCGCCAATGACACTTACAATAGCTCAAAAGCATTTATTAGAGAGATTGTTATCAATTTGGCCTAACAATATATAAAAATCTGTTCCTGAAAATTTGAACGATTTGAATCATTTCCCCATTTCAACTCAACAGATACAATAATTTCTTTTTCCGACCTTAGTCAATGATGATACTAGCTTTCATGTATTTGATCACAAACTGTATTTTTGAAATGTGCTATTCCTTTCCTACCCTCCCCTGTGCGGCGCACAGTTCAGCCGTTTATGTAACACTCGACACACGGGATTATTGTTTTTTTTTTCAACCTTTTAATACTCTACACATTATCCTATCAGCGTGTAACGTATACACTATCTTAACGTTATTTTGTCTTCATGTTTCAACTACTTGAACTTGTTTTTTCTTCACTGAAAACAGTTTGGCAGACAAGCCAAACGTGCAACGGGCCTTTCGGCAACTTTCTGTGCCTCATTTAGAAGCAGCTCTCAAAATGTTCTCGGTTTGATTTTAAACATTTTATAAATGTGAACTGTTCCACATGCGCATGGTTTTATATGAATTGGTTGATTGCGCTGGATTTTAAAAAATTATTATACACTGCATTGATCACGCACTGCGAGTGACCAAAACGCATAGACATATTTGGAACTTGTTAATTAAAAAAGTGAAAAACATTTTTTGAAGTAGAAGTGAAAGAATTGAAGGAAACAAAACTTGATTTAAACCGACTAACAAGTGATGTCGACGCCAAGTTATTCAAATTTTCGAAAAACTTTAAAAGCTTTCCTGTTTGTGTTTTAAACACCTGTTGTTTGCAACTAGTTCATTTCGTGCCGTATCCATTTTTGCGTTCAGAATCAATGTTGCAAATAGACTGCAATGCAGTACACAGATTTGAGAGATTTGCCCAAACCTAAAAAGTAATTTTTGTGCCTGAGTATTTTCATAAAAATTAACCTTTTCTGCAACAGAAATTTACTCAGTCCAAGGTTGGAAGTTTGCAGCAACACTCGCTTTAACTTGCACCCCCCAATTGCGTTGCGAAGTCTGTTGTTATTTACATGTGCTGCTGCAAGCTGTTGCACAAAGTTGCACAACTGCAACCGCTGACGCGAACCATACACAGCAGAAAAACGCAACGGTGTTCAAGTTTTTTTGCCGCAAGGTGGAAAACAGAAGTA
>JGI24022J15233_10006097_pt1 | contig 12980 bp, 9 predicted proteins | sample Ectturendosymbi2_FD_15233 | JGI IMG/M metagenome (IMG submission 15233)
GTGAAATAAATTCAGTTTCAAAACTTTTTATTTATATTACTACCATATAATTTTTCACTACAAGTGATGTTGGTTGCTATAGCATAATTGCAGAAAAAAATCATTGCGTTTTCAAGTTGTTTTACCCAATTTTTCTGTCAGTTATTTCATATAAAAGAACGTTATCTCCAACCTTACCATGTGGNAAAACAGCATGGTAGCAGTTTTTCTGATTAATTCCATAATTACATTGCAAACATTTTATTCAGAATGGGACCAAAAAGTTGTGGATTTAAGATATTTTTTGCATATTAATGCAGAACCTGTGTTCATTGTGAGATGCAGGGCTGAAGAAAATGCAAATTTCCTGGGAAGCTTATTGAAATTTCCCATTGGCCGCAAGTTGAAGACCATTGCCTCTTTATGATGTCTCAAAAGGATTTTTGTTTCTTGAAAACGTTGCACTCAAAGAGTAACATCACTGCGTTCACATGGATCAATTTAGCGCACTAGTATTGGTTCACATTCAACGTGTAAACAGTTGCAACACTGCAGTGTACCACGCTACCGCTCGGTACGCAAAAATGAGATACTGAAAGAGTGCAAAAGCGGTAGAAGGGGAAAATCTTGCCACAAAGTGGGAAATTTTTGCGCTAATCCTTGCTTTGCCTTCTAAAATTTGTGTTTTATGGGCACCATTCAATTAAAAGGAATTTTTTTACTGCATCATGACTTTTAGATAATTTACGTAATATTTTGACTGCTTACATGAAGCTTTGCAACAATCTCTGGCATTTGGAAAACCTTGAAACCGTATCTAACGACCAACCAAATTGTACTTGATAGACTGATTAGAGACTTATCCTTTGGATAATAAATTTTAATAATCTCTAATGCAAGTGTTACGGGAAGATAGTACTTTTGTAATGCTTTGCTCAACACGTAACTCATACAGCAGGAAAGAGCAATTCGTACTCGCATGTCGCGTAATCACGGCCAGAGTTGCCAGATTTTTTTAGTAGCTAATGGCCAAAATCCTGATGAAAAATGACCAAAATGGCTGTTTTTTGAAAAAGTTATGGCCAAAATCACAACATGTTTTAACTATGGTAATTTCTATATTCACAGGTGTCTCAAATTGTTTGGAAGGCAGTTTATTTTTTGCCGAAAAAATGTGGTTTTGCCAAAGAAGCAAGTTTTTACCCTAAAACAGCAATTTCTGCCATAGACTTAAAATTACCTGTTACAACTTGTCTTTATTTATCTTTTTCTTAGAACCGTATATTAAACACTATTGCAGATACATGCTTCAATTCTGACCCATTTCTGGGTTAAGCAATTTAAAATTAGCTTTCCATTTCAACGACAAGGCTAGAATTTTATTGATCTTGTGCTCCAGATATATGAACAAATATTAAAAGTCATGAACTGCATTAAGTTGATGATCATAATGGGTTAACCACATGCTCAAAACCATCATTGAATTCACATATGAATGAAAGGGCAGGAACACTTGAGAATAAACATTTACTCATGATAGGTCCGACTGAAACACTTGCACAAAATCTACAAGATTGCAAGGGTTAAATAATTACTACACACTTTGAACGTTACAAGGTTGGAGTTACTGCAGAGGGTTACTGTAAAAGTTATGAGAAACCTCTAAAAGTAAAATTTTACCAAAAATGCAATGCTGCTACTATAACATTATCAGTCACACAACCGAATGCAGCAGTCTTCAGATACAGTACGAGCGCAGCAGATACCAATGGTAACCAAAAGATTATCGCTGACTGAAATATCTGTACAAAATTTACTGACTGTAAGGGCTAAATCATTATTATACACATCAAAGCAATAAAAGGTTGAATTGCTACGGTGTTATTGTAACAATGAGTGACATGATGAACACTGTCCAAAAAATACAAAAAGACAAAATACAATGAAAACTTAATTTTATAGTGACAAACCAAAAAAATGGCCAAAAAATAGCAATATTTCACAAAATGCCGAAATGCGTTTTTTCATGGCCAGCGCAGTTAAAATATGGCCAAATCTTTCGAAATTGGCCATGAAATGGGCAATCTGGCAACCCCGATCACGGCATGCCTGCAGCTCCTGCATAAACCAATGGTTCTCAACCTTTTCGCTGAACGAGCTAAGTCCAAACTTACAGCTTGGTTGGAGAGCCGCACTAAAAAATTGACGCAAGTCGATTGACACGTTTTGTTTGGTTGTAGAATGAAGTCTGTTACACAAATATTGAGGTTTAATTGAAAGAATGCTGAGGGCTTTACAAAGGGTGCTTGAGAGAATATTGGTTGAGAACCACAAGTATAAACGGTGTGGAATTTGCTAGTGGTGCAGCACTGCAGCGTTTGAAGTGATTGCGCAGTTGTTTTTCAAACGTTGATTGTTTCGGCCAGTTCGGTGGTGGCAAAATTGGTTTTTGATCAATTTGACATGTAGAATGATATTTCAGACGGTGCTGAAAGTTTCTGCTGAGTGAGCGTTCTTCACATGCATTTTTTAGGCACGGGTGTGCAGTTACCTGAGAGCTTGTTGTCAGTGGACGCTGGTTTGGGAGTGAATTGAGCATTTTTGAATGGCACTACTTTCCATATTGACATTCAGAATGAACCCTGTAATGCAACCACTAACCAAAGCTGTTGTACAGACAAGTGTTAACAATCTCAGTGTATTCAAAAACTTCCTGCTGATGCTATTGTCACCATCCACTCTGCTTTCTAACGCAGTGGGAGTTCGCTCACATACACGCACGTACTGTAGTTCTAGGATGCGTCGGTCCCAGTGCCCTCTGACTACATGAGTCATCATAGTAGCAATATTCAAACTAGCAGCTTTCCGCCGCCATTACGAGTTTACGACATGCAACCAGGGTTGCCAACTGGTCTTCACCAAAAATACCAGATTTTGTCTCAAAAAATCCAAAATAAACCAGATAAAAGTCCTAAGACAGTCTACACATAAAACATGCATAGCCAAACAAAAATAGATAGTAAAACTTGATAACAAACATCGATATGATGCAATCCAAATCTTCAGAATCAATATCTTGCCCCGTAAATACAGTGTTGTACATTTGTTTCTTATTTAATACATTGAACATTTTTAGGGCAACAGCAAAATCTTTGCCCCATGCATGGTCATAGACTCTCGTCAGAGGTTTGTAATGAAGATGCAGCTCGGACAATGTTTGGCAGAGCCAAGCCTTTCCGACTGAAAAAAATATAAAGAAGGAAAATCCAGAGTTTGTCTGGCTTTTTTTTATTTTCAAAAACAGCCAAGTTCATTAAAACAACGATTTCAAAATTCGATTTCAAAAATGCTAAATTTGCAACCTTACACGCAACCAGCGACTGCATTAGACCACTATTGTTGGGTAGGCGTAACTGTTGCGTCACGGCCAGGTGTTGGCCACCATGACCCAGCGAGGAAATGTGTACAGTCCGTTTGGTGATTTGCTTGCAATTCTTAGCATATTACATGATTTTACTTGGCTTGCAGCTGATAAATTTCCCGCGAGCATGTACGATTTCCCAGGAAGCTTCTTCCCGATTTCCACACTTTCTGCAGCCCTGATGAGATGTTTGGCATTAGTTTATTTTGGTGTTGTTGTGAATATATACCTTTTTTCAAGTTCTGACTTGCTATTTATGACAACTGCAGCACACTGTCTTCAACAGGTTGTCTTACTGTTCAGGTTTTAGCAGCACGCATTTTTGGAAAGGTTAATATTGAATAAGACCTGAGGATGCCTACTCTACTTGATACACGAACTATATGCTTTCTTCAACGCTGATTGATTGTTTGCTGAAAAAGGGCTCCTTACAATTATAAGTTGTAGACATTGTTCTGAATATGGTTTGCATGGATGGCCCCATACAATACCATATATTACCAAGTGATAAATTATTTTTTATATTAACTTAAAGAGTATTGATCTTAGTTGTACAATGTACCTTGCACTGAAAGTAATAACAATGTATGAGAGGAATAGTTTTTTTTTTTTCTAGAAATATAGTTTTTCTTCACCTAACATTCAACAGTAAGCATATGGATGCTGTTTTAAAGTGGCATACTTTGGTTTATAAATGCATCTATCCTTAGAAACTTCCCTTTTACTTGGTTTGGTGCACTGGAATGCAATTTGCATAAGAACCCCTTCAATGAACAAAACATGTTTTTTTGCATAAGNTAGTCAAAAAAATCTTTTATTAAAGGTTGTATTTTTCAGGATCTCAAAATGCAACATTCTGACAAGTTTTCTGATTTGTTAATCAAACCAATGTTAGAATGTGAATGGAATGATTTCATGGCTGAGAAGAAGATAGTAAGTAGCCAAATGTTTCCTGACTAATACTGAATTTAATAGCCGGTGTGCAGTGAATCAAACTATTACCATAAATTGCGCAGCCCCNTAAAAGTTTCTGCCTATGCCAGTACTGTAGAAATTAAATGGTATAGTTGATCTCAAGAGAAAGTTTGACATCTTTATCAAATTAACATGTTATGAATAAAGAATGTTGCTTGATAATTTTTGTAAAATACCTAGCACAACTTTTCTTCAAACAATTTAGCACTATTTTTCCATTTGGTGTATGTACTGTACATTGCTGCCATACAGACTAATTTTTGCTTTCTGATCAAGTATATTTTTCTTGAATTAGTTTTATTAAATATGTGTTTTTAACAAAAAAAAAATTTAAACTTAGTGTACCATTAGATTAGAATTNATTTTTCTTTTATTAGCATTTGGCCTCCAGATGCTCATATTTTTAAAGACCTTGACATTTTGTTGATGAGGAAAATGTTTGAACTAATTTCAGGAACAAAAGGGTGAGCTTTGGGCATTTTCTGATCAAGTGATTTGTTTCATTGATGAACGGTTACTGGGTAATCATAAAGACCTCCTTCAGTGGGCTCATGATGAGTTTAGTTATGAAGATTTCAGGCCTACTGATTTGTATAATGCCATTGCAAATGAAGCATACTTGGACTATTTCTCAGAAAGCCAGGTAAGTTGCCAATGCCTATAGCTGTTTGTTGTAAGACTGGCATAGTGATCACTAACATGAAAATCAACAGGTAGCTTAATTTGCATTTAGCAGTGATACTGCAAGAGTGGGTATTTTTGAATGTAATCTTGTGTGGAAAGAAATGATTGCTTGCGTTTTTCAGTGCATTGGACATGCATATTCTTTTTGCAGAAAGTTTTGACATCTTGAGCTAAACAAGATTTGCTGTGCATTGTTCGCTAAATGCCAAACTAAAATATCCTTAAATTTGCAGAACAAATTTGTATTCATGGACATCTCCATTGACGGACAGCGAGAAGGAAGGTTGCTTTTCGAGCTATACTATAAAGACTGCCCTAAGACCAGCGAAAATTTCAAAGCTCTGTGCACAGGTGAAAAAGGAAGCTTACCAAGTGGCATGGTTTTATCTTATGCAAACACGCCTATCCACAGAATCGTGCCCAATGGATGGATTCAAGGTGGAGGTTAGCCCATGAACTTTTCAATGATGCCCGTCTTACTGCATGCACTGAACGTCCGAAGGATTTCTTCCAGGGGGCAATAGTGGCTTTTTCCAGGGGATTTCAAATTCCAAGGTGTTCAAAGCACCTCTTCCGACGCCCAAGACTGTATAGCAACAGTGCGTTTCGTTGAGATCTTAAAAAGCACCATCATCATCAAAATTTGCCCAAACCGACACAGCAACTGATGTTAACATCGATATGATTTTTGAATGTTTGTTTAAAACTTGCATTGGAAACACAAACATATTCAGTGGCAGACTGGCAGAAGGTTGTATCAATAATTCAGACAGACCTTATTGCGTCAGGCTTCATTCGTAAAGAAAAACCTGTTTGCCAAATGAAAACTTCCGAAAGGCTACTTTCTACGGTTTGCTTAACACAAGACATCGCGGTTAATTTGCACTGGTACAACAGTGGGAATGTTTTCGAGACCGTAACGTCAAAGACTAAGACTTATTTAAAACTTCTGGTCTGCAACTGTCGAAAAAGCCAAGACCGGGACCCTAGAGTCAGACATGCAAAAATGTCAACTTCCCCAAAGTTTTTCTTGACTGTTTCAAAAAAAGCTATCAACACTTTCGATCTGTAACCTTATCGAATTTCTCGTATTTCGGATCCCTTTTTTGTTTTTCCTTCCCCGAAGGTAAGAGAGACAGTTAATAGGTTGAATTACGGAAGCGTTAACAAGCTACAACGATAGAGCATTCAAAGTATCGAGACAGTAGGCTCAAGACTGAAACCTGCAACCATTGAAACCGAGATGAGACCGAGACTAACAAAAACGGGTCTAGTGACGCGTCTCCAGACCGAGGCCCAAATCTTGAGACTCCACCACTGGGGCCTGGCCTCCCCCTGGATTTCGAAATTTGACATTTTTCTATTACATTTTTAGCTGAAAACGTCGTTTTCTTATTCATCACCTTTCGCCCTCCCCTGGAAAACTTTTTATGGTTATCTGAGGAAAAATCCTTTCACCCTGGAAGAAAATCCTTCCGACGCCCATGTCATGTGCCTCCCATTGCGGCAACCCAACGGCCAAATGTTCTGTTTAATTCAATAGTGAAACAAACTGTTGCCGTTTGTGAAAACAGACATACTTCACGGTCGTGGTGATGATGGCGCTTCCATATACGGTGACGTATTTGAGGACGAAAACTTCATCGTTCGCCATAACAGAAGAGGTATTTTAGGAATGGCGAACAAAGGAAGACATTCGAACGGGTCACAGTTTTACGTTACACTCCAACCAACGCCTTGGATGGACCACCAATACGTCGCATTCGGGTAGGTGGTTCATGAAGTAAGCGCATCGTAATTTTTCTGTAAAGCTGAAGTAACTAATGAAGTGTAAGCTTGTTCTTGAGCGTGGCTCCTGAAAGCATGTGCGGCGGATGAATACGATTTTGCATATGAGGCAGAGGTGATCGGAGCCACTTTTTTTACTCCTGACCCGAAGCTCTTTAAAATTTTAACACTGCGACTTCAGCTTACACTCCGAAAACTTGAAGTCATAAAATAGAATCAAATGCTGTTCTCACCTCAACAAAGTTTCGTTTCTTTCACCAGATTACTTTAGGCATAATCACAATGAAACGACTACTGCTATCATTTCACTTATTAACTTGCACTAATAAAGCCCCACAAGCAACACTGAAAATATTTCATGCCACCTATCCACGCGAATAATTTATCTCTTATATTGTAAATTTTCAAGATAATAATGGCATGTTTAGAAATACCCCGAAGAAACTGGATTTCTGTTGGCTTGGCTCAAACCGCACTGCAACTGTTCTATTTTATAGATACATACATTGTTGTCTTGTGCATTTCACTAAAAATACCAAATTGTGAATTTTGCTTACAAAACAAGATACAGCGCGGAGGTGAAACTTTCAGTAACTGACGTAACTACCAAATTAAAAACATTATTCCTGTGATGCAGCAGTTGAGCATTGACATTGCGTCAGCCACTACAGAGCCAGCCACCCTCCCTCATCCTCAGCAGCCTGCATTGAATCGTTTGCTATCCAATTTAACCAAGAGTCATGACCTCAATGTAGCAGTTATCCTGTCAGAGCAAATTTGAATTTAATGAAATCTTTTATCCGGCTCCTGTAAAAACGGATTATTTCACTCCAACTCCAGGTCAGGTGTTTATTCCTAATTCCTGGCCCGGCTCCGGCAAAAAAGGAGACTCCTATTGAAGTCCACTCCGGATGCGTGATCATCTCTGATATGAAAGTGGTTGTTCTTTTTTTCCTTTTGTTTCTGATTGTTGCATCTTCGCTCGTCTTAAAGCGCCGTTCGTAACAAAATTATGTCGGACTCATTTAGAAGAAAAAACTGTTAAATCAGGCAGATTTAGTTAAATCGGATTTACAGATTTAGTTAAATCGGACAGATTTAGTTAAATTGGAATAGATTTAGCCTAAAAGACAGATTTAGCTATATCAGAGCCGTTCAACTATAGTGGTCATGCATGCATATATAGCGCTGAAGCGTGTCGGCCCTGATTTGTTTACTTTTTCAGTGAGCCTGACAACAGCTACTGTGACGTTTCAGACCCTGGTGTCGTTGACTCTTTTGTCATAATATTCGTTTGAAAAGGGAATAAACCCCGAGGCATTTCTTTGTTTGCAGTCACATGGATGCAACGTTTAACGTTCGCCACCAAATTGGCACAATGAGAAAAAACGAATTGGACGGCAAACTTAACTCTATTGTGCGATTGTTTCGTACATGATTTATACAGAGTCGCGTACTTTAAATTACTGAATAACTATTATTTATTGAAAGAATAACAGCCAGATTAATCATAAATTTAACCTGAGACTAGATCGGGCCCACACCTGTATTATCGGTCAAGCGAATGGTTTATCTACAAAAAAACTAGCTTCTAGCGGTTTTGAAAAGATTCCAGAAACATATTTTGGTATTTTATGCCTGGTGACAATGCAAGTTTTTGTAGGAGCTTTAAAATGATGATACTCAATTCTCAGATCGAGTTCGGCCAAACCTTGGGAATCAACAGTAGCAATTTTGTGTCTGCGAAGTAATTGTTTACGATATAAAATCTTTTCAAAGACGACGGACCCAAGCACGATAAGGTTGGTCTCTTAGAGAACTCGCGCATAAACTTCAAATCCACCAAAGGCGTACACGCAGAGTAAAACGAAACACCCACAAGTAGAGTTTGTGTAGTTCAAAAATGCACTGCTAGAGTAATTTATGAACTTAAGATTTTTTACAGTCCGGTTTGAGATCTGGAATTCAAAAAATAATTGGGCCCATGCGTGTCTCCACTTGGCGTGCTGTTTTTTTTTCAGTTCTGAAATGAGACCTTGCGTTTCCAGCGTTGACATCGCAGTGTTTAGACTGGTAGTTTTAAAGTCTGCCAAGGCCAGTGGTTCTCAAAGTGGTCGATATCGACCCCCAGGTGTCAAGTGGACCATCCAAGGGGTCGATAATAGTCATGGGGTCGAATGGGGGTCACTGAATGACCAGGGGGTTAATGAATAACTGCTGGGGTGCACTGGAGCAATGAAGCCTCCAATTCAAAACTATTGTTAACCGGGCAAGGAATGCAAACGGCGTTTTCCAACAAATCAAACAAAATTAAGAGGACTGCAAGTACATTCGATTCGAATAGTTTTTTATTAAATCAACCATTGTGGTGACTAGGGCACCATTTTTTTGAGCTAAAAACTAAAAAATGTGACTTTATAATTCAAAACTTTTTACTTTATTTTGTCCAATAGATTTTCGGCGTTTGCAACTGCAAAATAATTCAGCCTTAGGTGTTGCGGTTAACCCAGAACTATATTCATGCACTCTAAGCTTCGAAATAAAAAAATTTTTATTTAACTTTGGGGTTGATATACACAGATAAGTACATTAATAACTAAAGTAGTGGCAAACCTGAGAAGATCATAAAGTTAAAACACTATATGCAGAAAGAATTGAGCATTTACCAAACCACGTACTGTAAGACTACATTTCTTGCCTTGACACGCCTATCCTACATAACATTCAATTGTCAAGTTGTGGGCAAAAAACACTGTTATGTTTTACGTCAGAAATCGCAACAAACCCATGATTATTACAAAATTGCAACTAAACTTGCAAAAGCATATGAATATCTGTTGCTGTATAGTTTCAATAAGATTTCGATGAAGAGAAAGACACTGTTGAAAGAAAAGTTTGACCCAACGATAAATTTGACCTAATAATAAATTTTGACTTTTTTTGACATTATAACTTGGTTTTCCTCATGGTATGAGCATCAAATTGGGTTTGTGGACGTTTCATAAGCTTTAGAAAAGGCAGAAAATTTTTGATTTTATTGACTTTTGGTTGCCCTAGTGATGGCATTATGAAAACCGTTCTGTTTGTCACGAACAAATTTACGTCACGAACAATATTGTAGTGCATGTGTCGCAGTTCGGCAGTTGTAAGACTGGTAGTACAACAGTAGGCTACGCAGTAGGGCGGAGAACAATTCCTTGTATTAGTAACTGTTGGGCTAGACCATGGGGTCTGCAGAAAATTGTATATTTTAATTGGGGGTCAACGTGCAGAAATGTTTGAGAACCACTGGCCTAGGCGAATTAGATTTTAGAAGTCAAGTCATGTTTGCGCTGCAAGTACACAACAAATAACGCATTTCGCTTGACAAAGCTTAAACGAACGGCACAGGTTGGGCAAAAGACGGCCAAAGCAATCACTTAACCACGCCCCGCCTCTGGTTAATAACTGCTAAATTTCAATAGTACAGGTGAGGCACAAAACATGAGTTCAAAACGAAATAACAACAAAACAAACAAACAAAAAGTATGCTCAGTTTAAGGACAACGCTCAAAAACATCAAAATCACATGTAATATCACATAAGAGTCAATACCCAGCAAGCAGTCACGATTTCACTTGATAGGAAAACATGTGTGATAGTATTGTTTCAATCTTATTAGAAGTACAACCCCATTCAACAAGTCCTACAAATTGCAACATTTTTTACCTTAATCGCAGTTCTAACACGAAAGAAAATACTGTGCAATGTTTCCGATTGTCAGCATATTCATAGACGTTGGTACAGTTTATAGTTTTTTGGTTATTACATATTAAGCGATTACAAATAGATGTGAATTTTTTTCTGTTTTGTAACCAACCTAACTCTTCGTGTTTAATTCCTTTATTCACATAAAACCGCTGAGTAGATAATATCTGCCACTCATTTTCACACTTTCCTCATCAAAACTTTTTTGTGAAGCTCCGCGAAATGTTTCAACACGGCTGTTGATTGAAAAAACGCAATTGCGTTTTTCCTCAACCTGTAAACATATTTAAAACCTATGTTTCTGAACCACCATTTAAGTAAGCTGACAAAGCAAAAAAAACAGTGGTGGATCGAGTCCCACCAAGACCAGGAGGAGCACTAGGGAGAGGACCCACATCCTAATACATAAGAATTTGAAAAATTTGAGTTGTTTCGTGTTTTTGCCTGAAATTGACGGCGTTATTCAGTTGTTGCTAAATTTTCTGGGGGATGGGATCTTTGTTGTGCGGTTTCGGATTAAGAAAAGAGCGCGTTACGTCGGAGCGGCCAGGTTACAACATTCAGATGGTGTGCAGCCTACACCTGTGCGTAGAGAAACTCTTCAGTGACGTTAAAGAGTCTTGGATGAAGACCACAGAAACTTAATTTTCCAATTTGCTGAGCTGTCAATTACTGCAATTTTCGTAACGTACTTTACCAAGTCGCTGAGCGAAATGCTGTAATCTTAATCACACCATGCAATCTTCAGTCTAAAGGCCAATCTACACTGAGGACGTGCCAGGCGTTGCCAGGCGTAATACTTTGTTTGTTTTGTTGCGTCGGGTAATTATGCGCTCGTGCACGGTTCGGCACGGCAACTCCTGGGCGCAGTAAAACAAACAAAGAATCGTGCGCGGCTACTCCTGGCAACTTCTCAGTGTAGATTGGTCTTAATGCGGAAGCTTCTGAATCTCATGTAGTCTAGTGTCTATAGTGCTGGAACTTGGTTTACATTCGGCGAAAATTTCATTACTAACGCGCCTTGTGTTTGTTTCCTGCAGAGTTTTAATTGAAGGCACGAAAATATTAAATTATCTGGAAAATCTGCCGACTTTCAACGAACGTCCAAAAGTGGATTGCAGAGTTGCTGATTGTGGTGCTTTCAAATGTGGCAAATCAGCGTGATACCTGCATATATTCCCCGTTTTTTCTTGAATAAAAATATATTTTTCCATGTTCGTCGTGCTGTGCGTAAGAGATGGCACAGTGAAGCCGAGTCGAATTCTTGGATTTACTATGCAACGTAGAGATAAGATAGGGATTTCATGATACTCGCTTTGTAGGGTACTCCCACCGCAACCGGGCAGTTTTATTTTAATTGGGCGTAGGTGGATCCAGGGAAGGCTAAAGGGGCTGAGCCCCCCTAAATTTTTTTCAGATACGTTTTTTGATCGATGTTTCCCGGCACAGAAATGTCCATTGGGGTGATTTTTTTGTGTAGCCTTTAAATAAACCATTTCTTGCACAGGGATAGGGACGAAAATATTAAATGCAAAGCTTATTTTGCTGAATTTGGGTAGTCCGAATGCATTTATTTCACTACAAATGAAACTTCCAATAAACAAGTTTTATATTAAAAAAATAATTACATTGCATATACGTTATATACACCACACGTACATAGGCGAAGCCAGGGAGCCATGGCCCCTCCAAATTTTTAGATTCTATTCATTTTGTGCTTGGGCAGTATCTCCAACAAAATACTGTTACTCGCTTGAAATCAAAATTTTTGACCCACTCAAAATTTTGGGCTGGCCATGCCAGTACACACGTAAGTATTTAAACACTTGTTTCATTTGGGTAAAATTGGGCTTCTTGTGGACAAAATATAAGCAGCAGACTCACAACCGTCGCTAGAAAGTTTTCAATACGGGGGCTTTGCGTGTGTGTGGGGAAGCTTGAAATTTTAAAAATAGGCAAAAGCTCCACAGATTTATAGTGTTTCATGTTTCAATTTGGGTGCTTGTAGCTTTTTTTGGGTGACTAAGCCTACCAAAGCCCCCCGTGGCGACGGGACTGAGCAGACTTTGGACAAAAGTTGAAGCTGCAGATCACACTTTATTTTTCCTACAAGCTTTTAAGAATGAGTAGGCTACAGCGCATGTTATTACTGTAGTTAAGCGAAGCCATTAAAATAATGCTACAACGAACCTACAACGCAGATGACTACAGGTTGGGTTAGAGCACTCAGTGACAGCGTAAATTCCAAAACAGCAAACCTAACCGTAAAACGTAGCCTACATGTCAGGCAAAGGCGCAGCCAGGGGGGGTGCTGAAGGGGCTCAAGCACCCCCCTTAGCGATCAGAATATTGATGTTTATTTCTTAGTTTTTCACCAACATTGTAC
>JGI24022J15233_10006106_pt1 | contig 12974 bp, 7 predicted proteins | sample Ectturendosymbi2_FD_15233 | JGI IMG/M metagenome (IMG submission 15233)
TAAGTCGACAAATTAACAAGCAAAAAGTATGCGAAAACAGTTGATCTCCTTTGCGCAGGTAATAAAGTTTTCGTAAAATATCAAGCTCAAGGGGGGGGTAACCCAAACTCCCCCCTTGCGTACGCCCTTGCACAGAAGGGTTGATATTGGTTTGTAACAAAGAAAACAATTAAAATTTTTCTGAACAAAATAAATTTATTGAAGCATGGCAACGGCCAACACCTCGAATATTCAGTTGGTTGACCAACATTTTTCGAGTGAAAAATTAATAGACCCTCTAAACGCTGCCAACATTTTCAATGTCCATGCATTTCTTCATGTAAATTCCTAAGAGGAAAGTGAACCGAACGTTTGCAGTATTTGCCATTTGCACAAATTTCGGATGATTTTTATTATCTTGATATTTAGCAATGTGCCAGATATTTTGTTGCATTATTCAAGGAGTATAGCTTCAATTACCATAAGAGAAATGTGAGGTCTCGGTCTCGGAGGTTACGGCCTCGACTACATCACTGTTTAGTGCAGATCCGAAATGTAGAGAAAGTCTTCGCCTTGCCTTCCCTATTTCCCTACATTTAATGTAGATCCGAAACCAAGGTAAGTCTTCGACTTGCCTTCCCTATTTCCCTACATTTAGTGCAGAACCTAAACGTAAGGACAGTCTTCGCTTTGCTTTCCCTATTTACCTACATATAGTGTAGATCCGAAACGTAGGGAAAGTCTTCGCCTTGCTTTCCCTATTTGCCTACATTTAGTGCTGAACCTGAACGTAGGGAAAACCTTCGCCTTGCTTTCCCTATTTCCCTACATTTAGTGGAGATCCGAAACGTAGGGAAAACCTTCGCCTTGCTTTCCCTATTTCACTACATTTAGTGGAGATCCGAAATGTAGAGAAAGTCTTCGCCTTGCCTTCCCTATTTTCCTACATGTAGTGTTGATCCGAAACTTAGGGAAAGTCTTCGCATTGCCATCCCTATTTCCTTACATTAACCGGAGATCCGAAACGTGGGGAATATCTTTGCCTTGTTTTCCCTATTTCCCTACATTTAGTGCTGAACCTGAACGTAGGGAAGTCTTCAACCTGCCTTACCTATATCCTTACATAACATTTAGTATAGACACTAAATGTAGGGTAGGAAAGTTTGATTTGAAATTTTTGTGGAGAAATACTTCCCTATTTCCCTAATCCCTACTGGTGATGAGCGGAGTCACATTTTTCAGACTCTTGACTCCGCTCCTGCTCCATGCTTTAAGACTCCTGCTCCTACTATGACTCCGAAAAGTTTTGAAACATCAACTCCAACTCCTGTTAAAACTCAGAAAACTTCCAAGTTTGAATACGTAAAAATTAGTGGGTACAACAAGTGTCGAAAAATTAAATCCATGCAGTATGTATTAGTACACTTACAATAGAAAAAGGCATCTAGTTACAGCATTTAAATTTTTGTAATTTGACTCTTTGGATGCCCGGGAATGTTGCCCCATTCGCCCCCCTCTGCACGCCACTGAGTAAATTATTTTATTTTAGTAACATAGCCTTTCACTCTCCCAGTCATGGCTGTAGCTCCATCCGATGCAATGAAGATCAAGGTGATCGATGGAATGTCTTTAGCTTTAAATTACTGCATTGTATGGGCAGACGTTTAATGAACAGCATTTCTTCACTCATATCATCGTCATAGATGGATCTGACATAGACAAGATAACTTGGCTATGAATCGTGCTCTCATCAGTTGATTAAACGAATGTTTGATCACCTGCTCCATCTTTTGATTGCTTTATATGTTGCTACTGTACTTCATCACTTTCATATCAATTACAAAGACATAGTTGAATCCTTCCCACACGAAGTGAGCAAATTTGCAACAGTATCGCACTTTTAAAAGCAACAAAGCAACGGCAAGGCGTTCAACACCTGTGAAACGAGTAGATTGTAGAAATGTACCCAAGCAGTTCTTGTAAAACAGTTTTGTTAATTTTTAATCAAATGACAATTCAAACAGTTCATTCAATAACAACTCCCAACCGTGCACGTTCTGAATGGAGTGCTGACTCGAAAAGTAAGAAGAGACATTTGTAAGACAGTAAGAAAAGTTGAGTTCAACGGAAAACTAGAGGAGGCAGATTTAAGCAACTAAAAGGGGTCAAAATAAATTGTAAGTTACCACATCTTCAAGTTTATTTTTGATTGCGAAGATGTGTTTGGAAAAGCTTGTTCATGATTTTTATCGTGCATTAGGCAAAGTACTGGAGGTATTTGCTAATGGGCCATGACGGTTAACATAAAACGCCCAACAACTTTTTGCAATGTTGCTAGGCCATTGAATCAATTACATAATTTGTTAGTGAACAAGGTTGCAACGCAAGAGACAGCTGTCCGGTGTAGCAACCATCTCATTTCCGGTGACCTGTTCTAGGCTTCCCAAAACAGCTTTGCAAATCCAGTTATGTCGAATACTATACACTACTCTCAACTATCGCCGCAATCGCTGGCGCTTACAGCGGTGTCGGCTGTTCCAACCATTCTAACCTAGAGAGCTTTTAATTTTCTGTTATTGACTAGAAGTGCTCTAAAACGCGTGTAGTGACTACTTCCTGGCAAATGTTTGTCACCATCCACGCGCTGGTCTTGTAGTCCGGTACCCAGCCCCAAAATGTTTGGGCTGGCTACGCCACTGGTACCCAGCCTACCTCACAGACAAAAAGCCACTCTATTACTCAAACAAGGGTTTCAACGTGTTCTTTCGCTTATTTAAGTGCGTAGTCATTTCAATCGTCAGCAAAATATGTTAAAACTGCCGGCAGCCTTGCGGCTTTAACAATACTGCTGATACTTTTGTAAATAAAAGTGAAGAAGGAAAGTTTTGTCCTAAATCAAGGTAAAATAAATAGTTACCTTACACTTTAGCAACGGGCTGGTCACGAAGTCACGGATTTCTTTGTAATTTAGAACAAGAATTTTTCTTCAAGCAAAAATGACAGAATGTTTTTCGTCTTGAAGTAAAATAACCTTTCACTTTCAAATAAATAACTTACCTTTTGGGACTTAAATTTTCTAACGAGAAAACGAATTCAAATATTTAAATATTAAATTGAGGAAAATCGTTTCACACTGCGGTGGATAGTTAATCCTTTGGGGATGCTTTTCCTTACATAACAAAAACCCAAAAACATGTCCGCAAAACACACTTCCACTTGCATATTCTGATTGATAGCTTACTTATGCAACGCATTGTAACTGGAAACGACAGAGCAATAAATACACCCCAGCAGTGACAACAACTGGACAACTTGCAAGCTTATCAACTAAAAGGAAGAAAATACACATACATCTAAGACACTTCGTTCTTGCAACTAAGAACTAACACGCGAACTCAGTCATCAGGCGTTATATCTGCGAAGTGAAACCGACACAAAAAAAACAGTTTTTATTATAACTATTATTATGAATCAATGCTATAGAGACCTCACAACAAAAAACTAGGTAAATAAAAACGATCACTGTTGATATATTGTTTTGACAAGGCAATTTAAAGAACGAGGTTTTCTGTATGCTTTCGAGGAATCAGTCGACTGCGCTCCGCTCAGTCGACTGCGATCTTTTAGCAATGATTCAAACTTGCACAAATATACGCGCAAGTAAGTACTCTCCACGATGAGGGTAGGCAAGGAATCGATCAGCAAAATAGAAATCGATTTCACGTAAAATTACGTATCGTCAGTCCTTACTACGTTTGAATAAGGAGTGAGGATGCGTAATTTTACGTGAAATCGATTTCCTATTTGTTGATCGATTCCTTGCTATACCCCCATTGTGGAGAGTATTTACTTGAATCGTTTTGACAAGAGTTTAACTTTAAGTTGGGTAACATTTACTGGTACATATGTAGACTACATTAATGCACAATTCAGGCTCTTATGGTTAAAGTTATGATGGTACCTGTGTATGAACATTCACAAGCAATGATTTCGTGCCAGTTTGCAAATATTTTGTATCACTAACATTTGGTGTTCATTTAATGCATCCTGGCCTAAATAGCTTCACCCAGCAAATATGCGCTAGTACAATGCCGGTACTAGCTTCATCTCAACAAATTTTATTTTTTCCATTTATCGGGAGTTCATGAACAATCAACAAAATCCTGTGTTTTTACAAAAAAACACCAGATCTTTCGCTTTCCTTGTTAGATTTTTTACTAATCTCATTTTCATCAATCTGGTCTGACTGGCATATTGCAACTAGTAATGAGCAGTGCCGGATTAACAATAGTAGCAAATGTAGAAATTTCTAGGGGTCTCGCGCTTTTGGGGGCCCCGCGGTTCTTTGTGTTATATTTGTTTTTTATTGCATGGAAGGGTGGAAATAAGAATTTAGGTTCCCGAGGCACACTCTCAGTGAAAGGGCTCTATATGTTTCACACATGCTTTACAAAAAACGTTATTTGCTGAAAACAAGTTAAATTTTTCATTTTTTCTGAGAATTTGCTTCTGCGTGAGAGTTCATTTCACCTGGTAAATCGTTTGAAGTCATTTGATTTTAAATTGTTCTTTGACTACACATTAAATTTGTTGAGGGGCCCTACTTGGCACATTTTCACATAATTTTTGCTTTTTTTGACAAACATACGACTTGCTTCAGACTTAGAGTAATTAATACACTTTTAATAAACAACGCAAAAAAATAAGTGCGAAACTCTCAAAGGGGGACCCGAGACGAACGCCCCCTTTGCCTCCCCTAGTATCCACTCTTGATTATATGTAGGCTATACATTTTTTTCAAGAAGTCACCGATTTGCTAGATTTGCCATAAGCAATTTAGGCGAAAGTTTTCAATTGAAAGCTTTTACATTAGACTACTGTGATTTGAAAATCAAAGGGTTTTACAGTTATTTGCAACATTATGGGACCACTCCGGCACCGACGCCAAATTGCAGCAATTTCTAGATCAGGGGCGGGCAACCCCTGGCATGCGTGCCGAACTTGGCACGCGAGCACGTCTACCGGCACGTGAGCGAGGCCTCGGAAACGAGATCCTCTCCCTTCAAATGAAAAAGTTAATAACTTACAAGTCGCAGTATTATCTGATGAAACTCGGTGTCCGTTTTTTCATTTTCGTTTGTTAACATTCCATTATTTAATTTAACCCTTATGTGCTTTTGATGCCATATGGCTACAAACAGAGCCGTATCAGCTGCACTCTATACCCCCAATTGGGGGGCACGTTGCTACAGGGGACCAAAATTCAGACCTCTCACCACAAATTTTGGTTGGCACGCGGAAGAATTTTGTCATTGATTTACCCGATTTCTGCACGCAAACCGAAAAAGGTTGCCCGCCCCTGTTCTAACTATTGCTTGATTGTATTGCTATGAATGGCATTTTGAAAAGTATTGTTACAACTCATTGACCTGTTCTATAAACTGCGTTAACCTTTTGGTACTTTCAAAATAATACGACCATAGTAGCTGCAAACCGGGGGTTTTGCACCCAGATCTGGGTTTTGAATGCTTTTTTGGGTTTGGGCTTTCCTCTGAAGATCTGGGGTTTTTAGGATTTAACTGCGCAGCGATGACAGGGTATGATTTATTATACTTCTTATTATTAGTCTCATCTTTTCTATGTTATTTTCTCAAGGTACCTTACAGTTTTCAGCATAATTGATGAACAAGTAACTAACACCGTATAAACTGTAAATATTAGCTAGGTGCAATGAATTCAAGTGACAGAGATACTGAAGCAAGCCCAAAGAAAAAGATGAAGTAGTACGCACAGCAATTATAAGGTACTGTAGAGTGATTGAAAGATCCTGTTCTCAAATGTTAGCTACAGAAGTACATTGGGAATGAAGATTTAATTATATTGTAAATCACCGTCAGGAATGCACGAAAGTCCATGTTACTGCGATATAATATTTCTGACAGACACAAATATTCATTAGCAAAGTTACAGTATCTATTGACTGGCACGTTTTGTGACTTACATATGCCCAGGTATGGTAGATAGCAGAAAGATTCATCTAACTAGGCCTACGTGGAGTGTACTTGGAGTCTTCTTTTGCAAATATGAGAAATTATTTGGCATTTATTTAACTCTTACTGTGACCAACTGCAGTGGAGAACGGTCGTTTTCCAAACTTAGATGGTAGAATGAACAGCACCATTAGACAATACTAGTTGAACAGCCTGATTCTGAAGACGAATATAAACTTCCATGTGAAACAGGCACTACGAGTGTCATAAACAAATTTGCTACGGCAAAATCTAGAAAATGCAATCTTAAGCAGTAGGTTTGTTGCTTTTGACAATCGACACTTATACTTAGACTACCCTGTCTAAATGTAGCAATGATCAAATTTGTCGATGAGTCTGGAAACATTATTACTGTCTCTGTACTGTACTTGTGAGCCTTACATTATTGTATTCCTTCTTGGTTATAAGATATGCATGTATGTTTTCGGTAAAAAAAGACATGTAGCCCATAATGCCCATACCACTTCCTATTTAGGACCAGGTTTTTCTTACTTACGAGATTCAGTATGCCTAATGTTAATAACACTGATGCCCACAGAATTTATGAATTTACGAATTAAAAAGAAAATTAACACTTGTTCAAGTGTTTTTAACTTAGGGCCCCGCGCTGTTAATATGCTACAGGCCTCGCGCTACCTTAATCCGGCATTGGTAATGGGACAATAACATTTGCTTTCGGGTACGATGCAATGCCGATTGTATCCCATATGCGTACCAGCACTCCAAAATAAGAAAAACCCCGGCACTTATACAGTATTTACACACATGTTACTTTTAAGGTCTAACCTTGGTGACCGCCGAGACATTAACAAACCGTTAACTATATTATTTAAATACCAAGATGGTCGTAAAGCGAGGGTTTTGTGTATTTTGGTGGTGGTCGTAAAGCGAGATTCTGCTGCATTTTGCGAGACTGTTGAAAAAATCTGAAAGATCGTTTCGGTCTCCCGCAATATCCCATATTGTGAAAAATATTTTACGCACTTTTTGTATGGAATGGATAATTATCCTCTCTTCTATAGATCAGTGTCCGTTCTAGGCTTGACGTTTCGGTAACAGTCGAAAAAGAAGGGGCAGAAGATATATCACCACAATTGAACGTTTCTTTAAACTTCCGTAGTTATGGAATTTCTCTCAATCTTCGGACGAAAACATTCGATGGCTTTAACAATTGACGTGAAAGGCAATATTAGTCGTACTTTTTCGTTAGGAAGGTAAAGGAAGGACAAAAATAAAAGGTCATCCAGTTTTGTCCGAACCAGAATATTACTCAGCCACTTCAAAGGGACGCCGTAGTCGTTTTGTTGGGGGGTTAGTTCTATGACATTGCCCAGCTGGATCCGCCACTGGGTTGGAACAATGGCAAAGATAAAAGTTTATCAATAGATAAATATGGTAAACTGTGAGCTCACAAAAGCTCAGTTTTATATTATACTTATATATACCGTATATGTTTCAAATCATTAAAATATCAAACTTCATTGAGAGGAAGTAATATTTACGCACTATATAGTATGCTATGAGGTGGAAAGTGCGCTGTTTTCGTCACTTTGCTTGCCGTTGCTTTCTTCGCTTTGTCAGATTGGTAAGACATTAACTAATTCTTTATCATTCCTGCAAGCAGTTGCGCTTCATCTAAACATAATACATGTTATAAATTGGAAGAAGTACTGTAGCATTTCCTTCAGTTGAATAACAATACTTGTTGAGGTAAATATCACCTGACCATTTTCAGTGCTACACAGCAACTTTGTCAGAAGCCGTTGCAAGTTCCTTGAAAACGGTTAAAGTAGATGTCCGGACGATCACACAAACAATACACTGTTGCAAGGGAGATTGTACTTCGCTCAACAGATAACAATATTTTTTGCGTGTCTCACATGAACAAAGTAAAAATCTAAAGGTAATATTTTGTAAATTTCATTAAATTTCATTAAAACTGCGTCAAAGTCACCAGCAATAAAAGTGTTTCGTAAAAAATACAAACTCTTGGTGATGTGTGAGGTAGAAACTTTGACGACTGTCATATAGGCAGCAGCACAATTCCAGATTTTTTTGGATTGTTTGAAGCTTAGGCAACGCTTATATTTGTTGTTGGAACAACGCTTTTTANTGCAATTACTGCTGTTATGGAATCCAAATCAGCTTTTGATCTCTCTAAACAGCTCACTGGAAAATTTGAAAAAGGTGTGCAGGCTGACAGAAAACGGGATGTACTGCGAAACAGATCCGAAAACATCAGCAAAGCTTCTTCATCGTTTGGGCGAATATTATTTGAATAAAACAAGCAGCGTCAAGGAAAATTTTATTTTTTGTTCCGGCTTGCTTGCAGCAGCTCAATCCCGCGCTCCTGATGATATGGAAATAATGCTTTCTCAAAACAACATGTGGATTAGTTTGCTTGAACAAGCACGGGCGTGTGCAAAAGTAGCGGATTTGAATCATTTGATAGCCAACTTAAGAGGTCGGCTGAAGTTCATGCGTGAAACTACATGATTCCTGTTGAAGGATATCCCAAGAGTACAGAAAAATGTTGATGACAACCAGGCTAAGCAAAAAGCCGAAGAAGGCAAAATAACAGCAATGCGAAAACTGATGTCTGTGATTACTTACCAGTACAAAGCGATATTGCGGCTGGTTTCCCAAAAAAGTAAACAGTTTCTCTTCAGAAATACACCCCGTGCAAATATGCCCACGTGGTGCTGGGTTCTGTGGCTAAAGGTGAATGTACAACCTACTCGGATGTGGAACACTTGATTTTGCTAGATTCAACTTTGGCCGCCGGAAAGGAAAACGAAATAACTGAAAGGTTTCGATGGTATGCACTACTTTTCCAAGTAATTATCATCTGCATAGGAGAGTCACCCATCCGCCTTCTTGGCATTCCACTCTTGAACGATTTTTAACGGCAGGAGTCAGGCAGCGACTGGTTTTATGATAACTTCACCACGTGCGGCTTGCGAATTGACAGCTGTATGCTGCAAGCCAACATCCAACCTCTGCGTAACGGGCTCATAGCTAAGCCAGCGGGAATCATCAAGCACTTGGACAACGCTTGTAACAACACAAATGGTTATCACTTGGCTCAAGTGCTTTGCAAATCTTGCTACATTGCCGGCGATCAGATGCTCCACCAGCTTTACCGAATCGCAATATCAAAAAGGTTGAATGCTTTGAAACCTGAACTGCGGCTCTGGGTCAAGGAGCAGATGGAGAACCAAGACGCGCTGGTGGAGCTTTGCGGAAGTAACGGGAAAAGAAACATGAAGCTATTTTATCGCGAGGTTTCAGTAATTGTTTCACATATCGGAAGCTTGTCGGGAAGTTACCGCACGTCTTCTTTGGACATCATCGACGATTTGGTACATCGTAAATTCTTAAACCAAAAAGCTGGTCACAATCTTAAATATGCAGTGGCTGTGGCTAGTGAGGTTCGCTTACGCCTTTACGACACCGCTGGTGGACAAATCGCCGAGGGTGAGATTGCGCATAAACTAGACATAGACAACTCTTCCAATTCAATTGAAGATTGCGTTGGGAAAGAAAGCATATTTGACTTTTTTGACGTATTCTATGCTTTCTGGAGTGAACTTCATTCGGTGATAATTCTGGGCAATCCACTAGAGTTTCTGTCGAAAAGTTGCATGAGATACAGTGGCCAGCATATACAGCGTGCCATAAATGGAGCTTTGTATCCGGAAGGCCTGGATGGGATAGGTTCGGTTAGTGGCACCAGCATCGAAAAAAATCAAAGGAGGGGAATTCTTTATTTTTCCATGACACTGTTGATTGACTAACTTTACTGAAAATCACGACAGGATTGCAGATGTTCTTGAGGAATGCGACTTGAATTACGATAATGATTTGTTGTTGCTTCTACCCCAAAAGCTCGAGCGCTTGGTGATAGCATACAGCACGTGCCGGCAGCTTTTTGAAAACAAGGCAAGAGAGACACTGCCAACCATCTCTAGCTTTTTTGAGGATGAAGAAAAAGCGAAAAAGTTCAATTCCGCTGTAAATCGTATAAAAGAGTTGTTTAAACCTTATACGGAAACTTTGTTAGTTTTCAGAAACCTGCACGAGATACTTTTGTTAGTGTACTGTATGGCTAGTTTTACAACTGATTTCGAGCGTTTGAAAGTGATAAAAAGGGAGGGGTTGAAAAGTGAGAGTCGTCTTTTTGTTCTCTGCCAATGTTACGACCTACTTAGCGATGGAATGGCATTATTTAAAAATGAACTTACAAAGTGTCGACACAATATTTCATCGGGAAAGGGTCTTTTCGCTGCCTTCATGGCTATGCCTCGACCAGATAGATTGCAAGATGGTTGCCTATTCGATATGAAAGGTATCAAATGTTTTTTTTTAATTGCTTGAAAGCGTTACGGAAAACCAAATCACATTTTTTTTCACACAGTTTTGAACGGTCACTATACGGTCGGTGGAGAAGAAATAACTCAAATCTGGTGGCTTTTCGATTTTGTGGACTGGTTAGATATGTTTTCTTACGTTACCGAAGTTTTTAAACAGTATTCTGAAATTTCTACTGTCAAGATCCAAATTATGAGAAACACTTTGTTGCATTTTTGGGAAGAATATTGCAATGATGTTCAGCGAAATCTAAAACTTCCATGAGAAAGGCAATGTTTTTTTATCGGTTCTCGCTTTTTGCTTAATTTTATAAAAAATGCAGATGCTCCTAGAAAGCAAGTTTGCAGCATATATGTTTTGTGCATGCTGACTTCTCTCGTTTTAGTTTTGTTCGAAATTTGTTTTCAATGGGCGTATAACCTGTAGTTCTTTAATCTTTTGAGTAGGCCAGGGATGGGTAGTTAGCGGTCCGTGGGCCACATGTGGTCCGCCACAGCGTTTTCAGAGGCTGGGCGAAAGCATTCAAGCAAAATTTTCAAATATGAAATGTGTTAATTTGTGTGTGGTTGCATTTGTCACATTGCATTGTTTTGCTCTATATAAATTGTATTTGCACAAGACCAATTGTAATAAAACCTTTTCTGTGTACAATGCCATTATTGTTTTTGTTTCAGTTATTTGTTTTACATTTAAATTAGAAGGTATGGCTCTGGGCTAAATGCAGCCTTCTCGAAGTGGCCCCCGAGCTAAATTATTTGCTCACGCCTAGAGTAAGCATGTGTTTGGCCGCGTGACAATTTTCGTGCCGTTGTTAGTTGTTTCTGAAGTCATTTGTATTATTTTTGCTGTAGTGTGTGAGTGTGACATGTTACAATTATTTGATCTGGTGCGTCCCTTCATCTGCATGTTTCAGGAAAACTCGAGCAAACACAAATTTGATCTTGATGCTCTCACGATAAATTGGTTACTGATCAATGAAGTGGGTTAGCAAATTGAATCTAAGCCTGTTCATTCATTCATTTTAGTGCCCGCTTTTCCTCTGAGTAGGGTTGCGGGAGAAGCAGCCCTAGGAGGACTTGGAATACCTCACGGTCAAAGGTAATCTCAGATAGTATTGGTGGATCCAGCAAAAAGGGACCAAAAATATCGTCCAAAATTACTGTCAAGATAAGAAAAGTGATAGCGCCATACATAGCCGCACTTTTTCAGGTGTAGTGATTGCTGCATGACTGCGCTTGCAATAGACTCAATGCAAGGCCTCCCTTGCACAAATGTGCCCACAGCAGCGCCTTCAAGTGGTACCCCTGATATCGCAAAAGTTGTGTGCATGGCGCCATCGAGAGTTACTTCACTTATACGTGGTTTAATTAAATGAAAACTTTGGCAAACGTAACCGTCTGCAAACACAACACGGATGTAAACCACACATCAATTGCGCGCATACAAAGCGACAAATAGTTACTCAGCTGCATAACGAATGGTATTTAAAACAGTCCGGAACAATTAACAGCACGGCGTTGGACTGTAATCAGAACAAAAGCACATGTTGCGTTGGCAGAGGCAATCAGTTATAAAGAGAGACAGACAGCACAACTTTATGTTTTGTTTCATAACGCTTTTAAACGACCCAAAGGTTTTATTTGGTCAGTGGAGAATTGTGTATTGGTTGCTCAAAGGAATAATTTATTATTCGAAGCAAACTACATTTGAATATTCCACCACGTTCGCATTCCCGAAATACATGCAAAGTTGGAAAATCATTGCCATTTATAGTATTTTTGTTCAACTCACAACATTACTGCCCTACTGAAAATCTGTATTTTTCAGCTGAATCCACGCCTCAATATTGGAACGTAGTCTTAAAATTCAAAATCCCTAAAATTCAAAATTGTAAGTTCTTGGTTCGTTTCCGTGAAAATACCAAACGAAAGAAAAAGATTTCATCCCCAACTCTTGGGAAAATTCTACCAAATGTGAACCCATCACTCAGCTAATTTGTACCTGTTCTACCTCACTTTTGAAATTTCGACCAGAAATCAGAGATTTTCAAATAAGTTTTTCAACCCTGTGTACTGTGTTTCATATTTTTGTTTGCCTGTTGCAGCAGAAACGTCATCAATCTTTATGTCAAGGAAAAATAGCAAATTGAAAGTTAAAACCGGGCTCTTTAGTTCAGAGTCTATCAGAAGACAAACAATTTTAAGGGTTTAGTTATAGGCAAAATAGCTATTTCTGATGTAACTTAACCTGCATGATATGTAAGATACTAATGCGCATATGATTTTACTCGCAAGTACTCTTCTTTTATGTCTTGGAATTGTGAACCCATCGCGTTCGTAGCAGCTGTCACTGTGAGCGGCACATTAGCTCGTTTGCTACATGCTGATGTTATACAGCAGTGGTTCCCAACCTGTCTAGGCTTGCGGCACCCTGCAGAAGTGAATTATATTTTGCGGCACCCAGTGGCGAACCCATAAAATTTTGCTTCAAGGTTTGATGACAGTTTGAAAATGTATTTTTAATAGTATATCAAAAAACGCATTAGCTCGCGGCACCCCTGGGTATTGTAAATGG
>JGI24022J15233_10006115_pt1 | contig 12966 bp, 10 predicted proteins | sample Ectturendosymbi2_FD_15233 | JGI IMG/M metagenome (IMG submission 15233)
GTTTCATTGCTCGCTTGTTCAGCTCCATGATTGAGCGGTGTCCTTAGTGAACTAAAGCCTGGCTTTCTGCAGATAGTGTTTAGTAGAATTCGCAGGCAAGTGCACGACACTACCATGATCACAATATACAAATTCTACATTAAACCGTGATAACATGTTCGATGTATTGTGCCCTGCTGGCCCCTCGGTGAAAAGCAATGCCCAGCTCCTCATCTGTTTTAGGCGGAACGCAGCCTATCATGAAGCCCCTAGGAGACAGTGCCAAAACAGAAAATTTGCGAAAGTGATGATCATCACTAAGCACAAAAAGCTACTTTTTTTATGTGCAAACGAACTGGGTTTGTCAATCTGATGCTTGAGAGATTTTGTGAAAAGTACCGTGACTCGAATCTAGAGTCATTGATTGTGACTGGAGTCGAGTCATTAGGCAATAAAGGTGACTGGAGTCGAGTCACTATCGTTTTTCAACGGGACTCGAGTCGAGTCACCAAAATTTGTTCTTCAAGTCCAGTCACTGACTCGAGTCCTCGAGTCACACCATTGCTGCAAATATCATAAGATCGCTAAACTGGTTAATTAGAACACATTGCAGAGTACTTGATAGTTGGTAGGAACAGGCAACATTGAAACGATGCAAACAGAAAAGGATCAAACCTGCAAACTATTTCATTTACTAATTGTCGTACAAACACTTTCTTCTATATTCATAAGAATGAAGCACACTTTTCGTGGAGATTCTGCAAACACAATTATTCTGCAAAAACTCTAATTGGTGCATATTGCCAGCAACATTAGTCGAAAAAAAAAACAGTTGAAAAATTGAGACCCGATCGCAACAGAAAACTTGAGCTAATTTTAATCATGTGTCACTGAAACAACAAAATCTTTTTTTTTTGTGAAAACTTGGTGTGTTATCAACAAGACTTTTCGAAATGTTGTGAAAGTGACTCTGACTCGAGTATCGAGTTTTTTGGTCAAACAAACTGACTCCGATGGAGTCATCAAAATAAGGTGACTCATGTCGACTTTAGTAACAAGAAATTGAAAATTTGCAAAAGAGGATTTGATGCAGACTCGAGTTATCAGAGTCGTAACACCTCTGCCGGTGATGAGACAGATAACCGTTATTTGATAACTTTAGTGATATCTATGTCATATGATATTTGCGGATTTCAACTATTGGCAGTTGCTATGCACTATGCAGCTGTTGAAGCTGTTCTTGGAGGGTATTCTAGGGAATATGAGATGAGTTTTTTAGTGTTACACTGTTGGTTGGCGTAGCGGTCCAAGAAATTCGCTGTTTTTGTGTTTGAGTCATGATGGTGATGAAAATACATAAGCGTTAGTGTTTTTATTGATGAAACTAGGAAACATGGTCTTTGTCGTGGGTCTTGAAACGTATCTCTAGACCCTTCCAGAACCGAATCCAGAATGCTGAATCCTATTCTGTTTTTTTCCTACAATGCATTGCACCTGATAATTACTACAAAAAAACGTCGTTCACTCACAAACCAAGGAGGCTCACACAGGGCACTTCCCTTGATCCGGCACTAGAAATCAGAATTTATCATTTTATTACACGAACAATACATTTCTGCAACACTCCATTGACCAACAATTTTTTAATTTGCATGCAGTGGTGTATTTTTGCCAGATGAAAGTGGTTATTCCAAGAAAGACCAGATTTTAATAATACTCTTCAGAATAAAACTCATTTAACTAGGCTATGGAATGGTGTCCTCAGACCCAATCAAACTTGGCTAGTGGCCTAGCGCAACTACAAACTTACGACTTTGGCTAATTTCATACCAGTTAATCACATAAACTGCTTTGTCACATAGGATTGCAGAATCCCAAACCGAAACTACCCACATAAGAAAAAATTCCAGTAATCACATAACAGTTAATTGCATAACGGTAATTCGCATAAACTGGATATTAGAATTGAAATAATCTTTTCATATGTAAACTTAGATAGCATAGCTAACTTTGAAGGAGTGTAAAGTGTACTATTCAGATGGTGTAAAACCTGAGTGCCATTTATCCGTAGCAACTGCAGCCAAAGTGACTCCTTTCACCGATGTGCCAAAATCAGCACCGCGCGTTGAACTTCGAGGCTTCCGCACAGCTTGTTCGGCACTGTGTCTAGCTAATCGTGCCTCGTCCATACGGGTGTGAAGCTTTGTCATGAAAGTAGTGTTTTTAAAGTTAATTTTATGGCATTATGTAACCACCAGATGCATGTAACTATGTTTAACACCTTTGCACCAGATGTGTTAAATTCTCTACAGAACAAAAAATGTGCACTTGTATTTTACACCAAATTTGAATTTTAGTTTATCTTCTGAAGCACTGAGCACAGTATACTTCACAGATTAAAATACAGATATATGTCGTACATTCTGCTGTGGACAATGTACTGTTTCAACTTCGCTGATGGTTTGACTTCACTGTTTGTTTCTTCACATCAATAAGATTCATTTGGTGAATGCCTTAACCGAATGATGCATAACAAACGCCATTGGGATTATAAACGCTTCATGATGCCGCAGGCTAACAAATCAGTTAATTCTTTATGTACAGTGCTCAGCTGTATCAGAATAAAGAGATTTTTGAAACTTCTTAAGGCATTTGAATATTCTGCAATTCTACAAATCTTCGTACATGGCAGCTGTGAGCTATAAATGTGTTCCCAACTGCAGTGTATAGTCCAAAGCAAGCAGAAAAATGGCCGCAAGTGTGGGAAACGTTCCACAACTAATACAGGCAATTATTACATCACATGCAGTGCGCACGTATGAGATAATGCAATGCACGGGCCCGCAACAACATCAAATTTACGTTTCAGCTAATGACCACTGGTTTGCTAAACACCTACGGATTTCAGAATTTGAAATATTGTATCAGGAGCAAGGGACTTCTAGAACATCTGGTAGCATTTTTATATCCCACAGTTCATGAAATCTCCGTGTTCGGTTTGTTGTCAAGCTACAGATACCAACGGTGTCAGGTAGCATGCATGTGGAGTGATGTGATTGTTTCGTAATCATCATATACAATGTTAGAATGGAAATGCTGTTGCATCTTCCAAAACACTTGCATTAGAAACCTGCAATGGCAGTGTCGAATACTTGATCAACGTTACTGCTGAGTACCTATAGTATAAGGGGGCCTGTGATGACAGTGAAGCGATGTGCCGCTGCTATAGTGCAATACAGTAAGGTTGCACAATAGTGCTAATGCTAAGTTCTTGCTTGCCCACGTGGTTTAAGAGAAAAATGCAGGGAGTGGACTGAAAAAATGTCTGTGTGTGCGTACTTAGTACTATTTCCACACGGTGCAAGAGAAAAACGCATGTAAATGGACTGAAAAAATGTCGGTGCATGCACAGTAGTGCCCTTGTTTTCATCTTCATGCTGTGCAAGAGAAAAACGCATGGGAATGGACTGAGAAAATGTATGTTTGCGTGCATTAACTTTCGAAGTGGTAGAACCAAGTGCACCACTGATGTTGTGGAAGATCTAAACCGAATCCAATCACCTGGTTTAAATTAGCATTTTGGATTCTGATAGTTTAGGATCCGGATCTGAATCTTTCTGGATTCGGTATTCCTAAATGCCCATCCCTACTTTGAATCCTTCATCACATCATCATGACCTGGTAAAGTTTCTCTAGTGCTGTTGTCTGTTTGTTGTGTCTTCACAAAAGCAAAAAGAGAAAGTGGGGCAATTTAAATTAGGTAATGGCTACAGGTATGCCCGTGGATCTTGATATTTGAAACCTTGTTAATATGCCACCTGTAACATGACAGTAATGCATGAGGAGAGTGCAGTTATGCTTGGTAGAGTAGAAACGTAGTAAACGCAAAAAGGTATACCTAAAGCCTAACCCTAACTGTAGCCTTAACCCAAACGCTAACCTAATGCTAACTTTAACCTAACACTATCCCTGATGCTAACCCTAAACCTAAACTTCGGAAACTTTTGAAAAAGTAAAGAAAAACTGGTCCCATGAATTGAAATATGCAACCTTCACTACCAAGACCAAAGTCACCAAGGTGAGAGCTGAACCAAAAACCATTGTCACAGTGGACAAAAACGCATCCACAACACTACCACGATGGTACCACTTGAGTGACAAACTCAGTGTTTTATTCAACCGCATCATGCAAGGTTGTAGCCACTTCTTTTAAAGTACTGTAGGCAAAATCAAACCTTGGAAATTTTGATTACTTTTTATTTAGAAATAGAAGAAATTTTTCAGAAAAGTCAAAAAATTTTAGGTTTAGAGTGCATCACTTCAGGTTAGTTTTGGACCGAATATCACTTTTTTATGCATCAAAGTGTGCGCTAACGTGTATGATAATGCATTGGATAGGTGTTGGATTTATTGCTTTTTATCTGGCCAGGCCACTGGTTGCAGAATTGCAAATGGCTTGAATACTCAAGCCTGATTTTGCCAGTTTGAGTTTAAAATATCGTTGATTTTACCTTTATTCAAAGATTTGCATGACTAATATTTTGATTCAACAATTATGTTGATAATTACAGGTTTGTTTTTAAGGAAAATGTTAGGTACCTACCAGGTACTACCTGGTGTGGATCTGTAGGGACCCGATTTCTTCTGATTTTAGAGACCCGATGATAATTTTCTCTGATTCTAGAGACCCGATTTGAAATCCTAGGGACCCGAACCGGTCCCTAAAACGCCTTAAAAAACCTTGATGATAATGTATATTTCCAACTTATTTATGTGGATTCACTATCTGGAAGCATGTGTTGGATTTGTTTTTTTGCACAAAATTGGTACATCAACACTCAACCTAAAAGTGGTTCTTTCTTATGTATTTCTACCTCCATATTAAGCTTGTTAGATCTGTGATGTTGGCCTATAATATTTTTCCTCTTTTTAAAGTATGAATCATGGATAAATAGATGCCTAGATATTCAGTATTATGACTTAACAGCAGTGTATAACTGAGATTCATGTTTTATAAACAAACTTTAATTTTTTAAAGAATTAATTTATTATATATTAGGATGTCAAAACTGTGTGGCTGTACTGTGCACACAAGCAATTATGAGGAAGAATGCACACTGAACCAGTGTCGTCATGTAAAAATGTAACTTTGGTAGAATATGGAGATTTATCAATGCTAAACATATTTCTTTTTTGTTTTTATCTTCCCTTTTTAATACTTTGTCTATTACTGATGTGTTTTAGACTAAGGCTGTGGTTTTGATAAGATGAAATTCCTGACCAATTTATATGTTGCTTTGTCTAGTGCAGCATTGTTCACGTAAGCTTAATACATTTTGATTACCTGCATTGTTTGCTGAAATAAACAGTCTGACTGATAATACTATTTTGAGCTCATGGTATTCTTATTCGTAGAATATAAATATTTTGCAAACTTGAATCTAACCTTATTTGCAAACTTAAAATTGACACTAAGAGTTTTTATGTCAACATTTCGAATGTCTGTCGTGACAGCAACATTAAGGCTGAAACCTAGAATAAAATTGGAAACAGTGTTTTATTGTTGCATATTGTTTATGGCATGAAAGCCAACTCTTTGTGATATTCATGGGCAACACTTTTCTTGCTTGTGAACATGAAGCAGAAAGATATACTTTAAAGTAAAGCCATAAATCATGTTTGAAAAGTGGCCATGTAAATTAGGTAAAGTTGCATCAAACATTTCATGCCATTTCCAAAGCCGTTTTAAAGCATTTAATATCGTCACCTTTTGTTTGTTGCTCAAAACATAAGGGTCATTATGACTCATAAAGCTATTAATGGAAGTGACATGCTGATTTTGCCTTTTTGCATGCTTATCAACAAATTCAGCAAATTCAGTTGCTTTGTTTTAGAGTTTTATTAAGTTTAAATGTTGCATCAATGTATTGTTTTGGTTTATTTTTTAAATATTTCTATTTATCAAATCCAATGTCTTGTTGGTAAGCAACACTTCAGTGAATATTTATTTTTCATTAGACCACTTTGATTTACTTTAAACATGTGTTTAGTGTGAGTTATACAAAAACAGTGTTCAATATGAAACATTGAAAAATGAATTATTTAACTGTAAATATCAGTTTAAATACAACAGTTTTAGAAACCATAACATTTTTGTTTTTTTTTGACTGTTATCAAATAAAGGTAAGATTTTCAGTATTGCTTTTGCTCTTTATTTGTGTAAATGAATTATCGTGTGCTTTGTAAGTATATATCTTGAAACTCTTATGCAACTTATTTTAAAATGTGTGCACTGATGATGTTAAATTGGAGATGTTGAAAACAGGTGCATTCACAATTTCCAACCTGATTTCAATAAAGATGTAATTTTTTCTTTGTTGTCTCTAGTAGTTTAATTCTGGTAATCTGTGATTAGTAAATATATTATATAATTACTAAATCTAATTATTATACTTGTAACTATGGCTACACCAGTGTAATAAAGATATTTTTAAATGGCTTAGATCAGAGGTGACGAACGTATTTGCTATCGCAGGCCACTTTGTCAGTTACCGCTGAGTAAGCGGGCTGCACAACTTTTTAGTCATACTATGAAATCTGTTAAAAATGAAAAAAAATTATTCATCAGCAGAAACAAACAACAAACGAAGTTCAAGACTGCTGGTCTCGCCTGAATGCTTCGCGGGCCGCACAAAATTCTTTTGCAGCCCGCGGGCCACATGTTCATCACCTCTGGCTTAGATAAAGTGCTGAATTAACTAATGTTGTAATGAAGGATTACATGGGTCTACAAATGTTTTTAGATGTGCTGATATGGTGTATAAATTGTAGATTTTTTCCATTGCAACCTCATTAGTCAGTAATTTCTGTTCAGAAATATTTTTTGAGTGTAACGTTTTTATGACAATACAATCAAACCATGGATGAAGATTTCAATCAGCTTAAAAAGCAAGCTGCTGCCTATTATAATGAAAATGGAGTTCCAGGAAGATTAGAAGAAATACTCAATTCCATGTTTTTTGAAAACCCCAAGGATATTTATGGGAGACTGGTAAAAGATTGCATATTTGTTTACAGCGGCTTTTTATGTTTTTTCTTGCAAGGCACTTACCAAGACTTGGATAGAATTTTTGCATCGGTTGAAACAAATCAAAAATATTTCGCACAAGGATGAAAGGTCATGTCATTTTGCTGAAGGATTAAAGGTCATGTTATCCACAAATTTGACTGAAATTTAATTGGACTAATTATTTAACATATTTGTGCTTAAGTGTTGGTGATTAATGTTAAAATCAGTTGTGTTGATGGTTATCTTTACTTGTGCAGGATAGCATTAAAGTTTAATGTCAATGATGTTAAATTATTTTAAGTTTATAGTATAGAAGGCTAAGAATATATGTAGGCAAGCACAATGGTTTTCATAGCTGAAGCACCTGGTGAAAGAATTGCTTTAATGAAAGTCAGTTTTGATTTGATGTGTCACCTTCAACAGTGGTTGTGGCAAGTGTGTGCTGGTCTTCATCCCAAGAAAATAACAACAAGCATTGTTTCAAAATTCCAAAGCAAAGAGATTAAATAAACCTAAACAACTTGCAAAAAATGACAACTTCTACAATTCCCAAATGACATCATCATTTTTAGTAGCTGTCTGATCAAGGTCAGTACCTATAAAGCTGAGATTTGGTTCACATTTTGGGATGGAGATATGGCAAGGAAGTCAATACAAAACTCAGGATCTGGAAATTTTGTGCAAAGAATTGGTACTTGCTTCCATTTCTGCAACATCACAAATAAGTTTCTAAAGGTGTTTTTGTGTTTTTCTGCGGAAAAGGCTTAATGTGTAGAATTATTTTCGTGCTTTTCTGCACATGTGGTCATCAAAACAACAAATACGTTCAGCTACTTGTGTTTTTTAAATGATTTGTTTCTTATATGCCACTTTTCAATGTGGTATTTTGTGCAGAATGTCAGGTTTAAACAAAGCTTTGCAAATCCTGAGACAGAGGGTTCAAGACTGAGACATGCATTCTTTTATATTGAGACAAGACTTCCTTTAAGATGAAGACTCACCAAGGCTAGTCTCAACACACACGTTTCTAGACTGTCCAGAGCTTATCAGTTTGCTAGTTTGGGCAATCAGCAATAATTTTTAAAACATTTGTCACCATTTGTTATCTGTTGCATTTTTTAAAGACTGTTATAAAATCCAATTACAATTTTCCTACTGGTTTTGGAAATTGCAATCTGAGCATGGTGTTGGTCTTAGGCTCAGTGTTTTTGGAAGGTATGCCTTCAAAGACCTGAATTTGAAATGTTTCTTTTCATCTTTAGAAAATTGGAGGCATTAAGTTGTGTATCAAGGTTAGGAATTTTGAATCAAAGAGGACTTTCTCTGTGTGAATGTAAATTTTTCACCATAGCACCAAATTTCTTGCTAAATGTCAAAAGTTTTTTTGTTTCAGGAAAGGTGTAAAACTGTATGACCCCTAGATACACATCGATACCAAAAGAAATGCTTCTACACGTTCTTACATCTGGTATTGGTCTTGGGTTTTGACTTTTTCTTACTGCTAACTACAAAACAAAACGTTGAAAATAGTGATTAAAACCTGGACGTTTTGACATCTCTACTTTCAAATTTTTGATGTTTTTTCTTAAATTAAAAAATTTGTGTTAACTTTAAACATTCTATGTGCAAAGGCTTTGCAAGGGACTTTGCCAAAATGAAAGCATACTGTGCACGAGAACTTCACAATAAACATGCCATGCTAGATATACCTATGATGGGCTACCAGTGCTCTTCGATACCACCAAAAGCCAAATGTTTGGTATGGAACTTGTCTATGGATAACCTTTCCGTGGGTTTAATGAAAGTAACAGTTGGATTAGCATAGTTTCTGAGTATGATCTCTGTAAAAAGAATTCATACTTGGTTATTTGTCAACTTTTCCAGACAAGACTCTTGAGTGAGGCAACGTCAAATGCTGCAGTTAATTGCGTTGAGCATGCTGTAATTCTGCAGTGGCATTGTATTTTTGCGGAACCTGGTAGGACTACATCACAAACTGAAAATGAAGCAAGTTCGTTAACATGCAGAGAAATTGATGAATCCGTTTTTTAAGCGCCATCCTGCAGTTCATAGTTCTTTATTCTCTTGCAATTTCCAAGTACATTTGTACATCTATTAAACAGCTCTTGTTAACTTCGCATGACACTTTTTCTCAGTCGGAATACTTCGAAAATTTTGCCACCACCCCTGTGATTTCAAAATGTACTGCACACGAAGTTCTTGACTCGGGTGGATTGCCTGCTGTGCAGTGCGAAATGTTTGCGGTTGTCAAAAACCATGCCAAGGTTAGTTTGCATTAATATGTGCAGATGTTGGCCATGAGCAAGTTTGTGAGCTTGTCAGTAAACTTAAAAACCATGTTGCTGCGTTGCATGCTTACGTACTATTCTCAGTAAAGGTTCCCCATGATGCTTGAAGTTTTAGGCAGAAATTGGAAAGGGCAATGTTTAATAACCTCTCAGCTATAATGGTTTGTGTGCTGATTGCCAGTTGATATTGCATCGTGATCTTCGGGTTTCTTGTTCAAAAGAAAATAAGCAAACAAAAACGGTTCAGCAGGATTTTGTTGGTTATTAGGTTTACTGTAATTTTTTTAAACTCTCAAACGTTAGGGTTTTCGTAGCCTCAGAGTGTAATTTCAGTTTATTATTGTTGAATTTGAGACTTAACAATTGCTGTCGCGCTGTTACTCGTCATGTCAGTTTTTGTATTTTGTTTCGATTAACAGCTCGTCTCTTCGGCGCAAAATTCTCTTCGCAAAGAAATATGGTATAATTCCCAGACAAANAATGACGAAGGTTAGTCGGAAGATTTATATTTTTTAAAATGGAAAATATTTTTCAGTGTTAGCATCCTTTTTATGCAAGAAATGTGAAATGTTTGAGAAGTTTTCCCAATCTCTTTTTTATTTCTTTGCTGATTTTTTAAAACGCGGTGTTGGTTAGGAAGTCACCTTGTAAAACACCTGAGTGGCTTTATCTCTTAATTTCATTCTGAAATAATCAGAGATCACCAATATGCCTAGCGACTAACAAAAGCGTTTGGGGTTGCTTTGCTGCGAACTGGATTTTTTTTGTTTTTGTTTATTAATTTTTAAATTATTTCTTTATTTGATTATTTTCAGGAACAGGACCATCTGCAAACGACATAGCAGAAGCTTGCTGCACAAAAATTAGCGACGACATCTCATCGATACTAAACGGTGTCCCGGTCATCAGTCAACTTTTGGCAGACAAGACCCTTAGGTGAGGCAACGTCAAATGCTGCAGCTAACTGCGTTACGCATGCTGTGATTCTGCAACGGCATTGTACTTTCAACGAACCTGAGGAAAAGCCCTGAGTCCCAAACTGAAAACCAAGCAAGTTCGTGCAATGTGCACAAAGTTGATAAATCTATTTTTTAGATCGAAATTTTCCCGCCTGGTTTATCAGTAGAGATATACGTTTTTCATGGCATAGCTGCTCATATCAATAAGATGCAGTGCAAAGAGTTCGTTGTTCACTTGGTTGCAGATTATTTTTGTTTCTATGGAAATTTATGACTACGGAAGTCACTTCAGTTTGTGAAAACTTGCCATGCCTGCCTCCGCACTGGAACCGCAACGTGTCAATTATTAGGGAAAAGTTACAGAAAAACAAAACTTTTCGCTTTCAATCCGTTTTGCCGATTAGGCGCTTTGTTGATCGGAATTGTCTGCGAGTTAAGCAATTGCCAAAACATCTTGCTTGAAAACACCCTTCACCTCTCAGTGAAATTTTTCAATGACCCGTAGTGATCACGAGTTTGACTGCAGTGCGGCCAAAGACTATTCGTCACCATTTCTGTTCGCTGGCGCAGCATCATTTACAGCTGAATGACTTCTTTTCACAGGCGATACCGCGCGTCTTAGCCCGTGTGCGGCGCGTTAAGTTGATTCGGATTTACTCTAATTCCCGCTGCATTTTGAAATTGTAACAGTGACTGGGCAGATGAGGTTGAGCGACCGCTGTTCAAAGAAGCCAACACCAGTTCTGAGGCTCAGGATAGCGCTGTCGTCAGAACTCCCACGCCGTCTAGCGGTCGTAAGAAAAAGTCAGCCAAAGGAAAAGGGGGAAAAGCGTCAGACAAGCCTGTGCCGCCCGCAGAACCGATAGAACCTCGGATGAAGGTTTGATAAGTTGTTTCTCAAATTTGTTTGTCATAAATATGCGAAGCGTTGTTTCTGTTGGCAAATGGGGCCAGATATACGGTGTAAACCTTGTGCATTCTTCATCAAGTAAACTAACATTTATTTCTGTTATATCAGTGAATGAAATCATGCCAAAAGCTGCTCGATTAATCGGAAAGATTCAGAGGATGTGGTATCGAGGGATCTTTGACCAAACTTACCTATGCAGACGTAGTTTGGAAGAAAAGCGTTTTCGAGGCTCTGCATTTACTAAAACACATGTATTTTTATTTTTTTGTTGTTTCGTAGACCAGGGGTATCCAAACTACGGCTCGCGGGCCAAATGCAGCCCGCGACGTCATTTCATCCGGCCCGTTAAATAATGAAAAAATAATATTTTTACGAAAAGTTTGTTGATTTGATAGGATGCAACATATCCCGAAACAATCACATTACGTAAGATGCCTGGCCCTCGACCTGTTGTGTAATAGCTTATGTGGCCTTCTGAAAAAAGAAGTTTGGAGACCCCTGTCGTCGACGAAACAAGTTTTTTAGAGAACTTTTACTAAAATTTGCCATTTATTCCTGGAAAATTTTTGTAGCTAGAGGAGAGTTGAAATGATGGACACACAAGCAGTCAAGTTTGTCGAGTAAATATTGAAACTTGATATACTCATTAAAGTTTTTCCTCTTTTTTGTTTATTATCTTTGATCTGCTGTTAAAATTTAGTCTTAGCAAAAAAATGTTTTTATACGTCATCAGTTGCGTCGTCATGGATGACGATGGGAAACCCCCCTGTAATTTTTTCGCTTTTCTGCTGAACACTTCTCAAATATCTTGTGTGAAAGCAAGAAACTAAATATACCAAACGCATGTTTACGAACATGTGAAAAAGCTGCGTTCTGTTCGCACAAGCCACAACTCATTGCGAAATTTTACATCCATTTTTCGATTTTATTTTATCGCGTTCAATCGCGACCGTGCTGCTACAGCCTCAAAACCTATTCTGTATTTGTAATCTTTCAAAGCAGACATTTAAAAAAATTAGCGCTTTGTATTTCGCACCTCCATCGCGCGCACGCTCGCAAAAATGCATATATGTAAGTTTGTGTCGTTTGTCAGGTCTGGACGATGAGAACTTGCATGGTTTGTTTTATATCTGCATTCCTGTTTGAGTTAATACGGTCGTGTTTTTTTCAAACGTTGCCCAAAGTTTGCCACTAATAAAACTTGTCATGTTGGCAAAGCTGCTCAAGCACACAAAAGTTTGTTTTTTCAATCACATTATGTAACCGTTATGTAGCCGCCTACCGACTATCGCAGCTTGGTGTCCCCGCTCTGCTTTTTTGTCACCCCAACGCGGCGTCAAAACTTCAGTAAGGGATCGACGGTTTCGCTTGCTGCAGGGGTTTTAAACCTTATTCTGCTCATGGCTTATTCCACTAGGAAAGATACTGGTGGTGGCCCAGGAGCTTCTATCTTATTTGATCATAATGACATAATTATATTACAAGTCTCACATTTCTTTCATTCTGCTTTATGCCAAGCTCCGTGGCCCACTGGAAAAAGCGTCATGGCCCACCACATTGGGCCATGGTCCACCGGTTGAAAACCATTGCGGTTTACTGTAATTCGAAACTCGCGTTCTTGCGCTCAGGGCTGCACGGCGGTCAGCGCGGTGTCGCTCGCGATCCTGAAGGCGGGATCGCGCTTCCTCGGCATCCCCGCCTTCGTTCACCTCAAACGAGCGACGAACAACGAAGAAGGCT
>JGI24022J15233_10006117_pt1 | contig 12966 bp, 7 predicted proteins | sample Ectturendosymbi2_FD_15233 | JGI IMG/M metagenome (IMG submission 15233)
AAACTTTATTGGGATAAAATTGTTAATTACAGCAAATGTTTTTTGTAATTACATCTTACATTAATTTATTTACACAAATTTGTTATAATACTAAACAGAAAAGCTTGGCACTTTTGCAAACCATAAAGATGCTCCTTTCTCCAATGGCTTCCCTAGTGCAATTGTGCATTTATGCTTACATTAAGTTTTCCACAACATTTTCCTGTGCACAGAGGGATTTTGTATATGCTTTGCCAATCAAGGCAAGTCTTAAGTCTATATTAACCCAAACTGAGATGCAATATGAGTGATGCAAGAGCTTATACTTCTGTTGTATGCTGGATTTTTCTTTTTGCTGAGACAATTTTGTCATTTGTCTGAAAATTCTTGAAAAAATTGTTATTTTTTCATTTTCAAATATTTTTTATGACTGAAAATAGCATTATGACGGAAAACCAAATTTGGTCAATGATTGAAAAAACACAAAATTTCAGAAATGGTGAAAACCCATCAGAGAAAAAATTTGGTAACTCATCACTGTTGGTCAGCTGACCTGATGACCTCTGTTTTTTTATTGGCCATCCAAAATTAACAAGAACTGTCTGTCTGTATCTGATATTTAACCAGATTAAGTCGTTTAATTGAAAAACGATGACCTTTTTTGTTTTTGTTAATTTTCTGGTTGGCATGAAATTTTTGAGAAAGAACATCTTTTGACAAAGTTTCAGCGAACATCAGGTTAAGGCCTTCATCTGTTGTTGCAAAATTGTGGTGATTAGTGGCAATCTTAGGCATGACACCAGAATGATCAAAAACACTGCATGAACCCATGTTATAGAATCAACATAGCTAGACAAGAATAAGGTTGTGTTGCACAGGTTTGGGTAACTATGGTCAACATGTCATACAGCCTTCTAAAAATTTTCATGCTGACCCCCAAGGTAGTATCATGTCCTCGAACTTATTGGATAGAATGAATTTGACTTGGTGTCACAAGGCTACAGTTGGTGCAATTTCACCACATCAAATAAAATTTGTAACTGTCTGTGATGCACAAAAAAATTTTTAAAATATTTTGCCAGAAATTCAAAAGGTTCATTCCTTTTTTTCTGAAGAACAGCCAGAAGTTTGTAATTCTACTTATGACACAAACTGTCACTTTTGGGGTCAATCTCAACTTCTGGGAAAACAGAAGATCAATTTTGAAAAGATGGTTCTGTTCTTATGAAACTAGAATGTGTGGTCACCCTATCTATCAAGAAAGTTCAGCTCAGTTCTCACTGAGTGAATCTTAACTTTAATGATCAATGCAAGTGACTGGACAGCTAATTTTAACAAGCTGTTGATTTATGTGTTGAGATATGACATTCTCATTGACATGGCTGCTTTGCCTTCCCAATTAATGTGCTATATATGGATTTTACCAGAGATAGCTCGATATTTCGGCTGATACAATATTTTGGTTTGGCCGACATATCAGCATTGGCCAAAACTCTGATTTTATCAGCCTTAGTAGGTGTTGACAAAACGCTGTTATATTCCTTATGCATCCAGACAACTTGTGCAAGGAAGCACAACAAACCAAGTCAAGACAATTATTTTGCAGCAACGCTAGCAGGTGCAGTTTCATGAACATGCAGACAAGATGAAGCACGCGTCAGCCATCGCAGCCGAAACAAAAGCATCATCATTGATCAGATTATTTTAAAATCATGGCAAAATATTGAAATTACAATTTGAAAATTTTTGAATCATAAATCCTGATTTTTGAAGTTTTTGAAAAAAGGTAAGGCATAGAATACAAAATTTATTTTTTGATAATGAAGCAGAAAACAAGATTTAAAAATTTTAGAAATATCGGCATAGGTCCCAAAAAATCCATGTCGATCGATCCCTAAATTTTACTAAATTTTATATTTTGATTATATCTTATGTCCTAATGCACTACGTAGCTCTGCCAAACATGGATTTATGGATGTGTTGTTTGTATGAATAATGTCCACCATTGGTCTAGCATGACTTCTGCTTTTCGATCTGAGAAAAACCTTTAAGAAATGTAATTGCTGTAAGTTTTGCAGACAGTCCAAGTATAGACAATATTTCAAGCAGATATGCTTGCAAAAGAGATATCATATTGCCTATAACAGGCCTGCACTAATCAAAAAGCTTGAAGGATCGAATTATCAACATAAATTTTTCACAGGCTATAGAAGTCTATTTCAATTCAATAGAGCTTTTGTTCTAGTATGGAAGAAATTACGGAATGACAATTGCTTATTTGAGGTTGAGCTTTTGCAACATTTTCTACAATTGAGAAAGCTCTCGCGGGCCGTATGTTATGCAGGCCTGGGTCTATACAATCAGCTTGATTTTTGTCAAATTTGTGCATTCTGGCTGAATATTTCATTATGTTGGGGTTGTTATGATTATAAGAGATCTTGCTTATCATAAGTGACAAAACAGTTTAGCAGTAACATATTTTTTAAGTGAAAGCAGTCATTGACAGTTTCAAGCAGCTCCAAGACCTCAACTATTTTTATGTAAAAGTGAATTCTTTGTAGTCATTTACAGGTTTGGTATTTCAATGAAAAATGGCTTGCAACTAAATACTTCTGCATTCTATGCACAAAGTGTTCTAAATGGTGTGCATATTGTGTGACACTGCCTCATAACATGAATTTCAACTCTGTTCAGCTATAAATGTTTAAAAACATTAACAGCCCATTATCAGCAGGGTTCCTACACAGTCTTGAAAAGTATGGAAAAAAATAAAATTGTTTTTGGTTGGTTATTATGGAAAAAGAAAAAAATTTCTGAACTTGATCTTTTCACATACAGTTTCATCATACTGTATGCAAGATTGATGAAATTTTACTTATAACGTGTTAAATTTTACAGGGGCTGTATTTGTCCTGGGTGGGTAATACGGAAATGTTAGGTCTGGAAAACGTCTTGAAAAAGTCGGAAATTTATTTTCAAAATTGCACTGGAACCCTGTATCTATACAGTAGTTACATCTTAAGTATCTTGCATGCAGTGTAGTTTTTAGTGTAAACCAGTGTATGTATCATTTGGTCATTGGTGTGTAATTGAAAATTTTGTTCTTTCTGATTCTGTGGGTGTTCTAATTACTAGGCACACAGAGATGGTGGACACTTAAAAAAGTAATGGATTTGTGCATCTAGGTCTATGCAAATGTAATGGATTTTATTGGATGTGTTGATTGTGCACTGTACTCACAAATATTTTGTATGCTTGTTGGGTGGGCATAACTGCATACACCGTCTTTGTAGACAAGAACCAAGCAAAGGTGCACTGTCACAAGTTGTCCAATAAAATATACATGGATTATTGCAAACAACTAGGGCAGGGGTAGGCAATTAACAGCCTGCAGGTCACATATGGCCCGCCACAGCATTTTCAATGGCCCGCAGAAGCATTCAGGAAAAACTGTCAAGTCTGAAATTTCCTCCAACTTTGATTCTATTTAGAACTACTAGAGGATAGTTTCTCAATCTGAGATTGAGAAGTTTTTTTAGAGTACGCAAAGATTTCAATGTAACAATATGTTAAACTTGTAATTTTCTTTTAACACTTCAGTATAAATCAAAATCTGGTCATCGCAATGAATTTGCTTCTTGGAACAGCTTGTTTGTTATGTATACTGTAAGTTGTGCAATTAATAGCATCCAAGTAACCAATTCAAATAGCACAATATTTTGCAAAATATGATTAGCAATGTAGGCATCCAAAGTCACAACCTGAAGAGCAAATACATCTTTCCATTATCAGACCACCGCTGTACATGAATCTGTTAGTTTTATCATCCACAATCTTACATGTCTATTGTCGATATCTGAGGTGGAGTAAACCACAAGTGGATTATTGCTTGTGTCAGTCGATGCGTTTGGTCGTTCTTGTTTTAAAACAGTTGTAGTCTTTGATATCAGCAGGTTATTGTGAAGTTGAAGCCAGCAATCAGGTAGAAACATATTCTAACTGTAATAGTATTATGATACTTTCATTTCTGTTCTTGCTATGGACAAGAAAAGCAAGTATTTTGAAGAGTGTTTAAAGTCTGATTTTACCTCCATAGTTGGAAAGAGCACAGTAAAACCATAATGTGTTTTGTGCAACGTTGTTCTCAGTGCTGATGGTAAGATTGTGGAACTCTTGAAGTTCATACAGCATTTAGAGCTAGCTAAAGCCTTTCAACACATCACAAGTAATTTATTCTAGTTTTTAACCAGTTGTCTAAGAGAGCCTACAAGCAGTTTGTTGTCACACAGTAGTCAACAATCAGGAAGGAACATGTTGCAGTGGTATAAAGACTCACAGCACAAACTTGATACAGCATTTAGAGACAGTTCATCTTAATCACGCCACAAAAACTTTAGAATTCTTCTGATGCTATGAACCGAGTTTGAAATGTCAGGGACTTACCTTGCCAGAAGTTTCACCACAAACACAGGCATTGATACGAAGTCGCACTTGAAATTGCCAAGCAAAAAAACTAATGGAGAAACGCTTGTTTGTTAAAAACTGTTTGCTGAAACCTGTTTGTTGAAAATAAGAAAACTACTTTTTGCAGAAGAAGCCACTGAGCCAAAACTGTGATGAATTTCTCTGTCCAGTGATACTACTCAGAGGTGAATTTCAGGTATGCTGGAAGATGTGAAAGACCAGGTGATAAATGAAAGCATCTTCAATGTTTTATTTTCAAATGGATGATTCAACAGATGTCACTTCATGTGCTCAGTTGCTTGTTTTCATGAGATATATTCATTCAGGAGACATCAGAGCAGGGTTCCTGTTTTGTAAATAACTGCTAACTACAACAAGTGCAGATGTTTCAGAGAAGATAACTTTTTTTGTTGCTGCAGAGTTGCAGTGGAAATACATTTGTGGGGTTTGTATTGACAGAGCTCCTGCAATGGTGGAATCATGTTCAGGTTTTCAGAAAAAAGTTGAAGAACTTGCTCCTAAAGCAAAAGGTACACACCTGTGTCATTCACAGACGTGCGCTTCATAGCTGAACTTTACCAACACTTCTGAAAAATGTGCTGAATTTCAGGATAAAAATTACCGACTACATAAAATCTGGAAGCCTTAACACCTGCCTGCTTAAAGAACTAGGTGCAAAGGCATGAATTCAGCATACAAAGTTCTTCTATTCCACACTTCTGTATGCTGGCTGTTGAAAGGAAACATTCTAAACTGCATTTTTGAAATGAAGTATGAAACAAAGTTATTCTCAGAACTGGAAGCAAACGAGTTCTCATCTTACAATAGCGACAAGATTTGGTGAAAAACTGTTGCTTATTGTACAGAAAGTTTTGAAAATTAAATAACTTAAATCTAAAGCTTCAAGGAAAGGTTACAAGCATCATCCAGGTTCGTGACGAATCTGCAAGCATTTTATTCTAGTGTTGTAAAGTAATGCAAGGATATGTCGCTGTGTTTGAGAAATAATCAGGTGTTGTTGAAAAATTTGAAGAACTTGATGAGACTTTGAAGATACCTACAATAAACCAACCTCAATCCCTTGAAATTGAGTTCCAACAATATTTCTCTGAGCTCAAGGAGAAAGAATTTGTGTGAAATCCATTCTCTACCTCAATGGTTATAGCCAATATTGTCAATGAATTACAGGACTAATTTTGTGATCTTTGGAATGATTCATAAGCACATGATTTTTTTCATGAATATCCACTTTCTCAGTTCTGGTGAGCTGTGCGTGAGTCATACCCACAACTGTCTGATTTGGTTTTTTGAATATTGCTTCCATTCCCACAATATTTCTGCAAGAGTGTCTTTTCAGCTCTAGTTCACATCAAAACAAAGGCACCAAATTGAAAGAAAGTCAAGGATGATACGAGATGAGTACTGTCAAACACTCAACCATAAGATCGGAAGTAGGCCATATGGTTGCCAAGTCAAAGGTCACGTTCAAAATGTTCATGAAATTCAATTGCCGTTTGAAATTAAATGTTAGGAAATGAATGTTTGTGGTAATAATGTTGTGGTAGTTTGTTGCATTTTTCTGGAAATTCATTTTGTGGTAATCATAAAGGTTGTAATATCATATGTATTGAAGAAAGAGCAGGAAGAGGGTTGCAAGTTGTGTGAAATTACCAAAGAGAATCATGGACCGAACAAGGTTGAAAAACACTACATTAGATGGTATGGCCCTCCACTAAATGCAGCCTTCTCAAAGTGGCCCCTGAACCAAATTAGTTGCCCACCCCTGAACTAGGGCAATCACAGTAACTACAGTGCAAAAAGAGGTATCCTAACTTCCTTAAGTTTAGTGTTTGCAGCTGATAAAAATGATTAGTAGATTTTTTGTATCGCATGTGATTTATGTAATAACTTGCACTTCTGTGATTTTGGGCACCTTGCATAAAGATGATTTGAATTATAATCAAGTTCTCGATGTGTGTTTGAATGCTAGACACCACAAAAGTAAACCAGGACCAGAAGATCACTTGTTTCATGTGAGTCTGCAGCTTTTGGAAAGGCGTATAATTTGCTTGCAAATCCAAACAAATTAANTTGTTATTTTCTGTTGGAGACGTTTATCACATACAAAAGCATATAAGTGTTGTCCATGTAAACAATGTATGGTTGTTGGTTTTAAGCAACTTTTATTTATTGATCAACATCATTTTTGGTTTCTTTTGTGTAGCTTTTGCTTATTACTTATTTTTTTACTTTTTGGGTGTTTTACTTCATACTGCAGTGCAACTCCTGGAGAGAACACTCCTGCTGCACAAATCACACAGCTCATGGATCAGCTGAAGATGGATCAGAACTGTATCGTTTTAACCATAGTCACTGTAAAAGCATGTCATTGAAATGCTTAAGCTGGTTCATTTCTAATAACTGTTTCTATGAATGCTCTCCAAATGTTGGCCCTTGGATAAAAAGTGTAAGTAAAATGTATATGTGCGCATCAAAAACAGTTAATGTGATTTTATATTTTGTGTAGAAATGCATGTCTTACAACACTTTGAAAGACTCTGGAAAGTCATGCTTCAAGTCCAGAGAAAGAATCGTCAGTTTCCATATGATGTTTAATTGATGCTTTATTGATTAAAATGGATAATTGTCAGAGCTTTAGTTGAATTCGTTTAGAAATATCACAACCATGTGAAAATAAATACTTCCGCTTCTCCTTAAGGAACAATGTGTGGGAAATGTTGTATGAGGTTTTATTGTTGAATTACCATTTGGCTCAGACACAGTGGTGTGTGTTGTTTATGTTAATTTTCATGGCTGACTTAATTGAAACTATATTCTCACCTTGCGGCATCTGTTTGAAGAACTTAACTGTTTGTCCGCAAAGTACAATCTTGACTCCTAGATCCTTCGATGGTAGTTCTTGATGAATTTTTTGAACAATTATGTGCTAGAAGTAATTGAGTGTACTTAATTATTTAAAATAAATTGGTCTGTGTGTGGTTGACCATGGATCACATCAAGTACGGCTTGAGGTTCAGATTTCATTTACCCTATGAGACCCTCCCTGTTTACCAGTTAATCATTCCATTGCACTGCTCAGAAATTAAACTGTGGAAATGAATAGCTTTGCGTAAAAACATTGGCTATTTAGATTTTTAAAATGTTGCTTCAATAGTTCACAGCTAATTTTTTGTAGACTTATGATGTAAAATATTAGTACACAAAATTATCCTACAGTAATTCAGCAAGAAGTTACAGAATTTCATTAAGGTTGTGTTGGCATGTTTGCTTCAAGTGAATTTATTTTACTTCTCAGGTAAATAGTTCGTTCAGGAAAGAAAAATATGTGAATGTACCGTTATGCAAGGACCAGTGCAATGAGTGGTGGAATGCTTGTAAGCATGAATCTACTTGCGTTGAGCATTGGAACACTGGGTTTAATTGGAATGAACATGGTATGATTGCTGTGAATAGTACTTGTGAAGATTTTGGATTAGGACATTAAATAACTGAATGACAATGAATGTTTTGGATTTGTTGCAGGTAACCATTGTCCCCAGAACAAAACTTGTCGTAATTTTACTGAAATATTTCATNATGCAACATACTTCTGTCATCATATCTATGGCCCGTTTGATTATTTGGTGGTGGATAATGAAACTCTTCCTTGCATGAAGATAAAATTTAATGGATCGAATCCAAATAAGAAGGTAAGCTTTTCTAAAACTGGCACATGCCAACTAAAGAACTTGTTATTCATTTCCAAACCTTTTTCCTTGGGGGTGGTATGTAGGGCAACAGCCCTGAGAGGGCATTAACAGCACTTGGTGAGTTTCAATTTTTTTAAGAACAGGTTCTCACACTCCAGGAATCACTAACAACAGGTTTTCTCATTATCACAGTCTCCAGAGGCAAATCATGCTGGTTGGCCCAATATAAGTGCAAAGATTTATTTTTTTGTTGCCAACTGGTACAGTCTTGCAGGAGAGATTATTGATTTTAGGTAATTTCCCAAATTTTAGTCTTGTTTTTCACTAAAAGTTAGTAATAGGTCTGTAGGAGGTTTGCCAAAATAAGTTATAAGTAGTGGCATTTAAAGTCATAAAAGTCGTATTTTTTCTGTGCTTCAGGAAGCTATGAAACGAATTTTAAAACAAAAATCATACCCCTATGAAGTGTGTAGCGAAAGTTATGCACTCATAAAAAGTAATATTTTCCATGTTAGGTCATAAAGTAATATTTTGCATATTTTCAACCTAATTCAATAAGGAAACCATCAAAACATTCTGAAAATACCAGGTGAAACTACTATATATCGCTAGGTCTAAACTGCATCCTGCAAATTGAACCCACTTGGGCACCTTGCGAATGTTGACAAAGACATAGGTGAACCAAGTTTTTTGGATGAAATGTAATGCACTGCCTAAAAATGCACGTTCTTGCTGCCCAGATGAAATAAACCAATGTCCATACATGTTTTCAGTTTGCTTCAAATTATTTGTTTTGCTCATGTTTTGAGCTGTTTATTTTGTTGGGGCTTCAACAAACCATAGCCCTATTTTTGCTGGTAATGTTTCTTTGTACAATAGATACATGTTCTAGGTCAGCCACTTTTGTTTGGTCATATGAAGTCGTATTTTCTGAAAAATGAAGTCATATTATCAAGTGTTTTTAGGTCACAAAACGGCTCAAGTATAAGTAAAATGTGTACACGGGGCAAAATTGAGAACCCCTGACTTAAGCCAACAACCGGTTCTCGGGATTAAAGAAATTCCAAGAATAGATCCTTGCGAACTGGTCGAATCCCATACCTGGGCATTAATACCACGTGTTTTTCATCAGTACCTAATGGTTCTGCTGGCTCCATACCAAGACAGGATCATGCAAGATTTAAATGTAGTCACACCAGGGCAGCAACCAGGTGATATTTTCAGAGGGTGGCAAAATGATTGTGAACTTGTTGCACTATTTTCAGGGGGTCAAAATGATTGAAACTTCTTGTTGTGCCTACGCCTAACAACTAAACATGATTATGAAAATTTTGGGTGGATAATTGCCCGGCTGCCCAACCTCTGGTTGTGTGCCTGATTCGCACCCCCTGAACCTTGGTCGACCTCCTGGCCACTTTCCCGTGGGTATAGCCAGCAGGACTCTTCTTTCCAACCTTTCCTGGAACATTCTGGTCACGTAGCCAAACCGTCGTAACTGAGATCTCTATTCGGCGAAGTGGCTCGACACTCAAGGGTTTTACAAATTTCACAGCTGCGCACTTTGTTGCGAAGTGTCACACTGTGAACTCTTCACAAAAATCCCATCTATGACGGTTGTACTTGAGATAGCACTCTTTAGGCCATTACCAAAGATTCATAACTAGAACTTGACCGATAAGGCATTTTTAGGCTGTTACCGATGTTTTTCATTTTTCATTGTTGATAACCAATATCGATATTTTTGCATTACTCAAACCACAGTTGAAAGACATTATTGCAGTGCATTTTTTTCATCAGTATGTAGGCCAAATGAACAAATAGATAATTACACAAGTTACAAATGAAAGAGCAGATTGTGATACATTAGGACAGGCCTGGGCAGATCCAGCCAGTAAGGTTAGGTGGGGGAGATTTAATCAGGGGTTTAGTGCCTAAAAAGAGGGGGTGGGAATGCCGTTACCACTCCAAAAGGAAGACCGCACCAAATCAGATAAACTGAACATTTGCATACAACAGGGGTGGGCAATTATATTTGCTTGGGGGTCACTTTGAGAAGGCCACGTTCAGCGGAAGGCTGTACCTTATGTGAATAGAAGCAAGTCTCGATTTATAGCCTCGGCACTAATGTTTACTGTGAGAAGTTGGAGGAAATTTCCGATTTGAAGCTTTTCATAAATGCTTCTGCGGACCACTGAAAACGCTGTGGCAGGCCACATTTGTCCCGCGGGCTGCTATTTGCCCACCCCTGGCCCACAGGAATTTACCCACTGGATCTTCCTGCTTCAGACTTTTGACTAGCAGTGCGAATCTGCGTGTCTCCAGCACATCTGTGAGATAGCAGCCATGTTCTAATGTAATCGTTTGGATCCCACATCTTCAAGTAACGTTATTGGTGCTAAAAGGTGTGGGAACACCGTTCCCACCCCACTGCAACCCCGGATTTCATTAATATTCGGTAGTCAAGTCACATAACGGCTTTTCGACTGTAAGAGGGAAGAAGTATACTTCACAACACAGCTGTGACAAAAACAGTGGACGACAAAATGGCCTTATATCGCGAATGCTGTTTTCCGAATTGTAAAAATGGTGAATAAAGTTATTTTCGTAGGTTTTAGGGCGGTGATCGCCCCGCCCTGGATCGGCCCCTGCATTAGGAACATATTACCGTACAGTATGGAATTCTGCGCAAGCCTATGTCACTACAACAGTCAACCACCACAGCAGGTATCCTGATTTGTTCGTAGGTAGTCATCAGGGCTCTCACAAATGCAACTCCAAAAATCTCTACAACAGTACCAAAAAATCCCTAAATCTGTAGTGGTGCAGCATAAAATCAGAGTACCATGATAAATGTTAAAAATAGAACCAAATATGATTTAAAAAATAAACTAAAATAGTTATTTCACACATTTTCATAATTTTCCGAAAATCCTTAAAGATCCCTAAAAGGGTCAAAAGTTCCAATCTAGGGACAAAATCCCTAAACATGAAAGCACTGGTAGTCATCTGCTTACCGCCGGCACGCAGAAACCTGCAAGCGAATGTTACGTCATAAAGCGGTTTATTGGGACGATTGAGCAGCGGTTCGTATAGTCGAAGGGCTGCGCGCCGGAAGTAACAGGACAGAGAATTTGCGTTAATCCATCAGTGACGAAGTGGCAATTTGTGGTTCCGAAGATTCCGTGTAGAACAATAGCGTAGCGACTTTTATGAGCAAATATTACCCATGTGTGTCGGCGGAATGTTTGCCGTTAAGACACATCAGCATTCATCATAACCATGGGTGAGCACTGCAACAAAGACCGATTTAAATACTGACAGGTTTGCAGTGTTTGAAAGCTTCCGTTTGGTGATCACAGAACGATAACGTTCACGCAGAACTGCGTTTGCTTTATTAGTCCGCACGTGAATCGTGCCGCTCTGCCTCCCGTCACTCGTGAATACCACCCCAAGGTACTTGAAATTGTTGACCTGGTGCAGTGTATTACCCTCTACTTGCAGCGTACACCGGCATGGGTTTTTGGAGAAGTATAATGCTCGGTCTCTTTAGTACTGATGTTCATTCCAGCTTGGTCGCACGCCGCAGAAAACAAATTAAGTGCGTGTTGCATACCCTGTTCAGAGGATGCAAGCAGTACCAAATTGTCCGCAAAAAGCAAACGGTGGGCCATCCAGCTTCCAACAGTGACACCCTCGTCGACTCGGCTGTGACTCTATCCAATTCATATAAACCAGGGGTTCACAGCCTGCGGCCTTCGATAAACAGTTATGCATTATATTAAATATGAGTTGCGGCAGCCGTGGATTAATAAAAAACCTCTGTCTATTGTATGCGGATAATTAGCAAAAAGACGGCCAAGCCGACGTATGGAAGAAGAGGCTCAGTGTGTGGAAACAGTAAGCAATGCAACAAAATAAATATATTTTGAACTTACTGACGGCCGAAATTCATAAAAATAAACGCAATGCGGCCGACAATAGCCAAAAGGTTGTGCACCGCTGATGTCGACTATTAGCAGAGTGGTGTTGGTTGCACACGCCTTTATAGGAGTTCAAAACCCGCTGTGAACGGTTGGGATTTAACTCCGCCGACATGGACACAAACTTCTGAGCAGGAATACTACAATGACTTGACGGCCAGTAACAGGCGGGTGTCAACCCCATACTGCCTCAAACATTCCCAAAAGCTTGTCCCGAGGAACCCGGCCGTATATTTTTTGAGGTCGCCAAAACACAGGTTTAAGACATTTCTAGAAAATTTGCTCTGTAATGGACGAAAACCGCACTGGATTTCTTCCAGGTCTGGTTCAATTATCTCACGGTCTTTCTTCAAGGCCACTTTTCCAAGGATGCTAAGTAGAGAGATGCCACTGTAATTATTGCATTCTCTGCGGTCTTCTTTATGAGCTTGTTAAGAATATATGTACCATATATGATTTTTCTGTTGCTTTCTTGTTATTTTAGACATACCCTACAGAATTCAGAATACCCTTAATTCTTACCGTAATGGAGTTGCCAGATTTCCCAATTGTGTTTGATCTTCTGCTACTGGCACAGTGATTGCTTTAACTGGAATATCGCCGTTACTTTGAGAAATTAACGTGTTGATGTGCTCTGCTGACTGCTGAGCTTTGTTACAACTAGCTATAGATTTGATTGTATGAAACATTTTGTGGTTAGTCACAAAATCTTGTGATTTTTACTAGTACTTGAAAATAAGTCTGGGATCTCGTCCAAAGCGATCAATAAAACCTTGCTACACAAACCGTACAATTAAGTAGACCTGTATGTTGACACGACTACGGACAAACTT
>JGI24022J15233_10006121_pt1 | contig 12964 bp, 7 predicted proteins | sample Ectturendosymbi2_FD_15233 | JGI IMG/M metagenome (IMG submission 15233)
TAATTTCTGTTTGTTCAAACTTGTGTTTTATTTTAGTCAATTGCAGTTCTCCTCGGATCAGTCATCCATTTGTAGTTCTCATCGGATCAGTCATCCAATTGCAGTTCTTTTATTACGACACTCCAAATTGCGGTAATTCATTCTCGAATTGTAGCAACTAGTGAAATAAAATGCAAAAACTAACCAAAAAGTTCTCTGATCATCTGTGTAAATATGCATGAATTTCAATGACAAATTTTTGGGTACAAAAATCTTCTGATAACACAGGATAAAATTGGCCAGAGTTGCACCTTGTTTTCTAAACCAAGGGTTTTGTCAAAGCCCTTTGAAGATGCCGAATCCAGCGCACCCTCTTACTGTTCCACTCCCTGGTCAGGTCTGGTTACAATAACCGCTGATGCGAGCTGTAGGGGCTAGGAATGTCAAGATCAAGCACTCTCAAAGTTTTGAGTAGTAAAACGTCATAAAGGACTGACTGAGGGAGACTAACGAGTCACAAATGCATAAAAAAGAAAAACAGACAGAAGAATGCATGTGAAAAACTGAATGCTAGACGAATATGAAGTTGCAAAATCCTGAAGCATTTTTTTGGATATTACACCCTGAAAACGTGTTTTGCCTTTACTGTAAATTTGTCGAATTTTCCTTCAAAAAACTGCTATAAGTGAAATGTGTCACATCCACTAATCTAAGAAATATCTAAGATCAGTGACGCTCCGTGCGAAGTTCCAGGTTAGCATTTGTGTGGCCTGAATTTCGACAATCATGTCCATGGAAATGCTCAGTTTCTAGGCCAAAGTTATATAAAGCACATGTAGCAGTAACTGAAAAGTTCACAATAACTAATATACTCAACTGTATTACACAGCTGCAGTCAGAATTTTGCAAAAGTATTCAGCATTTATTTAAATATCCCACAAACAAAAATCATCATAACTTCCTTCAGAACGACACCAAATCCATTTCAACATGAATTTTTTCAAACCACCAAAGCTCAACAATTTTCCTGAACATCAGATCTGTAGTCGTAACAACCAGGGGCATGCAGATAGATCTGGTGATTCCCGGGGCAACTGCTTGATTGCATGCCCCCCACCAAATTCTAGTATTGAGGAATGTGAAAAATACAGACATTTGAAATAGATAAAAACTAGTTTTGAATGAATAAACAAGTACTGAAAAATTGAATTAAAATGAATTCACAGAGTATTTTATGTGTTTATGTATTGGGGTTTTAGTTATATTTTTTATTTTGTGGGCTTGAGACATCTGTTTACAAGCAAATTTCTTCCACTCATAGGTAAGCCATTCATTAAAGAATTAGATATTGCATTTATTCATGCAACTACCAACTACGTATCAGATAGGCCCACCAAAAGAACATAGCACTTACGGCATGTTAGGAGATAGAGTTGTCTATTTTTTCTCTAAGAAATAGTATCTGAAAAAAGTAGTACAACCATGCAATTTGATGCATTGCCGCCCTTTATATTTTTCTGAGCTATGAACAAATTGCTAAGGATGTTTTGTTCAGTAAAAACAGATGAAGGTAACGATAGCAGTGCTTCATCTCTCTCTCAGGTCACTTAACATACATTTGCATGCTCCCTCAGGCAAGTTCTCATCAGATCCATGAAGCACGCTTTAGTAGTCAATTAGAAGCGTTTAGTTCAGGGGTGCAAAAACGCGGTCGCGCACTCGCGCCGTGTGACCAAAACCTTGTACGCGAACGTTTTTTCACCTGTTATATTTCATGCATATGAATGCTGTATGGCAAAGCTTATACGTGTGCGCTACAAAAAATTGCTGCGCGCTACCAACATTCACACAAAATTTTTCACCGTTCGTCTAGTTACAAGATTTTGATAAAATGCACTTTTTGTAATTTAACTCGTTGGATGACCCACTGCCTTGGATGTCCCGGGCCGTCGTCTCGTTCATGCCCCCTCTGCACATCTCTGGTAACAACATTGTGTAAGTTTTATCGCTGCTCTAAAAGCATGCGCAATACAGCAAACTGCATGCACTGTGAACGCTGGATTCCCTTCCCATTGTGACGCACCTGTAAAATGGTAGGGAAGTTGGAAAGTCGCAACCCTGGCTTTCTGAAAGCGTTGTAACGCAGCCGTGAGTCAAACCACAAGAGGGCGCTTATTGATGCAGACAGAAACGCCGCCTTCAAACGCCACTTAGGTTCATAATTGCTCGCTTTGCAAACCTTGGTGATCTTGATGAGATTTCGCAATGATATTCGACATTTGTTAAATTGTAGTTATTAGCATCCGCTGACATTTGACATTTCGTACTCAGTACGTAACATTCCGACCTCAATTTGGCGCCCCCAAAGTGCTGCGCCCGGGGGCAGATGTCCCCCCCTTACCCCCCTCGTTACGCTACTGTACAAGTGTTGACAGTCTTTGGAAGGGGGCCACAAACCATGAAAGTTTGAGAACCAGTGTTCTAAATGCCAAAAGGGTATAAATTTTTGCAGATAGGCCAGATCAAATTCCAATTTCGAAACATCTTTTAAAACCTTGTCAGGCACTCGTCTATAGGAACATTGTTGTAAATATGGTTGTTGTAAGAATTTTTACCATAGAATCATTCTATTCAAGTATTTCAAGATTTTTGCGAGAATGCAAAACGTTTTCATTCACGCAAAATGAAAAAACAAAGAGAAAATGGCATAAACCTCAAAGGGAATGGTCAGTGTGATATGAAGAGCTATCAGCTAGTCTTCACATACATGTTATCCTGTAGGGTGGCAGAGGTGGATACTGCTTCTAACCAAAATTTTAACTTTCAAGCAAAGCATGAACTGCAGGGTTTGTTTTGTGCACACAATATTTTTGTGAACTTGGTTATGCAAAAAAAGGTTCAATAGACCTCTATTCATGCTATATCTGACAAACGTTTTTGTTCACAATTCAGTTACATCCTGCCCCAAACAAACAGTTGCACTGTAAGCGCATAGTCAATATAATCAATGTAATAAAATCTTTCAGGCAATAGATTTTTAGAAAATGTATTAATTTATTTATCATCGAGAAAGTATGCTTTCACAGTCTGGTTGGTCATGGAACAATTACACGTTGGATAGACGTCGTACTGTAACATTTTCTCGTTTTTATTGTGCCGATGACACCCTATTGTGTTGAGCAAAACCGTAGAGGATGTTACATACATATAATCATTAATAAGCGAAGCAGTCTATTAAAAATATATTTCAACTCATTTGAGTGACGTTTGATCAGAAAAACAAGCGTCGCCAAATCTTTTTAGCCCAAGCCCCTTTTCTGCATGAAAAATAGTTTCGCAACAAATTATTTCACACTTACAGCATATTCAAGAGTATTACTGTCAAAAAATTGCTTTGAAAAACAATTTAGATCACTTCTTAAAACGGGAATGAGTGTTAAGGATGCTTTCGGCTGCAACGGCCTTCCTGTTGCCATAAAAATGTCTATTGAATATTGGGTACCTTCTTTTTTTAGTTTTTCTATTTACTGAAACTTTCTTTACTGTAAACTGCTGCAACTATTTTTACATTGTCAGAAAGCGCAATATGATATTTGAAGGAACGAGAGTGATGGAAAACGCTGCGCGGTTGATCTTGCAATTTATTGGGTTAATCCCAGCTGAGAGTTTGATCCTTACAGCAGTTTTCGGTAGTGACTTAAAACATTCATTGCAAAACTTTACTTCTACCGTATAGTGTTTACCGAAGGCGATAGTTCGTTTCATGTAAATTATATCTGTTAATCAAGGTTTTAATGCTAAAAATGTTTGCTTGACCATCTCGTAGAGTTTGTTTATCGAAACCCTGTTGCAGACCAGGTCGGCGTGATAGTTTCCTGTGTATATTAGTCTAAAAACGTTGAAACGTTAATGTAAAATAATTTCCTTTGACTCTTTGCCTTCGTTCGTTACACATTCGTCCACGTAATACCCAGTTTATACTTCTAATTCATCCATGAAGAAGCTTAGCAAGTTGATCTGACGGAAAATAGGCTGTCGCGTCAAAAACGCTTTAGGTGTAAGAATTTCAGTTTTGGTGTAGTAATAATCCAAATCTGATGCATTGTTCTTTAATAAGGCAAGGTTGACTGCTACTTGACGTGCAACATGGAAACAATAGTAGCTTTAATGTGTTGCTCTGGAAACCTAATCAAACCTCAATTTTTAAACAAATTCTGTAAAAGCTTATTACGCTTTAATTGTTAAAGATTTCTCTTAGACAATAACCCCGGCACTCTGGTTGCAATGATGTTCCAATAAAAGTTCAAAAAACTTGCAGTACGCTTCTGCCCCCGACCCACCACCGCAAATACACTTCAATTATAGTTTGGATACAGTGCAACTGATGATCAAAAAATTCTCTATCCCCAAGAAAGTTCCATCAAATTGTTTGCCCCAGCTCGCAGCTAAATATTTTCATATATTTTTTAATGATTAAAATAACGGTTGAACGCTCAGTCAAATTAAACATGAGTCTCAACGTACAAGTATCAAGTAAACATAGGTAAGACTTGATGAGTAGTAATTACTGCGGCTATCAGTTTTTGCAAACCAATCGCAGCACAACAGCACAAAGTGGAAGGCAGCCAGCGAAAAGCTTATTACCTAAAGAGAAATTTGCGAAACGTTTCAGAGCAAAATATAAAAATTTGCGTCACGTAGGAAAATGTTACATGCAATCAGCCGTTACTCCCATGTGTGGCTTTTTTTAAATGATTGCAAGTTGTTTTGAGAAATCTATCAAGCAATTTCGTATTTGCAAGGTTCGATACCATCAATGCATTTCGAGAAAAACATAATTCGAGGAACGGCGATGGGAGCGAAACAACCAGTATCAGTACGAGGTAAACATATGCTTAGATGCGCAAGTAGCGATTTATATGTGTAAGGAGGAGCGTGTGTGAGTGCGCGCGCGTGTGTGTGTGTGCTGCAGTGACGGTTACTCAAGACGTTAAATGTAAAGGTGTCAACTCAGCCGTTTAAGGAACACTGCATTCTTTCAACCAAGTGACGGAATGTTTTAGTATTGCCAAGCTCCGAGATTAACATTGCAAAGATGTTCTTTAGATATTGTCAAGTTTATTTACTTTCCAAAACAGCAAAAAGGCATCACAAGCGCAGGGACGCCAAAAGAAAGGAAGGTCAAAGAGGCATCTAAACATGTGGGGCAACAAACTTATAAGAACTGTTGCTGCCACCATTTTCACGTTTTAGGAGCAAAACTGTTGACGACTAAAGTGTCCATAGCCTAAGCGCATATACGCGGGCTAACGGGCATGAACTCATGATCGTATTTGGGTATTAGGGGTCAGTTCCGCGCTGTATCTTACTTTGATATGTATGCAGGATTTTAATTGTTCATGTGTGCATCATTTTGTGTTCTTAACGCTCTTCCCGGATAAATGGCATTCTTGGCCATGTTCCTCACATCAATATGTTGTACACATTTTCAAGTTAAAGATAAAACACATTAAACCTATTTAATTTTTCCACTCCAGCGAAAAAATCGAGATTTGGAATTCGCATGCAACTACTCAGTTACCACGTAAGTGCATTTCGCATGGCAAGAAAGCTCAAAACACTTAGGCACAAATATATATATTTATCTGTAGAAGCTTTCCCCACCATCGGTTTAAGTATGTAACCAAAATATTTACAATTTGAAGGAAGGAAAGGTGAATAAAGCCAAATCAAAGAGAAATTCTTGAAAGTAAAGAAAATTGCCACATTTTAAAAACTATTTTTTGCATGCCTGTTTCCTGCATCAAAAGAAATTTTATTAAGTTCATAAAATGAGATAACTGCATAGCTTGGTTAGGTGTGAACGCTGTTTGTGTTGAATCCCGCAGGAACAATACCGGGAGATCGATTGACCACATAAAAATCCATCACGGAGCATGCCCTCAGTAGAAAACCTCAATGCATACAGCACTCATTTGGGTTTGAGACGTGCTTACGGTCTTAAAATGCCCATAAGCGGTATTGCTTGTCACGATTGTTTGCTTGTCACAAATCAACTTACCACTCAGCTGCAGACATGATATGTTTAAAAGCGAAACCACAAGTATTTTTTAATTCGACATTTGTGCAATTAGCCTCACTGCATCATGCCATGTAGGAAAGGTATGGAGGCTGTGTCTAATTTTCCATATTAGTGCTGCAGATTTATTGATGATGCACAAAAATATTGGGACGTACTGGTTCCATGTCTGGTGCAGATCCTTTAGAGCAGGGGTTCCCAACCTTTCTCTTACCATGTACCCCTTCAGCATTCCGACCGAGGCGTATGTACCCCTTCAGCATTTCGAAAGATAAGCATGTACCCCTTCAGCATTTCGACGGATGAACATGTACCACTAAAATTTCTTATGACAAAATTTTTGTCATGATTAATCGCAGATGTATTTAAAAATAAACATATAACTGCTTTTTAAAGTAATATTTGCTGATATATGTATGAATATTTGGAACAAAAAATATGTAAATATACATTTCTTGTCTATTGCTAACCTTAAAATGTACCCCTTCGGATAGGCAAATGTACCCCTAGGGGTACATGCACCCCAGGTGGGAACCTCTGCTTTAGAGCAATAAACGATAGTACCCCTGTTGGAACGTATCTACAGGAGACTTGGGTGGGCACTCTCATCCAAATCATGCAGTTCGTACCGCTTTGCGCATCCCAGCCCTTTCAGATTAGGTTTCAATCTGACTTTAGGCTTCAACAGATCACAGTTCGAAGAAATTGCGGAAGGCTTCCTTGCGCATTACTCAAGAATCAAGATTAAATAATTGGTTATTTTAACCAGCCACATTGCTTTATCGCGCATTGCATGCTGCGTGCGTGTACGCGATAGAGTGAAAATCTTGGAGTAAAACTTGAACGTCTTGCTAAGTCACATGAGAAACAGTAACGTTATCAATGATTTAAATACAATAATTAAGTCATGTTAGATATCTGGATTGATAAATGTTTTCACCATCAGCGAAACATCGTTCAGATTTCGATGAAAACATGGAATGATTTTTGTAGAATAATCCTTTTTTGAAGCGTGGAACATGGTTTAATTCAAATCTTTGGGATTTGCTTTATGGTTTGTCATTTTTGGATCAAGCTTATTTTGTTATATCTGTAAAGCCTGAAGTAGGGAAAGTAGCGAAAGCTTTTTTTACTTCAGCTTTGCAATCAGAATAGCGTCGTATATTTTTAGTTGCTTTAATTCGTTCGTGAGTTTTTGTTTACGTAATAAATCCAGAACAAAAAATCTCTAGGTTGTCCGTATGACATGATTGTGAAGGTTAGACAAAAACATGATCAAAACAAGTCGTTTGCATTTCACCTAGTCTACCCATTCCTATGAAAAAAACATTTGTACTACAACTTTATGTTGCTGTTTAATTTCATTAACTGAAATCAGACTTGATTCGATGATGCTGTATAAGCCAAATACATTAAGACAAGGTGGAGTCATGACAAAATGCCAACAAAACCAGTTTTACCAAAGTATTTGAAGCTGCTATATCCTGCCCCAAATAGCATAGGCCTAGCCAAAGACCCCAAATTTCTAGCATTTCTTGTCATTTTGTGCTTTGAGAAGCGGTGTCCCAAACTAAATACTGTTGCTCGCTTAAAATCAAAAGATTTGCCCCCCAAAATATTTTGGGCTGGCTACGCCACTGCCAAATTGCAGTGATGGAGTCCCGAGACAAGTCTCGAGACCCATATTTGCGAGTCTCGGTCTTGAAGGTTTCATGTCTCGTCTCGGTTTCGAAGGTTACAGGTCTCGGTCAGAAGCCTAATGTCCTGAGACTTTGAATACTGCAATAGTCTTGCTTAGAAGAACTTCTGTACTTTAACGTGTGTTTTGTTTGCTGCATTTGCAGATAAGAAACAACCAAAGCAGGTAGAGTAAATGTCCGAAGTTCGACAAAATTTCAACTTAGAATTCTTCGCAAAATTTTTAGAAAAATATCGCCATATTCCACAAATTTTTAAGTCTCGGTCTCGAAGTTTTGACCAGGTCTCGGTCTCGAAGTTTAGGTCTCGACTACATCTCTGCTAAATAGTACTTGGGTTCTGCTTAGATCCATTAATTGGATTGGATTCAAATTTATTTGCCCCCGGAAGTTTAAACCATTGTTCCACTATTTCTTTCCAGACAAAGAGTTCTCGATACGCCCCTTGATTCCCGTATATGCTGCAAGATGACTGAGATAGATGAAATAACTAAGGTTGCTAAAATCACTGAGACGAAAAAGATAGCTAAGAAAGTTATGGTAGCTAAGCAACAGAGGTTGCCAAAATTATTGATCGTTAATTTTGGTCTTACAAATTTAGACTTAGTTTATGAACAGAAGCGCATACAAAACAAAAAATACAGAACGAAAGAACTTAAGCTATCTTCTGACCCCTCAAAATTTACCATTTAGGCACAGATATTTTCTGATTCCTAAACATTTTTCAGCTATCGACAATCCATATGGTCTAACTATCTAAGCACTCCCTGCTATCTTCGCAATGGTTAGTTTCATGTTTGACGATATTTTCACGATCTGGTGAAAAAATGGTTGGATGATACTGATTCCGACAAGGTTGCATGCAAATGTAGATTTTTTGATACTGATGTCAATTTTTCTTTCCTACAATGTTTATTTCTAAACAATACAAAATTTTCAAGAGCACTGATTTAATCTAATTCTAAGATAACACTGTTCTACCACTTTTTGAAAAAAGGGAAGGTGGCATTCTTCTAATTTTGATGTGGCACCAAATTTGTCATTCCATGAGGAAACTTAGCAACTGTCTTGACTGTAGCAAGCATTTCTATTTTTGGTTAAATGTTTACTTACATTTTTGACACTACTGCACTTTTCTTTAGGAGTCGAGATACTGTTTCAATTAAAATATGTAATGGTGTATTTGAAATAAGCAAACTTTCCAAAAATGCTTTGACGAGGCAGTAACTTATCACCTCAAAGATATAGAATGCATATGCAAGAGCGATGCAAATGTCGCTTGGTGTCTCACGCCATTAACCGACAAAATTGTGCCGATGACCAGGTTTCATTTCGTTTGTATCATCAAAAAAACAAGAAAGTAGCTAGCCTACAGTTTCATTAGTATAATCACAAGAAATTTGAGATTAGTTTTATCAGCAACAACATGAGAGCAAGCGATACAGAATTTTGCAAAAAAGCAATCTATCGGTGACAAAACTAGAGATGGTGTTTCTTGGTGTATTCGCGTGGCTACCTGCCGCTTTCTTAAGATTCTGCTCAACGAATTCAAAGCTAAAAAAAAGCTGCAGCAAATTTTTAATTCATTAAGCTCTAACGTGATACCGATTGACCCACATCTAACTTCGGTATAATCTGCATATACGTATGTACAATCATGTCTCCAGCAAGCAAGTGCACGTGAAACTCTTCGTCGCAACGCGTGCAAGCGTATGTAACGTCGTTGGACAAATAGACCGTGTATTTCAATTTCAGTAGTAAAAGCTTTTGTGGTGAAGTTTTCTTCTTAAAGCAGTTGCTTCAAAGCCGTTCCCAATGTGACTGATTTGGCACGTACTAATGATTTCATGCCTGGGATAGATAATGCAGCAAGAAAGTTTTATGGTTGATGAGAACGACAAGGAAGATTTTCGTGACTGTCCAACTTCTTAGAAACGCTTGCTCAGGACCGCTTTGTTTTTCATTTGCGATGAAAAATGATTAACTAATCTAACATTGACCTCATCTCTCTCTTGCGTGTTGCCCCAAGTTTCAACTCATCCGCAAAAAGTTGAAAAAATAACCTGTGTCTGTGGACGTTAATTTTACTGTGGTAAGGTAGCCTCTAATCCTGTAAACAGTAGTTACAAACTTTCTGTTTTGCTTTTGAACAAGTTTTATAAAGAGATTTTTTAATTGATTTCAACTGAATTAGAAGTGATAGAAAAAAAACTTATAAAAGTTATTTCAGCTTCAGAAACGAAAGGGCAAGAAAACCAGCAAAGTAGCTCGGTGAACACTGGATCATCTGGATCGAATGAGGCAGAACAAGGATCATCGAATGAATTTGATCTTACATAATGTGTTCCGCGCAAATTTGTGTGGCTTAGCTGAGAAGTATTGTGTTTGATTTAATAAAATTTGTCTCAGCTCTCAAATTCACTGACGCATTGTCAGCTGCGTTTCGACCGCAGCATTCAGCATCGTTTTACGTCTTGACTTGTCGCCAGTGATGGAGTCTCGAGACTTGGTCTCGGTCTCGAGATTCGCATCGAGACCTGTTTTTGCGAGTCTCGGTCTCGAAAGTTTCAGGTCTCGTCTCGATCTCGAAGGCTACAGGTCTCCAGACTTTGAATACTGCACAGTAATCGCTTTGTAAACTTTTTATAAGTCAACGGTTTTTGTTAGTTGTATTTGCAGGTAAGAAACAACCAAAACAGGTTGGAAAAATGACAGAAATTAAAAAAAATTAAACTTAGAAGTGACGACGACATTTTTTTTAATTTCGGCAAAATGCACAAATTTTGAAGTCTCTGTCTCGAAGTTTAACCAGGTCTCGGAGGTTATACGGTCTCGACTACATCACTGCTTGTCGTATGTGCGTCGCGCCACCGTCTTGTGTTGCCGTTACACAAACCTTTGTGATAAAAGTAAGCGTTTTCAAAAATGTTTCACCTAAAAAATCCACTTGTTGGAGGACGCGAAGTGATTTCCGCCTTTTTGAGGGAGGTTCCATTGTCTAATGCAGTGGTTTTCAACTTGGGGTCGCGACTCCCAGAAAGGTCATGAACCGTTTTTGGAGGGGCCGCAAGTAGATATCTTATGTAATAAGTTGTAATACATTTGCTTTATTCCAGTTTTACATGGAATCCTTACAGTGGTTTGCTATAATGGGTCGCGGTACAAAAAGGTTGAAAACCACTGGTCTAACGGAATCAAAACATCGTGGTAATGGTCCACGGATCATGGTCTGCTTCCTAAAGCACTTTCAACCGCGATTCGTGCACTGAAGAGCAAAGTAATCGATTCAATTCGATGAAGTCAAATTCTGCAACGCTCAGTGAAAGCAGAGTTCTAGCGGTACGGCGAAACGCGATGAACTCTCCTGTTGCTCTTCAAAAGCCAAACGAAAAATTTTTTTGTTGTGGTCCAGGCTTTGTTTACTAAAAAGTCAGTATTTAACAGAAAACCATTTTCCGAGTAAACGAAATCTGCTGCAGTTTTCTCACCAGTCATTTCCAACAGGAAGCAACGCAACAAGAAGTAATTCTTGTTTTGCCATTTCTTTCGAGGTCTATCACACGACGGTTAGAAAATTTTTTTGCTGTTCATTAAAATGAATTATTATTACAGTCGATGAAGGGCTTATCCTAGTGCTGGTCAGAGGCAACGTACTTAGAAGTGCAGACTTTAAAGCTTTACAAAGCACCGTTATATGACACATTGTATTGAAGTGGTATTGAATCTTACTTGCAGCTAGTTACATTTGCTATGTATTTTTATTCTAGACAGCGGATAGTTAAAGTAAAAAATATGAATGAAATAGACATGGCGTCGTGTCTATTTACGCAAGATTTTTTCCAGGGCTGAGGAGCCGTCGTAAAAATGACACAGCTCCGGTGCCGGAGCTCTTCTATTCATGAACATGGCTCCGGCTCCGGAGCTCTCCTTTTTCATGGCCCCATCTCCGGCTTCTGTTCGTTTGCACACATTAATATTTTAATTGTCTTGGTATGCCTTAAGTTGAATAGAAAATGAATTAAATAATGTTCACAAAACAAAGAGAATATAACAAAATTATTTGGGTAATTTTATTTGGCAGTTTTTTACAAAGAGCGCTCTTACCATGAGGAAAGCAGTGAAAACACAATACTCACATGTTCAGACGATTCAGAGAACAGTTACTAGCAGAAACGATAACTCAAGATGAATAACGGCAATATAAACAATTTCTGGAAAGGCAGTCACTGGTTTTGCCGTCAATGCCTGAAGACCTATTGTTATTTCTTTCGACGAGAATCAAGAAACTGGCTGTTTGGAAAACTAAATTTGTGTCCGAGCATTCAAACACAGACCAGCAGCCCCATTTCACCAAGTGTTTGCACTCGTTGCATGCTTTACCTGTTGCAGTCTTGGCGATTCCAGATAACAGCGCTGCCCGGACAAACTATGCAAAGAGGGCAAAACACATAGTCGATTGCCTCCCTGATGTGTTCTTTGACTTTTAAACATGCACGCATTTGCAATGACACAAATGCGAAGATGTGTTTAAAAGCACTTCGTTCAAAGAAATAGTATGTCTTCTAGCAAGAAATTCACCTTTAAGTTTTTTAATATAGCTGACGGGTAGCCGGGGGGAGGGGGGCGTATAAGCAGGGGGGGCGGCATTTGGGGCAATGCCCTCCGAACGTTGCACCAAAAATTTTCAGGGTAGTCAAGGTTTTGATGCGTAAGCCAATGAGATACTTCAGTGCAAATCAACGACACTGCTTACGGAACCTATTACATCAGCCTTTAGTCGAACCTGATCAAAGCACTATGTTTTTTTTAATTATTTATTTGTTTGTAAGCAGACACGAAGTCCATAGTATGAACACACACACTCTGCAGAAAACAGGTTGATACAAACAGACAAAACAGAACGTAGTACAAGGCACTGAAGCCGGCGACATCACAGTGTTACAGACACTATATGCAACTGCATTGAAGACAGAACCATAGGGTTACAGACACATTCTTAACACTATTGTGAGCTAACACGTAACACTTGTTGCAGCACTACTACGGAGTAGGGCGCTAATTCCTAGGTTGGTCGAGTCTATGTAAAACTCGAAGGCATTGTGGCTTGACACGCCATCGATCAAACGTATGGGGCGCCGTTCGTAAAAATATTATATCTGACAGATTTAGCACAAAAACTGCTATCTCTGCGCATATTTAGCTATCTCTG
>JGI24022J15233_10006123_pt1 | contig 12964 bp, 11 predicted proteins | sample Ectturendosymbi2_FD_15233 | JGI IMG/M metagenome (IMG submission 15233)
GAGCGGCATGTGCGCAAAGCTTCGCACTGTGGCAGCAAGCAACAATAGAGATCATGCGTCGCAATCTCTCTTCGCGTACGCTAGTCATCATGTTCAATCGTTCACACGTCAATATCAGCAGAGCTACCACGTCGCAATCTCTCTTACTATTGCTTGCTTGCGCTACGTATATAATGGTGTTATTCTTCACGCACATCCCGTTTGTGGTGATTCACACAATCAACGCAACACCACCGGAGAGGTTGCAACACATGCAATGGATTCTGGGTGGGAGGTTGTTGTTGGAGGCCCGTTCTTCGTTAAACAATTCACTGCAACGAACAGGCACCAGAACTTTAATCAATGAATCCACTCAGGTTCGTTTTTTTGCCGCAGAGCAACATGTACTGTACTTATCTGCTGCAATGTTTTGTACATAATTGAGTTTAGAGTTTTTCCATCAACTTATCGCACATCTGTCTTGCTTGGTTTGCTTTCATTAATGATGTTCCTGCTTTAAATTTCTTATTAACTGGCCTATCCATCAGATGGTTCATTGTTTTCACGTCAAAATTGCGCACAAACCACAGCCGTTGCCCAGCATCATAGTTTCTTACTACGATTGTTTGTTCCTCTTCTGCGTTTTGCTCTTCTAAAGATACTTCTGAAAATTGATGATCCGTCACTTTGAAAGTAACTCATGTCACGAATATCTGTCGCATGCTTTGCTGCAACTTCGTTTTGCGGCGAAGTTACGAAATCTACGAGGGCCCCGCGTCTGTTTGTCCTGAGTACCTGTTCTTTTCAAATACTGCTGTCGATCTGTAGTTTACACGACTAGGTTCACAGCAATCCTTCTCTCTACCACACTGACTGACACCAACATAAACTTTCCGGACCTCGTTAGCGCTGCAGAGTCGCTCTGCTGTTCTGCACTTCAACCATTTAACGCGAGCTGTTCTTTGTATTGTTTCGCGTTGCCTCAAGCGGCGATGCTCGGCGCTGTTTTCAGTGAAAGCCCAGAACAATAGCTATGCGTTGAATCCTTTGATTTGCAGCGACACTAAATGCTCATATATCCTGTACTGTGTGATAGATGTCACATTTAATATGTTGGCAAAGTGACGTGCTGCCTGTAACTGACCAATAACAAGCCCTGTTGCTAAGCAACTTCGGGTCAAGCAAGCCACTCCTACTCTTCAGTGGTTTCGCTGCCAGCACTTGGCGTCCACCACCAGCACTTAATGCTGCGAGTAAAATATAACCTGTCACGCCGCTCGCCATCCGCAAAGCTTGCAACGTTGTGTTGCTTCAAACTCGACGCTGCGCCGTCGACATCCGGTTGAAAACGGTCTGGTTCTCTCTGCCGGGCTTAACCCTCCGCTGCCGTCGCGTCTACATCAGCCTTTGTATTCCAGGTGAAAGTATGGGACATGCGACATTCTGTGCTACACCGAACATTGCGTGGTCACACCTCAGCAGTGTTCTGCATGGATGCCGATGACCTGATGAACACTTTGGTTACAGGCGCAGCTGACAGGGTAAGTCATGAAATGTTTGCAGACCGCCATAAAACGCACGCTTTGTCGAAGTGACCAGCTGCATACCGTGGCAAAATGTGCGGGAACTGACCAAGCTTGACCTTCTCGATTTACAGCTTCGCTAGAGTGTCACTGATATCACAACACACCGCTGGCCACACGTTGTGCTGTGATCGTGACTGGTTGAGAAGCTGCCACACTTTGCCGCTCAATTGCAGCTTCCTGTTTGCTATTTGCAAATCTGCTTTGAAGCTGCAACGCATCATGAAGCAGAGACGCTGGTGGTGTTGAGTTTAGTTTGGATGATTTTTTGTTAATGCACGAGGTTGTACAAAAACGCGTGGTCACAGTTGGCTGAGCGCTTGCTCCACTGTGACTCATTCCTTGTCTGACATGCTGTTGCAGTGATCAACGGCCAGGGGGTATTGTGGGCGGCACCTTGGCAGGACATTTTTGTTCCTACTGCGGGTTGTTGACATTTTCGCTTTTACGTCGTTGTTTACTGGTTCTGAAACAGGAAGTTTCGTCAGTTTGACTCGGAATGATTTTATGACCGGCCCTGCGTAACCTATTAATGTGAAAGGACCTCTTTCACGTCCGCCACTAGAAAGCAATAGTTGTTGAATTTAAGGACTTCGCAGAATACAACAACGGACCATGAGTGTGAAAGTAGTTCATGTGCAGGATGCTCTGAGTTAACGAAGAGTGCAGCAAGCTTACTATTTGATGAGTAACATTATTATCCGTTCTAAAATCTAAATGAAATTGAGAATTGCGCATCAGAATAGATGTGAGGGAAGTGGATTTATTTCCCAGCAGTTGCTTCTTGAAACTAAGAAGTTTGTCTTGCTTTTGGCGGAAAGTTCAAGTGTTCAGCTCAACATGGCCTTGAACCGACACATGCCTGAGACCGACCCCCGGCAACAAGACCTTGTGCTTGTCAGAAGAAGACAGCTGCTCAGTCACGGCAACAGACAACTCATCATTTTAATTTCTATCCATCGCGTTAGTCGACCTCCCCACTGAAACGTCATTACGAGCCATACTCCCCATCTGATGCAGTTCAGCATGAACCAGCATTGCACTGTGGATGCAATGCAAGGTTGCATGCTTTGAAACATCGAACTCTCGATCACAAATGCTCATAAATAATCCAAAGTGTGGAAATATCTTGTGAAGTGTGAAGAGCGAATTAGATAGCTTGCTATAATTGTTCGCTAGTACAAGCAAGGTCCACAGTTCAAGGTCCACTGCCGCACGACTCTGAGAAACCTAACAGCAGCGCAGTCTCTGCCACATCCTGTCAAAGCGGAGTCTCTGCGGTGGATTGTGCCACCGATCATTCCTATGCAACAAACCACAACCGCGAAATGTATTTTTGCATCGCACTTGTCGCGAATATGATGCAATTTCATTTAAGTAGCGAATGGGTTCACCAGTGTGTTACCAAAGTGTTACATGTGTTACGTGTGTGTCACCTGTGTTTTACCTGGTTGTTACCTGGGTGTTACACGTGTGTTACCTGGGTGTTACATGTGTGTTACCTGTCGTTCTTCGCGCATGCTCCACCAGATAAACTCNACTTCCACATGACGAAACTACTACAATCTCCATNACAGCAGCAGGGGNGTGACCATCATTGCTTCTTTAAAGTAAAAAGAAAATATTTGGAAATGCGAAGTAACGTGCTTGTGTTTATGTAACAACCTCGCCCCAATAAACGACAGGTCATTTTCAAGTTTATCGTGTATTCTATAACCGGGCCTGGTGCGAACTACTTCCGCTCGAGCAACGCCTGCTCCGTCTGCAGAATAGAGTGAACTTCTGGCCAGACCAGGTTATGACAAGACCTTATAAAATGAAATGCGGCCTTCTTGTTTGACACACACACAACGCAAGGTCGGTTTTGCGATTGGAATATTTTCATGGAGGTCAGATACACGTGGCAAAGGCAACACTGTGGCAAAGGCAACAACCTCTGCAACATTGTGCACGTATCTGGCTAAGCGTCGTTGTGTATGTGGTCTTGTGCACTGTTCATAGTTATATCAATTACATTTTAAAGCTCCAGAAGGTTTTCTATAGGTTTTAGAAGAATCAGCCGACTGGGCTCTGCTTTCATCTTTTTGCGATGTTTCAAACTCGCGCATACCTGTATTCAAGTAACTTCACTCAACAAGTGAAAGAAGCAAGGAATCAATCACAGCTTATAATGGGAAATCGACTTCACGTAAAACTACGCATCGCCAGTCCTATCATCTTATTCAAATAGAATCATTCTATTCGAACAAGATGATAGGATTGACGATGCGTAGTGTTACTGTATTCTCAAACACCCCATTTTGGCTCCAGTGGAAGAAATGCAGCTGTTGTCAACAAAACCCGAAAACCACCGGCGAAGCAGCTTTTATACTTGTCTGTTGCTGCGATAAATACCATCAGATGTTACGAAGACAGGTTTGCCCGTTTTGTAGTTTAGCACAGGGGTGAAAAAATGCGGTCGCATACTCGAACCGCGCGATCAAAAACATGGAGTGCGCGAACGTTTTTTTGCATGGCAGAGTTTATATGTTTGCGCTCAACATTCACTGAAAGTTTCGCACTCCTGGTTTAGTGCCAACTTGTCTTTCTTTCTTCAGACCAAATGAAATAATGATGTTCAGCCATGCATGCCTGGGGAGGGTCGNGTGCTTTTTGGCGATGGGGTGTTTTGGCTTACCACACTTCCGACTCGCGTAACAATACTATCCAGCTGTTCCTACCAAAAATTAGTATTCTCTCGTCTTCTTGTCCACTGTCACCAATTAAAATTTTCACTTTGACCAGTGATTGTCACATTGCATTTGCAATTGTTCAGAATCACCAATTCCTTTGAATTTACAGGGTTGGGAGGATCACACTTGATTAGATTGCGCTTTCTTCGTACGATTTTTTAAAGGCATGTGAGTTAGGAAGTGATCCTTACGCAGCTTGAGAACAATTTCAATACATCCATTTATAATTGTTGAGGGCGCTTCAGGAGTTCCTTCAGCTTTACGTTTCAAACATGTTTTGATACAAGCAACCCCAACATCTACTGCTGAAGCACAGTGACAGTGTTCGTTGACTTTCTTTGCTGCTTCGTTGTTTTTAGTGTGAACACGCCCTTTACATTCGTTTTTTAATTCACATCTCCAAAACAGTAACGATTGGCCACTTCTGCTGCATTTATCACAAACGTATAGATACCCATCCTGGGAAAACTTTGGTTTCTCCCTCTTGCTAAGATTTTCATCCATCAATCGTATTGGTTCTAAGAAAAGCACTTCGTTTAAGTCCACCAATACGTACATACNCCCAATCTGATCTCTAGACAATCGCAAATGCACACTGTTTGTTACTTCTTCAAAAAGACCCGTGCAAGGATGGAAAAAAACATAGTTCTAGAGGCAATGACGTGTGCATGATATTAATCAAGCAGATAAGTGCTAGCACCAAAACAGCTCAGCGCCAAATCGCTGGCGTCAGACAGTCCCTTTCCCGTCTGAGGATGTGATTTATGCAGATGTAAAATTTAAATCAGAAACACTGTGTCTTTGAGGTGATCTTTGATAAAAGCCAAACTCTTCAGACAGCAATTTTTTGGTGTCAATAAATGGAATGACGAATGCCTGATGAAATGTTGATGGCGTTTAGACTTGATTCTTTTGCATTGGTTGATTTTCTATGCAATCCTATCACCAGAGCTCGAGCCAGTGACGTAACAATGGCCTCAGCGTTGCAGCCGCCACTTTGCTACTAGTGATGGAGTAAACTGTAATTGGATTTAATTAAATACAGTTTTGCGAAGTAATTGCNATGCAAAAGTTGCTGAACTTGATTCCATAAACCAGTGACGGGNAGATGGGGCCGCGAAGCCAAAGTGGATTGCNCCTTGACTGCGGCAAAAACATTTGATGTCGTGAAAAGCACTNGTGCTGTGCTCGCCGGGGTGACAGGGACCGTAGAAGTAACCCTCGAGGGCAGTGACTTTTTCCGTCATTGCCATTAACAGTGTAATGAAAGTTTTCGTTTGTTTTTCCATCTGCAAAGCGTTTTTCAAGAGCACTGTCAACAAGTTACAATTTGATGCGGCGAGACTGGTTCGTTTGATTTTGGAGAATGAATTGTTTGGGGTTTGTTTCGCACAAAGAAGAATCGTCGCGATCAAATTATTTTTTCGCTTGCTGCCTTGAGTTGGGTTTATTGGTGCAAACAAAAAATATTATCAAATAAATATTTAACAATAAATAAACTAATTTTTTTATATCAAAGCTTTCGTCGAACACGTCCAGCATTCCTCAGTGCTAAATTATTATCTTCCAAAGTTTTGAACATCATGACAGAATTATAATTCAGTACCATGTCTGTCGAAGCCAAATATCATTTAAAGATAAAACTGCTTTCCTTCCAGACTGTCCGCATCTGGGACGTGAACGGTGGCCGCTGCTTGAGGGTTATTTGGACTGGAGAACAGACCTCAATCATGGCCGTCAGTTGCCATGGCAACCTGCTCGCATGCGCCTCTGCTGGTAGAGTGGCCATGTGGGATCACTCAAGCGGAAACCGCATACGTGTGTACAAAGCGCACAAGAAAAGGTGAGAAACCTACGGTTGACTGGGTTTGGTTTTGGTGTTGCAATGCTTCACCTGGATTTGTGTTTCCGTGTAAGGAGGTTATTCGTTCCTCGCATGCTGCTATGGCCACGCCCACCTCGCACGTGGCCACGCCCACCTCGCACGTGGTCACGCCCACCTCGCACACTGGCGGAGATGAGGATTGGACTGGATTTGGATTGGACTGGATCCGGAATGTGAATTATTTCAAAAAGTTAGGATCAGGATGGATTTGGAATGAGTTTATGAAAAATAATTGTGTAATTTTTGTCTATTTAAAAGCTCTTTTAGTTAATTTATTGGATTTCTTTAAACTTGGATTTTAACGCTCTTAAACCTTTTGGACTATGATTGGACTTGAACTGAGTTTTAAAAATTCAGGCATCTTTGCACACTGGTTGTCAACCAATGGAAGGGACTGGAGTAGCAAAGGAGCGCAGCGCCACATTCATTGTTGAAAAACGGGCGAGCTTGTGTCGATTGCTTTGTCCTCACCTTGATGAAACACAAACAACAAGCGATTTGTTGATCGTTGCTGAAGGAAAGTTAACGCAGAAACGGGGCTGTNGCAGCAGGTAGTGGAGCTGACGTCCATGGTGACGTCAGTGCTCGATCAATGACTCAACAAGCTGGGGTGATTGATGTCAGTGACAAAAAGGAAAAAATTGCCATTTTTAATGTTAATTTCTCACCGTCTGGACTGGATTTCGGGCCAGGGTCAAGGTTCCAAACGACATCAAATTGGGTCAAGGACCCAACGAATAATATTTTTATCGTTAATTTGTCATCGACTTTGATGAGCCTTACCTGGGTCAAGGACCGACATTTTGCCTGAGCTTCAACCGTTCCTACAATTTGTTTATTTACGCAATAGGCGAGAACGTCACTTCCTGTTACGCAACGCATTTATCCGGGAATAAACTGTGTTGCTTAAATTTTTCTTCTCACAGAATTGAAAGCATTCTGCTTCGGATCAGTGATTCAACGTCACAATCTGGCATTGTCATAACTGGTGGGAAAGACGGGAAGATAAAGTTCTGGAATTTTCGTGGGTTGGTAAAGTTTTTTAATGAGTAAATGTAGAGATGGTGTTGATGGACAGTTGGTGGATGTTCAGTTGCTTGAAACTTGTTCCTGCTCACGTAAATCTGTGCTTTTGATCAACAGCTTTTGAGGCTGCTGATCAAATTTGACAACATTTGTTTGATGCGAATTCATCTGATATTTTTGTTATGGACGTGTGCCGCTATTCGTTGTCTTAAGAGAAACATTTCTACGCAATGCACAGATAATTGAAATTTCTTGGATGATGAGATCGAAAAGACACTTCCTGAATTATTTGTTGTAATTGCCACGTTGTGTTTTGTACTCAGCTGTTGCGCAACATTAACGATTTCTTTCTGATAAGATCGTTTAATTATGAAGAAACTTTAATTATGAAGATCGTTTAATTATGAAGAAACTTGAGCCAATACTTCCTTTCCACATTATGTTTGTTTTGCGAATGGTTTCGTCAAACGCTTCAATTGTCTTCATGTTCGCGTGGTGTAAAAATATGATTTAAACCCAACAACTTATTTTTTATTAATTCATCGTTTCTTATTTTTACTAAACATTAGTCAGATAACATCACTGTCAATTACAAGCTTCTTGTAAAAGCTTTCGAGTAATCAGCCGACTGGGCTTTGCTTTCATCTTTTTGCGATGATTCAAACTTGTACATACCTGTATTCTCGTAACTTCACTCCACATGTGAAATAAGCAAGGAATCAATCACAAATTTTAAATAGGAGATCGATTTCACGTAACACTACGCATTGTCAGTCCTGTCGTCTTATTCAGAATATAGGGACTGGTGGTGCGTAGTGTTACGTGAATCCAGTCTAAATCTAGATTGCTATCACTGTCAGTACACCTTTTGAATTCTCACGTTTTTTGTCAATTTGATAATAATTGATGCTCGTAAAAGAGATGAAAGTACCGAAACAACGTTTGATTTCACCAAACTTCACGCCATTGAAAAGAATTAGTGACTGCCGTTTCCGGTCGTACTTTATTGGATACGATAGCAAATTAGAAGTTAGTTTGTCCTGTAGCGCCATCTAGCAGTCATGGCGCCTATGTTTGTCAATGACTCCCTCCTGCCTTGACTGTCGTTTTTTTAGTTTTTACTTCCAGTGAAACTAAACAAATCAAGTATCGAGCCGGGGGAAGAACCTGCTGCGATATTTCCTTACCTCGGCGAAGTGCTTGTAGTTTTCTTCCGGTCCAAGGTTCTTGAAATCATAGGCGGGTCAGTTGCCGGTGACCTTTGACCCGGTTCAAAAGTGTTGGGGCAGAAAAAACAGTCCCGTGAGTGAAGTTCATGAAAAAGTTGTCTTTCTAGTTTCAACATTAAGCCCAGAACACAATCACATTCATCTCAGGCGTGGTTGACACCGTTTGAGTTGAAATATATCTTATACGTTGCACAGACAGGAAACCCAGTAAAAGTTAATAATATAATGAAAGTTGATGATTTTGCAAATTTGCTTCTGCTTCATAGATAAACGCCGCTTAAACAAATCAAGAAAAACTTGATATTTTTAGGGAAAATGACTGGTTGGGTTTTGTTTCGAATAACCACTGGCCCAGATCTTTATCCGTTGTATGAAAACGTCACAAACACAGAAGTGTTTATAACTTGAAAGTGCGATCGGACTTGGTTTGTGACGTCACGGTTGTTTTATTAGCACAGTCGGAAAGTTGAATGTGACATAGAGCGAGTGGGGCATGGTTTAAAAGCTACTGGTTCGGGCGAATGGTAAGGCGAACATACTCCAGGCTTTTTTCGGCCACAAGCCTAAAGCAAAATGATTTAGATTAATATTGAATGAACTTATTAATATAACTGACAAATCTTAACCTCAGGGTTTTTCCCCAAGCATCAACGGATAGGTCAGTTGAAATGTCACCCACTTATCTTCAAAATACGATGAAATGTCACATTAAGTATTAACTACAACAAAACAAAGGCTGCGAGACATCAACCTACACCAGATACAGTTTAGTCCAGAACTGTGGTTTAATTTTAATCCCGGTAATTAACGAACTTCGCGTCTCGCCGTTTAACAACGTTTTTGACCAGGTTCTAAGCTCAGTGCCGCTTACATAGAATCATTTTTACTTTATCTTGTTGCTGCAATGATCATTGGCGGCTTAACACGTCTCGTGACGACAACTGAAAACTTCTCGGAAATCTGGCGTCAACCAACATCCGGGTAACTGGAAGCCACTGATCTTTCACAACGATTCGATTCGATTTTCCGAAATAAATTACGTCGGAGTTTTCAGACGAAAAAACTTGAACTTTTTTTCATCCAAAAATCCCTTTAACTGTTTAAATTCTCGACAGTTTCGCAAACATAAAACCGCACATTTTTCATTCCCCCTACCTCCACGAAGTAGTGCGATAATAAATTTTTGTTTCAACATACGGATCTTCAGTTCCTGTCATTTTAGTACATTTTTCACCAACAAACACTTTAAAATTTTTTTCATCAAAAAATTTTAATTTTACAATGCAACTGTAGTGATGACCTAAACCAGTGGTTTTCAAACGTTTTTCGTCCATGTGCTGCATGTTTACTTAAACAGTTCGTGGTTCACCATGTGTTGAAAGATCAGGTCAAAACGTGTCAACAATACTATGGGAAAAAGAGATTCTTTTTAACTTTTGAAAATATAAGACAAAATGGCTGCTAACAATTTGTTTTTCGAAGGCTTTACAGTGGTACGCATATTTTATTGAGCTAGATGTTCGTTGACATCAGCTGCATGATGGGCATTCACGGCTTTCTTGACGACAGATCAAAGCGGATGTTGTACTAAAATTAGATTCCGACTTTCTTGCGTCATTTTGATTGTTGTTTGGCTTCCGTTGCTAAATTTTGCGTAAATAGATATTAGGTTAAAAACTATTTTACCATTAATAAAGTTTGTAACAAATAGGTGACTGGTGTATGTGTTTTATGCATTTCACTGGAAGCTAATGATACCGTCCGAAACGCTAAGTATGAAAAGTTCTATGTACGGCTCTGTGAGTTCATTGAAAGACTTGTGTCACAGTCTGTTGAAAACTTACCTGTGCCTGAAAATATCCAGGCTGCAAGTCACATCTTGAAAACCATTTAAACCTGAAGTAATTGTTCTCAAAGTGTGGCCCGCGAGGAGTTATGCTGCGAACCGCGGCCACTCAGCAATATTTTCGAACACAAATGCTTGAAATGCATTTGATTAAACACTTCAACAAACCGTATTTCTCACTCCCTCCTCGCGATTACTGCTCAGGCTCTGTCTGGCCAACAAGGTCAATTGTCGTTGTTTGGTGTCTAATACTCTTTGTTTGACGTATGGACTGAAGTGAATGCACGTACATTTTTCCATTTTCACATGTTCATGCGTTGTTTTCATTCATAGCAAAACTTTTTAGTCAGAAATTGCTACTTTTCCCCCCCACAATAAGCCACAAACAACCTTCAGGTCTAAGTATTTGAGAAGCACTGACGTAAGCGTAGATTTTAAATTGGCTGTGATTTTCAGAAAAGGAAAGGTCAACCAGTTTCAGGCCCACAAAGCTCAAGTTAATTGTGTCACCGCTGACGCCACGAAGATTGTCAGTGCTTCTTATGACGGAACAATCAAAGTGTGGGATTTTCGTGATCAAGAGTATTAAATATGGAGATGAGCCCCACAGGACAATCAAAATGGACCTTTTTTCCTGTGAAAGGTTTCCTGCAGTGCCGGGGGAAGCACCAGGAATTATTTTCTGATTGTGAAAGATATCAGAAAACTTGTTTTTGCTAATTCATTCAATATTTGTGAAAACTGTGAATTGCCTTTGATTTTGATCGAACTGTGTTAATTGTGTATTTTCTAATCAAACAGTTTTGTTATACCTTGTATCATTTGATGCCTTCCATCAGAATTCTTTTGAGGTGTTCTGTCAAAATCATATCAGGTGTTAGTTTACAAGTGACCACTGACTGCAACGATATTTAAAGGGTTCACTACGTTTAATCTTCAATTCCTTGAGTTTTACTTTGAAGAAAGCGCTTTTCTGAACTCATCCCCTAAAACCAGGTTGTTCCAGAGATCCGCCTCTTGCAGTTCATATATATATATTGTTTTTGTGCTTTTACAATAATTTCATTTGAAAAACTTTCTTGCCGAACGTACCTTACCACCATCACTCCAACAACGACACTGAATTGCTTACGTCACAGTGTTCACCGTTACAATTTCCACTTCATCCCAATCGCTGTAGTGTTAGTAGCCCCCGATCATGCAGCACAGTTAGCACTTTTTGCTTCTTCATCGCCAAATTTATCATCCATGCAACGTTGTAGTTTCGTATTTCGCTTAAACATGCGTCACAATCCATTGCTTGAAGCTGCCGTGAAGTAGACCGGAAATGCACTGACAACATTCTTCCGCCACTTGTTGCAACGCCAGCCATCCGCAAATCCTGCACACCTACAGTGTTGCACTTAATTTGCTGTTTCGCTTTTTACCTAAAACTTTGTCGCTGTTTTGTCCTCCCTCGCTTAATGCCATTGCATTCACCTTGAAGCTTTTCCATTGTGACGTCACATTAGTGTTTTTCTGTATGTGATTGCCAAGGCTTGTTTTTTCACTTTGTTTAAAGTTCAAAGTATTTTTTGTTTGTTTACTGAAGTCGTGCGTTCGCGTGTTGTGTTGTGACGTCACTTTGCCATTATCCAAGCGTGAAGTGTTCAGTCGTTTGAAAGCCGCACATCCTGTTTCAGGGAAATAACTTTTTGTCACCTTCTATCTTTTTTTGCTTTTTCAACATAATGGATAAATTATTGCCAAGTCATACTTTGTTACCTAAATAGAACGAACCAGTAGTTCCACAACCGAGACATACGTCATCAACTCAAACCAGATCACGTTTCTCAACCGCGGTGACGTCATTCCATCTCGAATTGAAGTTAATTGTCGTCCGGTATCCTGTTGTTGCTGATTGCCGCAAACATTTTCCTCCAGCATCCATGTCACTCTTCGTCGTGAGACTGAAAATAAAACCATAAGCACTGTCTCCTTTTGAAGCAAAACTTCATCAAATTGCTGTTTTGACTGCAGGTGTAGCAGATAAGTAAAATCGCTGGCGTGGGATTACAAGTGCATGATGCTGCTTCCTCTTGTGGTTTTAAGAGTTTATTGTTTTAAGTTACTGTGTGGCTGCATGTCACGTGATCTGGGAGTAATTCTTACACAATTGACCATTTTCGAGTTTGGTGAAAATTCCACGGTTGGTTTGTGCCCACCACGCCGTTGCTTTAAAATAGTTGGAACCCATAACATTGAACATGCGCGAAAGATGTTGGTGGCTTGGTGAGGAAATTCACCAAATCAGAAATGAAAGTCAATTTAAAAAGTCACAGTCAGCGGGAAGCTATTATAAGAAGGCACTGTTTTGCATCTCCCTAACACGTTTAAAACGCTCGAAATTTGCTAAACCAAAAAATGTGAAAAAACTCGTTTCCAAAGTACTTAAGTGGTAAACATTTTGACGACGTCATTCACGTAATCATCAAAATTATGGTTGCTGGTCGATCAAAGGTCAGCACTTTGAAAGGTGCTTGATTGAATGGAGGAGTCCAGATAGAGCAGAGGAATTAATTGTTGTATTCATCCATAACGTCATAAGCTTGTATTTTACTGCAAATAAGAGCACTATGTATGTATACGAGTTACTATGATAAAGTATACGAGCTTCTATGATAGAGTTTTCACCTGTTTGCATA
>JGI24022J15233_10006124_pt1 | contig 12963 bp, 3 predicted proteins | sample Ectturendosymbi2_FD_15233 | JGI IMG/M metagenome (IMG submission 15233)
GTGTGAAACTTTCAAAGTGGTAAACTTTGTAATTTATTGATGGTGAATGCAGAGAAGCAGGGCACGAAAATAATGAAGTGGGGGCGATCCCAACCTGCTATTGCCTAACTTTCATGTGTTGCCAGCCGTGTCTTCCTAACTCTCAGTGTTTTCAAATTTATGCATCATGAACACCCCTTTGCAATTTCTCCTTCTATGTCAGTTATGCCGTAGTCTCAGGAACGTATCCTAGGGTGGCCGTGTCTTAGGATTGATCAAAAGTGCTTATCACGGTTGGCTGAGGATGATGACGTCATCAGAGGGGCCCATTTTTAGTCTTGCCTCGGGACCCTCCAACTTCACACCCACCACTGCTTATAACTATAGCCTAATCTTATCATCTTTAGCAACAATCGCATCACTTCTGCCTGCCTTGTGATAACCAACGAATCTCCATTTCTGAACTTAAGAATATTCTCTTGGTCATGCCCGCAACAAGGGGAGGCAACCGGTCAAGTTTTACCCCGAAATTTTTAAAAACATGTTTAGTTGTTTGGCACAAGAAGTTACAATCATTCCCCCTTGAATATAGTACAACAACACGTTAATATTCATTTTGCTCCACAGAAAGTATCAGCTGGTCGCGGCTCTGCTCTTGGTTAAGCCAGGTGCTTGACTCGATAAGGGAGTTATAAGTGGCACCATATTTTCCACACACGTGATTTAATTTTTGAGGGGCATGGGCCTTGAATTCAGCGAAAGTGAATAGTGATGGTCTTAGGGTCAAAGACGTTTGCCTTCTTGGCGCCTTCTCATGAAAAATATATTCCGATGCCATGAATCACACGAAAAACAGAATACACACAATGTCTTGCTGACAGAAATTATTTCTGTCCGTTTGCTAATGCAGCAACTTAATGTATTTTTTAAGAATTCTAAACGTTGTGAATAGTACTTTTCTCGCATTTATAAAAATTGTGTTAATCAGTAAGTAAACCTCTAGATAAGTGGTTCTTAACCTGTGGGTAATTACCCCAAGAGGTAATTTGAAACTTTCTGGAAGGTAACATACATAATCGCTGATTTCGTTACGTTGCGACAAAATTTTAAATTTTGTATATTGTAGGTAGAGTTTCATGCGTATTCATAAGTTGTTTTTGTTTCATTTATAATACCATGCTTTTTTGACGTAATAGTACCGGGTCTCCGAAGAAGGCTATGGTAGATCGTAGTCTAGTGTAAAGCAGTTGCTAGTAGTGTCGGTAGTATAGTGTAAGCTAGAAACTATTAGATGCCTCCAAAGAAACATAGCTACAAAGAAACTTTCCTGAAGTTTGGTTTCACAAGTGGTAATGTTTGGTTTCACAAGGTTTGACCGCTTGATAGCAAAAACAGTATCAGCCTTCCCATTGATTACATTGTTCATGGACGTTTGAATGCAAATTGAAACGTCTAATTGTGTTATTTCATGGTTAGTTGATTGCAAGCAGTAATTTGCTATTTTTTGAAAAGGTGGTAATTGAAATCCATTAGGTTATACTCAGGGGTAACGATATTAAAAAGGTGAAGAACCACAGCTTTAGATGGTTTGGTGGCAAGGGCTAAGCAACCCCCCGCCACACTTTGACCAGAAGTAAAGAATAGCCTTCCCAGCACAGGCTTCGCTACTGTGCTGAATAATGCCAAGACACCTGTCTCGATGAGATAAATTTCTTCCAAGTTATTTCTTATCGACAAGCAATTCGTTTTGGAAAAAATCTAACGCAAAGACCTAGTAACATCGGTAGATTTGTTAAAACTATCCTCAAATAGTAAATTTCTCTTGACTACTTCAATCTTTAGGCTTCGTACTTGGCAATTCCAATTTAAATAACCCCGCCTCGACGTTTCCTTTTTTTGTTCAGCAGATGGAATGATGCAGACAATCGTCTCTTCCTTACGCAGAAAATCATAAGCTTGTATGTAATATGGACAAAAGTAGCGCTGAGGGCAAAAACATTACAAAACACCTTATGCCAATTTCCACTTTTCATTGCTCTTAACCCTACTTGTAGCAAATTACAAACGAAGATTAGTTTGCGAAAATATCTAGATCAGTTTAGTTACATTTAACAAAATCTTATTTTTTGCATCCGCACTGACCGGTTCGCTGGCAACTCTATGGCTCAGTATTTTTTCTAACAATATTACTTTAGTGCCAACATCTTCAACTGGGCATTTGTTTCTTTTCATAAAATCGTATTCCTTTTGAAAGCAAGGAGAGACCTCGATGCAAATCAGTACTAAGCAATACTCGCTTTCTGGAATAAAATTGTGCAAAACAGCGCAATTTGATTGCGGCGAAGAACTTTATGCTGCCAGTGATGATGTCCATCATATTGGCAGTAAAAAGTCTATCGCAATGGCATATACTTCGTGCAATCGAAACAGCGACCGAGGTATCAATAATAAACGCTGGACGTGATATACCGAGACTAATTACTTTCACAAGACTTCTTGTTCTTGCTTGTCCATAAACTGTCCGATTTTTTCTCGCCGCATAAGTTTGCGCTTAAATTTTAATGGATCATGCGTCTCTTCACCTACGCGAAGATTGTATCGGAAGATACTTGTATCGATATATATATATAGAAATGTGTTGTTTCATTGCGAATGCTCGTAGCAAAAGTGTATATTCGCCATATAGCCGAGTGCTTTTCTGAGAACTGATGGTTGAGATTCGCTTCATGTAAATTAATTTCTCCGAAGAAAAAAAACAGCTTGGTTTGTCATATTGTTAAAATAGTTTTTGCCATCTGCTTTTCTCGGACAATTTTTGGAGGCTTATGATTTCGAAAGCTAATGTTTCAAGCATGACTAAGGAACAGCTACTGCGGATGTTTCAAAAGTAGGAAAAGGATCTATAACCTTAGTTATAGCAACCTTAGCTTAGCGTTTCGCAGTTCATTGACATGAGAAGTTTGGCCAACCGCAAAGTTTCTTTCTTCCGATTACTTCCCAGCCGCAATGCACACGTGTGAAATTGCGTGAAAGTCACGTGAAATGTGTTTCGTTCCATCATAGTTAAAAGTTGCACAGCAATTTTAGAATTTCGCTACTTTAATTCAATCAAGAAATTTTAATAGAACCTAACCGGAGTGTCATCATACACACCAAAGTGTTTGGTATGGTCCCAAAAATAATCTAAATCTTAAGTTCAATTCTGAACGCACTGTATTTCAGAAATGGTATTTTTCATTGTAAAATATTTTGAAACGGGTTAAATTTGCATTTTCAATTCATGCCAAGACGTCTTGATGCATAAAACAACCATGTCCAAGCACTTGTTTGCTGGATCCTTACCTAAACAACAGTTGCCATCAGATGCATATTCATTAAATTGACATGAGTCTGACAGAATATGCATTGTACATGTGTTGGTTGAAAATCTGCTCTAGACTTTACTCGACGGACAGCTTCGTCTGGAGTGAGACCCTAGAGGCGATATTTGGTGCTTTAAACATAAAGGGCAGCAATATATGACCAGGGCATCCCGGAGAACAAACTCTCAACCAAAAGGTGTGACATAGAGAATTCCTACTTGCGCAAATATTTATTATACCTCTGCTAAATGCTATACAGTCCTTGTCCAAACCCTTCACAAACATACTGCAGTTTTATATTTAACGGAGTTGGAAGACGTCTACAAGTTTTCTGCATGTTTACTGTCACAAACATCGGCAGGCGTGTGAATGTTCTAGAGATGTAACAGGCCTCAGCTAGTTAATGATTTATCAAATATTTCATACGTTTTCTGGCTTTCACCCGCAGCGCATTGCAACCGTAAACAATTCAACGTGTGCAAGAATTGCCCATTGTAACGCACAGGGTTGTGTTCAAGAAGAAAACGTTTTATCTATTCGTAGAATTTCCAACTCAAATAGAAATATTTTCATTGAAATCTACTATTTTTATTTTTTAAATATCTTCCGCAGTTGAGAATGTTTTGATAACAAGGAAAGAGTATTATGGCAAGAACGTGCGTTTAAAGAGCAATGTTCCAGCTGTCAATGTTTCTTTTTGATAAAATCGGTTTGTTTTTCAGTATGACAGTAACCTGCAAATTTTTTTGAAAACATCAGTCTTCAAGCCGTGTCATAACTAAAATCTTGTCTGTCATTTGTCACCATTAGAAAGTTTTAACCAACGTCTGAAACAGTCTTTTCTCTTGACAAATATGCCCGTTGTGACAACAAGCTTTATACTTTACATGCACCATGTTCTAAAGTAGGGGTGGCCAAACGTTTTGACCTGAGGGCCAAATTTGCGACTGCCTGGTCACTGGAGGGCCAGATATAGTGCGATTTACGTGATCTGTGCAAATATAGGCTGTTTCAAATGTATTGCAATACCATAACAACAATAAAATCGCATTTTGTATACACTTTTATTTAATACAGGCAGCAGCCAATACTCTGGCACTGCTGTCTACAGTCGGAAACGTGTGCTTCCAAAAATGTGCAAGATATTAGGCGGGGCGTATTAAATTGGTCGTGGCCATCNCTGTGCTAAAGGAAGTTCGTNCAATGTTCTCATCACAACTAGCAATATAAATACCACAAAAGTGACTGAATTGCTCCCTCCAATATATAAAGATTCAGACCGACCTCCTTGCTATTCATCGTTAGCAGAGCCTGTACGCTAAGGCCTATGTGGTACAACTTTCGAGACAACCAGAATAGAAAAAAACGTATATTAGAATAGTAGCCTTGTCGCCAGAAGTAGTGTGCTTGGTGAAACCCAGTGTTCAGTTATAGTGGTGTAGGCTTTCACACCGGTGATTGAAAAGCTGTATGTTCAAAATTCAAGCCATTTTAGCTAGCTGTGCTTGTTTTCAGCGAGACACTTCAAAGATGAGGATCACATTCACCACATTTCTACTTTCCCGTTGACTGAAAACAATGGATTTAAATTTTAGCCACTTGATTGTCTCTGCATAAAATTACCTAGACAAAAGTTATCACAAATCACATGATCTACATCGTTGAATTTTTGCAACAAAGAAAAAATATCTAAATCGGTTTTCCATTAACTTTTCAGTAAATACATACGAAAACCTACATTATTACTCGCTGCAATTTCTGCTTCATGAAAAAATATTGTTAAAAATATTTATGGAGATTATTTCCGGTAGAAATGTTAGAGATAAATTATTNTGGTATGAGTTAGCCCGCTTCCTGCAGAGTTGCATGCTTTGACTGTCGAAGAAAAGAATTTGACACTTTTATGTGTTGCGCGGGAACACATGAAAAGCTGAAGTTATCCAGCAAAAATATAAAAGATTTGTTCTTTCAATAATAATAAGCATTTACACTTTTTCCTCTTATATGTAAAATAAAAAAGTGAATGATTCAGACCAAAATCAAGCTCAGTGATATACTTGAGCCATAAGCAAGAAAAGGCAGTTCCGAGGATTATGCTAAGGAACCTAAAGACAGATTGATGCTTTTTCAGAGAATAGAGGCTTTCAAACCGGAATCATTGCTTCTTTGAAAAGATTATTATGAATTCCATTGCACGTTTGAAAAACAGATTTTTTATTTGCGTACAGAAAAGCTTAATACATTGTTGAAAACTGGGAACTGCAACGAAACAAGAGAAAGTAGAAGTCACCGTAAATGGCCTGCAGCAGAAATACGGTATAGCAGTTATTCTATATTCCCGCAGGTGTCGCTCTTATCAATAATGCATTGCCCCATCGGCTGCATTTCTGCGAGCCTAGGCATTTTTTAATTCTTTTATTGCATTATGTTTCGAACGGCCGCTGAAAGTCCTTAAATTATTGATTTTACTGCTGGTCGCTCGAGCACAACAAGCAAACACGTGCATGACACATATTCTTGAGCTTTTCCTGAACTCTTTAAAAAAGGAGCCAACCTTTAGACAACCTCTGGCTGATCACATGAAGAAAAATGTGGTGAAAATTGTTTCAGTGCTGAAGTATTTCAACAGCTTGAGTTGGTGGCTTTTATTTTTACTGCTTGCGCAAATCCAAAGCAGGTAAAGCGTAGCATAGGGCTATTTGAGATTCGAAAATAATTTTAGATTCTATAAAAAGCGTGCCTTGAAATTATTTCTGCAAATACCTTCAGCTATAAAAAATTCCTTCAGCAGAAAAGCAGTCAATACAGATCTGCTTGTCATGCTTCTCAAACGTTCTGAAAAACTACCAGAATTTAAGGATCTTAATTGCAGTGTTGTTCGCAGTTTGCAGGCTTTTATCAGACAATGCAGCTCATTCTCACAGGAAATTGCTGTTCTGATCATCATTTAAGTTATTCGAGTGAAAACCATGGGTATCAGCAGGTTATCACAGTTTGCGAAATTTGTTAGAATTAAACAGTTATCCGTCAGGTTTCAGTTTATATCTCGGTACACTCTTTTCCTCTAAAGCAAGCACCTTAGGGAAACTGACCCAAAACGTGACAGCAAATACACAAAACAAAACTTCACAAAAAAGCAGTTTACAATTATACATAAGACAGGCGACCGTGATAGTATACATTTACCAAGAGGAATATATCCCTGCGCATGTTTTATCTCAACAAATTTCAAAACGCTTAAAAACTGAAGATGCTTTAATCACGCAATAGTAAGAAGCTCATTTTGTATGTCAAATAACAATCCTGAAACTAATTACCCGTGACCTTGATATTTCCAAGGGCAAAAGTTTCGTGACCAGATTTTCATAACGTAGAAAGTAACACACACAAAAACTTGTTCAGAATTTAATAATATTTGCTTTGCGTCTTGTTAAAACAATTTTCAAGGAACAATCTTGAACTTCTACAACATGTCAGAAGTGAATAGGTGGCGCTTTGCAGAAAACAAATTGTTTAAATTCTGTATGGAATTATGGATTCTAGTTGAATAAAACGTTGTTGCCTGATTAGGCCAGAAACGCGCACAGCTATGGTAGTGCCACAAATTACGATGTTGTTTCTAAAAACTATGGGAAGCAGGTTGCTGATAAATATTTGAATATGTACTTTTTCATGCACACATTACAATAAATATTTTGCGGGGAGACTTTATAATTACGTGTTACTCAAAAGAGTTAAGGGATGTGATTTGAAAGCATCTACCCCAAATCAAAGCAACATCCAACCACATAGTTTTGAAAATTGGGAAATGCAGAAACAACTTTTCTGGTTTTCCCAGGAAGATTTACGTGAAACTTCTGTATATTATAAAAGCCTGTCTTTTTTTAAAACAAAATACTTCCTGATCTCTTTCGCGGCCAAACAGCCTACTCATCATGAATGCATCCCTTCAGTGTTGCTATTAGATACTGAAATTTTCAGCACGCCATCAACTTCGACAGTTCAAGATATAGCTGTGAAAGAATTGGTTGAAATCATTTCAAGTAACCTACTGTGCTACGCATTCTCAGTTCATTTACTGTCGTTGCAGTCGAGCAAACAACTACTGTAGTCTAATACTGAATGTGCAGAAGTTATTTTAGAACAAAATTTAAACACAGCGTTTAGTTTGCAGAAAATATGAAATAGTTTTAGCTTTTTGGAAATTCAGCATTAGCATTTATATACAACTTGTGCTATACTGTATGTCGAATGAGTTGCATTTAGGCTTAATTTTGGTTTGACATTGATTAATAATGCGTTTCTGCAGGTTGTAAACTTAAAATGACTGAATGTTATTTTCATAAATTTTAGATCAAAATATTAGATTCCACACGGCTGTACTTTGTGGTTCAAACTCATCTATAACTTATTTGTGGCTCTAGATCTCGTTGACGAAGTGCTGAACATGGAAATTCTGAGACAAAAAGCTCCATGCACAATTGTGCCGCAAAAAATACAATGTTTTTCTTAGACACATATTTCCAGATTTATATAACTTGTCTACTGTCGCAAACGGAAATCCCGAGCGGCATGTGCGCAAAGCTTCGCACTGTGGCAGCAAGCAACAATAGGGTTCACATGCCATGATCACTCTATTATTGCTTGTTCGCGCCACATATATGTCTGGTGTTGTTCTTCACGCACATCCCGTTCGTGGTGAATCACACATTCCACGCAACACCACCGGAGAGGTTGCAACACTACTATAACCTGCTAGCTCGATACCTACAAAATAACATCATTTATCTGGAGTCAAAAGGCAAAAGAACTTGGTTTTCAAATTCAGAATTTTGTTGAATTATATAGACCTAGACAAAAGATGCTATCAATTAAATTTTGCAAGTTAGATGTGAAGGACTTTATATATGTAAATCACACAAACAAGTGATTGACAGGAATGCTTCTTGCCTTCTAGTAATACAAATACAAACTGACCTCGAACACATTCAAAATCTTTGAACGTCAAGGGCGCCTTGTTACGGGAAGCAAAATTAGGATAAGCCGCACAGGGTACCAAGAAGGGTAATTTTAAACATATTTTAGTTTGTTTGGCAGCTTGTTACTGAGTGCTTTGTCCTTTTGTTTAAGTTCAGACCTTTCGGTGTCAACACTGATATTTTTCAAATATTTGCGATGATCCAAATGCTGCCAAAAGAAGACTCCATTGTTAAAATGCTTTCACCCCTGAAACAAAGCACCGTGTCGGTAAGAATAATATATAGTTAGTTGACAACAATACTTAGTATGCAATGTTTGTGATCTTAGAAGCTGTGTTCTTGGACTAGTGATAATAATTTGTGAATACTAAGAACCTTAGAAGTTATCTCATTCTTCATATTAATTTTTTGTCTACAAAGACTTAGCCTACTTGTTTCAACAGCTGAGTGAAGACACCGAAAGACTAAACATGGAGCATCCTTCGGACTGTGTTACTCTTGAGCCACGTACGTACTGCATCCTGTGTCGGTCAGGCTTACCTTCTAAGTACGTGAGAAATGATAGCAGTGCATTCAAGTTGCATCTGTATCCAAACCAATGAAAGCATTTTCTCATACAACGCAAAAGCTAGAATGCTCTTGGCAAAACGGAAGTGGTAAATTTCACAGGTGGTGAACGATAGCCGTAACTTTCTTCTCACAAACATGCTAAACCAGTGTACTGATCACCAAGGCGCTGTATATTGCGCAGCCTGTGGTGACTGCGATCAAACATACAGTACATGTGCGAAAAAATGTCCTTCAACACGCGCAAAGACAGCACATCAGCAATACAAAAAGTTTTCATCCTGATAAAAGTGCTTACAAATATTGAAATGGAGCTAGGATGTCATATCAGTTTTTCAATAACTCTAATTGTTGCATTTGAAAATACTTTTAGGAAAAAGACTGTTTGCCGAATCGTTTTGTTTCAATTCGACACCCAACGTTTAATTGTCAAGTATCTTTCAACAAGTGAATGAAGCAACGTTTGGCCATACATGACTAAATAGTGGAATGGGTATTTTTACATCGCTTTTATATTCAGCATAAGTAAAAGTTCTCCCACTCTTGCCCTCTTTATTTGCACAGGTTACTTTGTTGTCCCTCTTGTCTTTATTCCGAGTAATTACGCGCGATTGATGGCTTCTACAGCTTTGCTGTTTCATGTCATTTGCCTTGATGACAGCTTGCTGTCACCTTGCTGAAACGCCGTCGTCGTTTCTAAGTTTGTAACAGTTGAGCTCAACATTTTATATTTGTCATCATGTTGGATAGCGCTGAAATATGTTGAACATTTTCATCTTGACTAGTTCTGCAATATGTTGTACACACACACCTGTCATGTGTAGCTCCAAAATTTTGCCGCAAGATCTCTGATAAACCTCTACTGCGATGTTCCAGTTTTCAGTTTTTTTTAGAAAGCCTCTTTCATTTATTCACATTTTTGTCTATCTAAAAACATTAGGTTGTGAATTTTTAAACAAATCTGAAAAACGTGTCGCCTATCAAACACACAGTTATCACCTTTGGTTTGGAACGCAGCCACAGCTGTCGCTCGACATCAATAATTGACAATGCGCTGGGTGTAAACTGGTCTTGCTAAACAACTATATCAACTCTTCGGTGTGGAAAGCGGCGGTGTCTCATATTTATTTTGACATGAAAATTCTGCGTTCGAAACGAAGTATAACGAAACGTAGGAAGAACTTAAAAGCAAAACCAATACCTGAAAACGCAACAGTATTATCAGTGTTTCCCCTTTGAAAAGCGCAAAAGAAAAACTTCCGTTAAGCCAGGGAGGGCAAGCTCATCAATGCAAAGAACGCATTCAGAAATTCGTAATTTTAACATCTGGTAAAATGTAGCCATTGTCAAGAATGATCAAAATAGGAGGTTGCGTTTGCCGTGTTAGTCCGTAAATTTGCCTTTGTCGCATTCCTTCGTAAAGCTGAAGTTTTCTCAAACAAAATTTGCTATTGCTTCAAACATTTGCCAAATACCTTTCTCATGACAAATTAAATCGGTGGAGTCTTGAGGAACACAGTAAAGTTTGTTTGGGAGAATTTCGGTTTCAGTTTCGAGGAGCACAGGTCTCAGTTTTAGATCCCTTGGCTTGAGACTTTTAAAACCCTACATTGCTTTCGTTCAGTTTTTCGTCACGTTAATGCTACTGTCGGGTGTGCCAGACCCGGTTTTCAAAAATAAACAAATATACTTTCTTTCAACTGAAGTTCATCACAAAAACTACACTGAAAATATAATTCTCATTGAGCAGTTTGAGCACTAACGAAGTTACTTCGTACTCTAATATCATGCGATTTTTCATGAAAAGGTTAAGTAGACCAATATAGCGAAGATTTCATATAGATTGAACTGAACTAATAAACAAAAAATTATGGGCGTGAAGAACTTCTTTTGTATATTGCTAACAAACCGTAGAAGCATGCGCTGAGTGAATTTCAGCTCTTAACAGCCACCTGGCGCTTTATGGTCAATACAGCGTAAGGTCACTCACACTAACCATAACGTCGGGTCAGCGTGACCCGCAATCTCTACCCTCCTACCCAGCGTGACCCGAAATCACACCCCTACACCAGGGTTGCCAGATTGGCTTTTTTGACGCCAAATTTTAAAAAAATTGGCTTTTTTAGAGACACTTGGCGTCAAAAAAATTGTTTTGCTTTTTGGCTTTTTATTTTCAATATTTGGCTTTTTTCGAGGCAGTTGGCACATACTATCAGACTGGTGTTTTGGCTTTTTGAATGTCTTTCTGAAAAGTGTTATTAGGCTTTTTTAGACAGTGCTTGGTGTATTTTCTCAAAAGTTATCTGGAAAACCATAAAAGAATAAAGTTGTAGCATATCTGGCAAGTGGCAACCCATAATACCAAAGGTTCGAGTGGAAACACTGTAGAAAATGTGCACCTGTAGAGTGTAGTGATAATGCTACAACTTTATTCTTCTAAAATGTCCTACAATTAATAAACCATTTTAAATGTCATGTTTATTTAACAATTTGGCTTCTTTTTACCCGGTTTGGCTTTTTTCAGACATAGTTTGGCTTTTTTCTCAAGAGATGTCTGGCAACCCTGCCCTGCACTGCAAAATCGAAAAGAGCGAGGACAACAGCAGGCGCACCTATTTACAAGTCACACAAAAATGCAGCTACTGAAGCGTGGAAAGCGCTCCGACGCGTGCTTACGTAGGTTTCACGTGGTCACCGCATTTGACTCGGGTCTTCCAGACGCACGATAGCATTCCAGGGTTGAGTAGTAAGCTTGATGTTTTCAAGCGGGAATAAGAAAAGCCGATATACGGTAGCAAATGTCAGTAGTTTGCAAAGACTGTTGCAGTTGTAAGGGAACTGAAGAATTTCTAGAAATGAGTGATTTGCCATTGGAATACGAAACCTACAATTTACCATCAGAAAAAAGAAAGACCTTAAAAGCTCATCTTCTTTCTCCCGATCCAAAGTATTGCCAAAAATGTCAAAGACATTAGCCTCTCTGCTTTAGAATTTGCTTCTCTTGCCCTCAGAATAAATTTATGACCTATAATTTCACAAAAAATATTCTTATTGGCCAACGACATACTGAGAAAAACAAAAAACTAAAACAAATTTTATTGGTCTCAGCAGCGGTTTTGGAGAAAAATGGTCAAAATTTCCTCCTTCATGTCTTACACACTGCTTCCAACGCTTATTGTAGCAGTACTTTTTGATGTAAACATCTTTTTAAACTTCTCTTGGAAAAGCGATTGTGTCCTCCCGAAAGAAACAAAGTTTGGGTTATTTGGACAAAATTTACTCAATGTGTAGACTGTAGATCAATACTGCTGGGGTCTTTTTCTCAGTTATGCGCAGAAAACAAGTTAACTCAGACCTGGTTCTTGGTTTGATTGCACAAGTATGAAGTCTTCATGCTGTTCTTGAGAAAGAATAAAAATAGTTTTAAAAAATAAGCGTTTGTGAAGCATTAGAAAGGAAACGGATTTCGATTAGCACCTGACAAATTTTTAGGTTTCCTATCTAGCGGCCTCTGAGATTCTGATCTCGGTCTTCTCTCAAGTTTTTTTCTAAGGTGTGGGCCTCACATTTATAACCACTTTTCGNCATCGAAGGTGACGATGTAGACTATACCATATACTGGATCAAACATTAGGTTTAACTCCAACAGCGACGGAAATAACTTCACAGTTTATTAAAATACTGGCATCCATCTTGAACTTTTTACCTATTAGATAGATTCGAAAAAGTGATTTCATGTGAATTTTGTTGGTATGAGGACAATTGTCAGCAGGAATATTGCCACATCGACAATTGCCAACAAGGAAACTCGCCACCTGGGACAATTGTCATCGCCCAATTGCAGAGGGGCAATTGACACCTAGGACTTTCGCCACTCGGATCATTGCCTTCTAAACGTTGCCACCCCGAAAATTCCCGTACCAACAATCTACACTTAGTGCCACCTGGACAGTTGCGATATAGAGAAGTTTCCATAGGATAATCGCAACCCGGACAGTTGCTATTACTACAATGGCGACATGGACAATTGCTACCTAGGAAAATGGCCACCGAGAACAATAGCCACCGGGAATTGC
>JGI24022J15233_10006125_pt1 | contig 12963 bp, 7 predicted proteins | sample Ectturendosymbi2_FD_15233 | JGI IMG/M metagenome (IMG submission 15233)
CAGATTTGTTGCCATGTTATTGTTACGCAATAAAGACCAACAGTAAAACAACCTGCTCGCGACTTTTGCAACCCCCCTCTGCAGGCAAAGGAGGGGAAATGGGTGAACTGCAAGCTCATCACGGCATGACACTATAACTGTGAACCTGACTCTTGTGCAATGCCAGTTTCATACCGGCAAAAAAACTGTCATTGCAAGAATCAAATCGATTAATCGGAATTAAGATACCGACTTCAGGTGTTTCCAGAAATATTTGGTTCTTAATCCCAATTTCCAGGCGGGGGGCAAATGCCCGTTTTGCCTCCCCTACCCTGCGGACGCCCATGCAATCATTGACTATTTTATATCAGGTTCCATAAACAGGGCCAGCTCATCTAATGAAACGAAAAAGCGTTTTTGACAAATTGTTAGCATAAGTTAAATTTTAGCATCTTTAGGGAATAATCTGCAGTACAAAAGTATTTTGGCGATGATTTTCAATGAAATCAAGTGTCATGTCAACACCTCTTTAGGTCTGGTGGGGGGGATGCATCCCCTGCATCCCCTCCCTGTGTCCGCGCCTGCCTCAGAAGGTTGTGAATAGTACTTGTTTCTGCAAGCTTCCATCTCAATGTATTCGTTGGGATGTCAACTCTAAGCTATGCCTAACTTATTTTTCTGTTGAAAGCATATATAGTTTAAACATTTATTAATTGCCCAAATTCGAGAAAAGCAATATGGAAGTCTTAATATTGCACCGCCTTAATTCTAATTGGATACTTAGTGTAAGTTATTCTGGCGAATTGTAATGGATTACCTCATCCTAGATAACTAGACTTTTTGCTTACATGCATAAAATTTAATTTCATAAAGTGTTTGAAGTGCATCATTTTTCCTTAAGATCTTTGAAGAGTGTGCTGCTCATGCCCGAGTAAATCCTCTGTGTACTTACCTAATTAACTAGAGGTGTTACACAAAACGTATTTTCGCTACCCGCACAGCACCCGTATGTTTTTAAATGCAGGCCGCATTGTAATTGCAACGCTCGTACAGAGCGTTTTGACGACACTGCACGTAAGTTTTTCATATTCCTACAGGCACACTATGAGCAAAATATTGTAGCTATTATTCACGAACATGTACCTGTAAAAGGATATCTGCATAGATGAACGTGCAATTGCTACACGACGCATCATGCAAATACATGGGAAAAAGCAATGGAAGTCAACAGCCACGCGACGAATGTGTATTCACCAAGTTCTGCGCAAGACCGCTGACATACTTACACAGTTGTCTGAACAGCGCCAGCTTAGCGACTCTCATTCAACAGAAAAGGCTTGGCATGGGTGGCGCTTGTCGCAACAGTGCCTGTCAGCAAACCATGACGTAGATAATTAAGCAGGCCCCCACGCTAGTGAAGATGACTTAATCGTGGATGTATGATACGTCATGGAAGTGCCGGTGATTTCTTGCTATCCACGTGCCGTCCGACTCGTGATTTGCTTTCTACACGCAAGCTCCCGCATCACGGCATCTCGTGCAGCACCTAATGCAAAAAGGATTAGTTGTAACGTACCAACCTCTTTGCTGAAGTAAAACTTTTTACAGACAATATAGGTTTACCCAAGCTTGTCCGTGTGAGACTTTTATCCTATCCCGTGGCAGCTTGTGAATATCCCATCCACTGGGATTCTCACGAACCTAGTATTGGGAAGTACAGTACCGTACGTTATAACTAGGGCAACCAAAAGTCAATAAAGTCAAAATTTTTCTGCCGTTTCTAGAGTTTATGAAACGTCCACAAACCAACTTTCACGCTAATACCATGAGGGAATCCCAAGTCATTAGGTCAAAAAAAGTCAAAATTTGACATTAGGTCAAAATTTATTGTTAGGTCAAACTTTTTTGCAGCACAGTTTTTCTCTTAAATATCGGTGTCTTATTGAAAATACAACAACAGATATTGATATGCTTTTGCAAGTTTATTTGCAATTCTATAATAATAGTGGGTTTATTGCCATTTCTGACATAATAATGTTGTTTTGCGCACTACTGGACGATTGAATACTATGTAGGATAACCATGGTAGGCGAGAAATGTGGTCTTACGGTACTTGTTTTGGTAAATTCTCAATCCATTATGCATATAGTATTTCAGTTTCATGATGTTCTCAGGTTTGACTCTACTGTAGTTGTAAATGTACTTATCAACATTGTATCATCCCTGAAGTTAATCAACCAAACATTTTTTAAAAAGAGCTCAGCAATCTGATTTCTGGCAGTCTTACCTCCCTACATCATGACACTGAGCCTCTACGTCTAATACCTGCTGTGCCGTGAGCGTATAATAATGTTATTAAACTTCAGAATGATCTTGATGTATGACCTTAGACTCACTTAGGATGGGACATGGGACAAATTTCAAGTCCACAGTTCCACAGGGACAATCCAGAGTTTCCCTTTATTTTCGTTAAAGGTTCTCCTCAAAGTGACAAATGAATGAAGCATTAATCAATGAATTACCATACTGTAACATCAATTTCTAAATCGTAGCTACTTTTTACTGAAACACTGTAAACTGACAATTTAGTGCAGACATCAGCACAATAGCGCAACCTTCAAAACACAGCTCAAAATTCTGTCCGGCGTTTTTCCCCTAAATTTGAAAGTTTAATCCAAAACCCTCAGGCATCTACGCGGCGGTGTCCAACCTGGAAAGTTGGGCAGGCGCGGATTTACCATTAGGCTAAAAAGGCGTAAGCCTAGGGATCCCGATTTCGGTGGTCCCAAAATTTGGGAGTAAGGACAATTTCCAGCATTTCTGTAAGCAATTATATTTGTAGTTTTGTTTTGGTTCAACGCACGTTTTTCTACTATGCCGCTAACAAAAGATCTCTAGAACAGGCCTGCACAACTCAGAAAGTTCCAAAGGCCAAATTATCAACATAAATTTGCCGCGGGCGGCACATGTCTATTTCATCTCGATGTGGAGATTTCGTTGTAGTATGGAAGAAATTCTGGAACGACAATTACTTATTCGAGGTCGAGCTTTTGCAACATATTCTACAATTGAGAAAGCTTTCACGGGACTATGTTCTGCAGGCCTGCTATAGAAGAATGAGCGCGAAGAATTGAAGTGAATGACGATGAGCATTCTCTTTTCATGGCGCTGAGAATTGGTTATTTTTACGTGTAATGTGTGGAACAAAACACCTGAATCCATTTTTGAGATTACACGAGGCCAGTGAGGTACTCAATAAATATGTAATGGGAGTGTGGTCAGATAACTTTACCGATGCTAGTTTCATTGTGACTGTTTTTGTTCCTGATATCGAGGGAATTCAGAATATAGTAAGATGTTTATGAATTGGAACAACTTGTTCAGTAAATGTAACGGGCACGTATACTGATGCCATTCTATGCTAATTTGTATGATATCAGTTGTTTCAAACGTTCCAGAAGGGCCCCCAATTAAAAATAGCCTAGGGCCTCAAAAATGAAAATTAGCCTCTGAACCTGGGACAGATTCTTTCTTCGTGGCACATAACATTATCGTGAAAGAGATACTGCCACAAATAAAAAAGTAAACAATTAGTGATGAAAGAAATATTTCAAATAAAGTTTTTAAAGTTTTGCTGCACTTCAAAGACTGTTTTATTTTGTTGCTTGTCAACGCACTATGTTTTTAATGATCTGATTGGTTTTCAGATGCAAGCGAGAATAGACCTGTTATATGCCACTACATTGTTCTTACTTAAAGTGATAACCCAACAAACAATTCATAACATACGTAACGCAACAGAAGTTAAAAGGAAATCGCACTGAGAGAACATTATAAAAAGCGATATAGAACTTGTTTTAGATCAAACTACTCTGTTTGAAAGATTTTCAGCTAAGTATTTAGTACAGTTTTATATTTGTTTCAAAGTTTGAAAAATTTAGCAGTGTATTTGAATTTGCCAAAACATGAAGATCACCAGAAAGTTGTGAGTTTCAAATTGTGCAGGTAACTGTAGATAGGAAAGACAGTTTGACGAATCATTTGCAATGGTGTGAACTTGCTTACACGTTGGGTGTGAACTGCAACAATTGGTTCATATGACCTCACTTTTCAAAATAAAATTGAAATGATTTTACAAAACACTTCAGCCTTTGCGCAGAAAACCAAAACCTGAGCAATGCCGACTTTTGTCATCCTATAATTCAACGGCAGTTTTAATACGCTAAAGCAATTGAACAAAACTTTGAGAAAAGTCATATCCTTAAGCCAAATCAAAACAACCTTCGTTTGTTCATTAATTGCATTTCATATGCACAGAAGCTGCTGTGTAACGTTTCGTGTTTTTGTCGTTCCGCAAGCTTGGAACCAAACACTGTTTCATATTTATGTCAAGGCTACACGTTTTGTTATTTTTAGTTTTTGACAGGTGGTTGGAAGAAGCATGACAAAGCCTTAAAAGATGCACCGTCAGGGAAGTAACTTACCTACTCATACAAACTTTTTTCAGATCGAACAAATCATTCTTTGCTACCCAACGGAGAGCAGTCAATATGCAACCGAAGATCTACAACACTGAAGAAGCAATACAAAATCGTAACAGGAACAAACGAAGCAAACATTTCCTTCAAAAACGCTCAGTTTACTGTTTCTTACCAGTCGGCACCTCAAAGCAAAATCATGCTTATAAAAAGGACAGGTGAGCTTTTGCTTTGGTAACTATTTGAAATAGTAAATTGAGCTGCACCCGCCAAAAGTTATACATATAAAATTGTAAATTTTCAGGTAAATCATCATTACCATAGTAAATTGTTCATTTAGCAAATGGCAAGCTACTCTCTATGTATAGAAAGGAAGGTCGAAAAAATGTGTTACTAGCATATTTTCATTCTGTGTCAGCTCTTTCCGATGCAGATCCATTGCTTTAGTACTAACGTCAGACAACTCTTCCAAAGTTAATCTATTTTTCACGCTTTTCAAAAAAAGAACTTTCACATGGTCATGATTCCATTTCAAGATAAAGATGATCAAACTCCTCTCTGCGTTATTGTCAATGTAAAATACGGAATGATGGAGAAAGATTTTTTGACCTTTCAGTCAAAAAACCACATGTCTATGGCAGAGCTGTCATCACAATGTATGTGAAAGGTTTTTTGGAACTTTTTTGCTTGCGTTAACAGACATAAGTTACATTGGGAAAGGAAATAAAAATTTACCACATGACAAATTCCTGGCATTTTCTGTCCATGCGACGACGTTGCACTGAAAAATGATTGTCAGTTGTTTGGTAGCCCACAATCAATTCTAAAACCACGATTTGTGCAGTAGATCAACGTTTTGTGTTAAATTTTGGTATCAGCGAATAAAATTTTCACTGGGAAAAAATAAAAACAATAAAAACTTTACGACTGTAACCAGCAAAAAGTTGGCTATGGTAAATGTTTACAAGTTTGTACTTTTTTGACCCACACTGGAAAATTTGATCCCTTCCGAAAAAGTCTGCTTATACGCTCCATGATATTTAGCTCCATATCGCGAATCACTTTGTTTTGCAAAAATTAACAAATCATCTGTCTCAGAAACAACCACAGCAGCCGCCGGAGCAAAAACTAGCACAACATCCGCATCTTCGCACAGTGATGTAAACAACATGCCGCATGGAAGCAACCACAACAGCAAGCTATACGAAATGATAGGACTGGCTTGTGCCGGATTTTTAATAGTGGTTGGAGTGATTGTGACAGTGGTGTTGTTGTGCAAGCGACGAAGAAACAGCACTTCAAGACGTTTTTCCCAAAAGGTTGGTAAATCTTTTTAGCATAGGCTATTTCAAAGTGTCTTTCCAGTCTTATGTATTCGTTTGATTTTTAGGTCATTTTGAAATAGCTGAATCATCTCTGTACTCAAAAGTATGTTTCGCCTGGGATAAAACTATTAAAAGAGTGTAATCTCTGGATATATCGTAATTTTGGCTTGGATTTTATAACTTACCTGAAACAGAAATCATGTTATGTTACTTTACCTCATCAACATCTGTTACATAGCATTGCAAGCAAATATATTTGACCAATGCGCATAACTTTCGAGGTTATTGCTTAAACAAAAGCTTATATAGTAGTTCCCATTCTGCGAAATATGTTTGGCTAACTGTTGCTGAAACGAGTTAAGCTCTAATTTTTATCGAAAGAGTCAGAAAGTCCTAGCGATAACAGTCGATACTTACTGGCTCTGAGCCACTATAACGGGTGCTAAGTTTTCCTAGCGGCTTGATAAATTGCTGTGGAAGTGATAAGCAACATACACAGAAGTTCAATTAGGCATCGACAAGTCACTTCAATACACACACTGTTGTTTATTATTATCGTAGGTATTTCCATACACACCTGCTTAACTCAACTTCAAAGTTTAGAAAAAATTTGACTATCAAAGCAGGATTCAAACCAGTGTTCAAAAAGTAGCTTGAAACAAAATTCAGAAAATGCATGTATTTCTAAAGCATCTTTTCCATGCTACGATTTTAACCTTCGCTTTCCGTAAAAAGGGCGCAGGATTGATAACACCTTTGTGACGATGTAAGATAATTGAGGAAAGACACTTTGATACACAGTGATGTGCAAAGATAAATTTCCGAGTAAAATAAACTGCTGGTATAAACAGCCGATTTTTATCATTAGAGCATGGAAACCACTGCCACTACAACCCAGAACATCGACCGGACGCAATTAGAAGTCAGGGATGGCGTCACGTCCATCAACAACGTTATGTACGACAAACTCGTAGCGAATGACACACACATTCGTGAAGCTGATTCACGACGAGGATCCTGCGAATCCAATTTGGATCAAGATGTGAAATACCCAAGGAAGCAATCAGACTGCGAGCATCTGCTGAAAAAGCCAAGCAACCTCCCTAGTGTGTCCGAGGTACGGTCTAATTATGTGGGTTACCAATTAATTTCTCACTTTCTGCCGTATGGCATACTGTATACTCAAGTAACTGGTCTCCACAAATGTGACAAACAAGGAATCAATCAGCAAATTTTTTTTATAGGAAATCGATTTCAAGTAACGCTACGCATACTCAGCCCTAAAATCGCATTGGAAAAGCTCAGGCGAGCTCTACAACAGCTATATGTTCACCGAAATACCTTACTGGGCCATGCATCACTGAGTGCCGCACATTGATGCACCATCAATGTGACCAAGGGCTTCGGAAGAGAGGGGGCCAAGGGCGCCCTGGATTTTGATATTTGACATTTTCCTGTTAAACGTTTAGCAATAAAAGGTTGCCTTTTGAGTTTCGAGTGGGTAAAATGAGATTTCACCATTTTTCCCCCCCTGGAAAAATCCTTGGCTACTCCTGGAAAAATCCATTGTTGGCCACCCCTGGAACAATCCTTCCGATGCCCATGAATGTGACTCAAATTTTGTGTGGAAAATTGAATCAACAACGAACTCCCAAGCAATATTACTCCGAAATAAAAAAGAATGAGTAAGAATCAAAAGTTTCTCAGCTAATGTGACACGTATTTTTGAACGTCAACGCCCAACTTTCTCATATTAACAACATGTTTGCTACTGCAGAATGTAATCGGTATGTCATGTTTTCATCCGTCACCTTATTATAATTCTGCAGTTTGACAGTCTTTAATTTTGACAAGAAAGATTTACAAAAATATGTTGTTCCTATTACCGCAGTAAAATGCATGGTTATTTTCTTCAACAATTTGCAATTCCGTCAACCGTAGGCCTTTGAAACGCCGTTTGCTGAGCATATAAGACGGCTTTGAGTAACTGCAGCTTGTTTGTTGCTTGTTAAACCTAAGTTCTTTAATTCCATCATATTTTTGCTCATAGTGCCTTTTCAAACTATAAGATTTTAGACCAGTGTTTCTCAAACTTTTTTATTCCATCGCCCCCTTTTCACTCTCGACACGTCGTTTTCGCCCCCCCAAGCCTGATAAAGCAAACAAAAGGTAGTAAAATTAAAGAATCTTATTTAGAAAGTAAATATCTGAACCAAGCCACTGAAAAGCTGAACTAAGCAATTGTATTACGACGCTAATAATACGTTCAGAATTCTTGTGAAAATACCTCGTAATTCAGGGCTACGGAGCCGGAGCTGGGCATTTTGCCTGGTGCCGCAGCCGGAGCTCAAATTAAAAATCAGGAGCCGAGTACAGCTTAGTTTAAAATTTAGGAACGGAGCTGGAGCTATGGCCTTTTGAGAGGTAGCTCCGGCTCCGTGTCCTTTCCTAGATGCTAACGGTTTTGACCAGGGGTGTACAACCTTTTGCTATTGCCGGCCGCATTACTATTATTTATATGAAGTGCGGCCGCCAATGAGTTCGAGTTTTATTTATGAGATACGTTTAGTTAAAGAATAGGTTTTATTCGGTATACGTCATTTACTTGTGCCTAAAAGTATAATAAAATGTCAAACATTTTAACGAATTTTTAACGGAATTACGCATCGTGTCGACTGATTTTCTTGCCTTGCGTTTGTTTTGCTTCAATATACGACAGCACGGCCGCCAAATCTTATATTTTAAATTACAGTATGTGGACGGCCGCAAATTTCATTATCAAAGGCCGCATGCGGCCGTAGGTTGTGCACCGTTGGTTTTGACAAATAGACTTACGTGTGCTCTTTATAGCACACTGAACACTATTGTTACAAGTTACGACACCAGACTGCAACAATGGATCTGCAAGCATTTATTGTTTCTTTGGTTTATAATCAGTAAGGCTATGACATTGTAGATGGCAAGCGTGGTGTTACTTGTTGAACAATGGTTCTCAAACCCTGTTCTACGAGCCGCGTGCAGCTCCCAAGCATCCCTTTTGCGGCTTTTAGCAACCTTTCTGTAGCAGATTCTATTTGAATAAGAGCTGATGATGCCTACTTCGTAGGCGAAATATATACTATGTAAGAGCTTAGTGTCTGATTCTTGCTGTGAAAGGATTCCTTTCGATAGGTACTGTCTATCAGTAACACCTCTAATAATTTGTGTAACAGAATTTTCGTTAGTGCAACAAAACAAAACATGTCGATTGACTTGTGGTAATTTTTTTGTGCGGCTCTCCAACAAAATCGTAGGTCTGTATTCGACTCCCTTCAGCGAAATGGTTGAGAACAACTGTTGTAGAGGTAAGAAAAACGTTAACTACCACAACATCTTACTTTCTACTTAGAATGATCAAACCGGGTCTGTAGTGGTGCAGCGATCTAAAAAGAACTGAGCTAGTGTATGATGTGCAGGTATATAATAAACTATCCATAGCATTTGTAGCTGTGTAGTCATGCTGTTAGCAGGAGCATGATAAAGGTATGATACCATCTATGGTTTCAGCACGGTAACCCGTCTTATTTTCTCCTAAGCTTTGCGTGTTAAATTGTGCTTTAGTTTGCGATTCATCAGTGCTTATTGAGTGTAAAAGATAAGAAATCAGACGTTTTCAGCTATTTTAAAAACGTCAAATGTGAATATCTTGCTTAGAAGTCTATTTTGAACAAGAACAAAGAAGTTTTTTTTCAACAAAACTACTGTTTCTTTGAACAAAGGGCTTTCAAACACTTCTTCGCATTTGTGTTAAATGCAAATGTGTGCGTGTTTGCAAAACATATGCGAGTCGACTATGTGTTTTGCGCTCTTTGCATGGTTTGCTCGAGCAGCGCTGTTAACTGGAATCGTCAAGAGTGCAACAGGCAAAGCATGCAAGGAGTGCAAAACACTTGGTCAATTGGTACAGGTCTGTGATTCAATACTCGAACACAAATGTAGTTTTCCAAATAGTCATTTCATTGATTCTGGTCGTAAGAAATAACAAAAGATCCTCAGGAATTGACGGAAAAACAAGCGACTGCCATTCCAGAAATTGTTTATATTACCGTTATCTTGAGTTACGTTTCTGGTAGAAACTGTTACCTGAATCGTCTGAACCTGTGGTTGTTGTTTTTTCGCTGATTTCCTCATGGTAAGAACCCTGCTTGTAAAAAAGTACCAGATTAAACTCAAAAAGATTTGGTATATTCTCTTAGTTGTGCACTTGATTTACTTCACTTTCCATTCAACTTGAGGCACACTATGACAATTAAAATATTAATGTGTGAAAACGAACAGAAGCCGGAGCTGGAGCCATGAAAAAAGAGAGCTCCGGAGCCGGAGCCACACTCATCAAAACCAGGAGCTCCGGAGCTGGAGCCATGTTCATGAAAAGAAGAGCTCCGGAGCCAGAACTGTGTCATTTCCACGACGGCTCCGCAGACGTGAAATAATCCACCCTGTACCCGGGCACATATACAATCCAGAGTCAAAATTCAACAGATAGAATGCTTTAGCAACAACCTCCAACAATTATCATAGTAAATTAAAATTTGCGAGAAACTAACAAGTCATAAGTCGTTGAGCACTTTCGCCCCTTTGTGTTTTTTCGCACCCCTATCGCCCCCTTTGTTTTTTCGCCCCCTTGCGCATAAAAATCGCCCCCAAGGGGGCGATTCCGCCCACTTTGAGAAACACTGATGTAGATTTTGCGTTTTTTTGCAGCTAGCTTTATAAATTTTTGAAGGAAGCATTTTAGGCTGTGTTGTAAACACGGAACACGGGATAATATTATGTGTTATAGCAGGTTTTTTCAAGGAAAATTTTAGGTACCCGGTATGGACCTGTAGGGACTCGATTTCTCTGATTCTAGGGACCCGATTTTCTCTGATTCTAGGGACCCGATGATAATTTTCTCTGATTCTAGGGACCCGATTTTCAATTCTAAGGACCCGAATTGGGTCCCTAAAACACCTTTAAAAAACCCTGATTATAGTCTAGTCTACCCTGCCTGTTTGGCTATGATACGTTTCTGGGTTAAAAACACTTAAACTTAACAAACTCGTACTTAGGGATGACCTGATTATTCCCAACGGTATAGCAGTTAAAATGGTTCTTACCACGCCTCCCTTGAGCAATTGTCCTGTGTTTCAAGTCCCCGCGACTTTACATGAGTAAATTGGACGGGACATTTTCCTATTCAAAACTTCCCATGTTGTGAAACGCGTAGGGGTTTGCACCCCCCTGGAAATCGGTTGACGCCCACTGGGGAGGCGTGCTCCCCGGTTAAGAACTACTGAGTTTGAAAATGAGGAATTTTACCAATTACAAAAACTAGAATATCGCACTCGTTTATGCTGTATTCTGAGTGTCGATCGACGAACTTACAGTAGTGGATATAGCCGAAATCTATATCTGCTGTATTGCTGGGACCTGCTTGCTTATACCCTCTTCAAAATTCATAAGGGCTAACTGACGGGATAGAAAAAGTTTGAAATTTCGGTAAAAGCAAGGGTTTTATTTCTATCACCGTTTATTTCTATGTATTAGTCTCATATTACTTGATATTTGCAATCAATATGGTGCGCTTACGCTAGTAGAAACACAGAACAAAACCGTTACTATCAAACCAAAAAGGTGACAGGAGTGCTTAAAAATACTGCTGAGAAAAAAAACACGATTTACTGTACGAACTGCGATATCATATCACCTTTGGATAACAACACACAGATCATAAGTTAACAAACCAAAACACGACTACAACATAGGCATGGCCAGGGGAGCGAAGGGCCATGCCCCTTTCAAGTTTCTGACATATCTTGTTGTTTTGTGCTTCGAGAAACGTTGTCCCAAACCAAATACTGTTGCTCGCTTAAAGCCAAAATATTTGGCACCCCCTTGGACTACAATCAAAATACAATCGCCCTTTTGGAATGATATAATTGTATTTCCGGTTTTCTCAACTTCAAGTAAATTCAGTTAGCGCTTTAATTTGGTTAAAACTTACCAAGAGCTTGGTTCGCACCAACTGTCAACGACAAAATCATCTCAAAGTTCACGTCATCGTCCCAAACACATTTCTCACCATTAGTGCAAGAGCCATACTTGCTTTTCCGAATGTAGTCTGGTCGTCTTACGTGTCTTAATATATGTCTTAATAGATTCTATTTGAATAAGCTGATGACGCCTGCTTATTAGGCGAAATATATACTCTGTAAGATCCTGATTCTTTGCCGGAAAAGCATTCCTTTCGATAGACCAGGGGTCTAAAACACGCGGCCCGTGATGCTTTTTGGGAATCTTCAAATAATTAACATTTAAGTCATTTAGTTTATTCAGGGGTTTTTAAAAGAGCTCGGCCAGGGAGTGAACAAGTTTCTTTTAAACGAACGTAGATACGGCTAAAAATGATTTGCCTATATCTCACGATGTCTTTCGCAGGAAAGATGTAAAAGCTGTTTGTAGTAAGGTTCAGGTACCGCCGTTGCTGCGTCAGCGTCATAATGCGGCCATCGGGTTACTTTATAAGTCCTCATTTGGCTCTCGGAGCAATTTGAGTTTGAGACCCCTGCGATAGACAGCCTTAATATATGTTTTGTTCTTTTCGTTTCAGTTGCTTTCTAATCTTTTTTCTCGCGATTTGCGTAAGAAAACTTTTTTTGAGGACGCAAAACCCACGTGTTTGAGCGAAGCCACCGTGATAGACACCACACCGTGATAGTTTTCACGGTAGCCTCAGTTTGAGAAAGGCCTCCTAGAGAATAAACTGAAGTTTCAAGCTTTTTCTATCTTATATTTAGGAGGCATTGGTTTGAGTGGCCGACCCATCAACGCAACACCGCGTCATCCTTTTTCTCTCTGTACAGCTGGTGTGCAGAGAAGAGTTGTGTGACGTCACGAGTACAGTGTATTAGGTCTTAAAGTTCTTGTTGGCTTGTTTCTCGTGACTGCCAAAAGAAATTTGATTCATTCATGTGCTTTCCGATCACTTGCAATAACGCCATTTCCAGCGCCTTCCTACTTTTGCGATCGGAAATCCCGAGCGGCATGTGCGCAAAGCTTCGCACCGTGGCAGCAAGTATGGGGTGCCGTTCGTAAAAATATTATATCTGACAGATTTAGCACAAAAACTGCTATCTCTGCGCATATTTAGCTATCTCTGC
>JGI24022J15233_10006128_pt1 | contig 12962 bp, 9 predicted proteins | sample Ectturendosymbi2_FD_15233 | JGI IMG/M metagenome (IMG submission 15233)
GAAAGCACTCTATAACGTTGTTTATATATTTTGTGTGTGAAATTTAGTTGCGTGGTGATGTTCTGAAAAGTCAATATAAATCTAAGTCACACGAAATTATTTTTAAACACACTATTGTTAAAGATAGAACGCATAGAGCACCTGCAGTGTTTGTATCTCTGCACCTGCACATGCTGCAATTCTGCAAGAAACAATATGCACGCATGAGTGAAAAATGAGTTAGGAATCGCAGTGCTGCAAAGCGTGGAGAATGTTGCACGCATGAGTGAAATATGAATTTTGCACACGAACCGATTTGAACACCAATTTGGGAGAAGAGGTCTGCAACAAAAACAAATGTTAACAATTGTAATTTGCATGTGGAACAAAGAACAGCTGCAGTAGAAAGCAAAATGAAAGAAATTGATACTTGCACGAACACGAATGAGAAAAGGCGAGGCCGAAAATAGTTCCAGAATACCAAAAAGAAGTATCAATTAATACTACAACAGTGAAAAAGTAAAGTTTAGCCAAACGGAAACGGCCGCACCTGCCGCCGTAAACAAAATGGTGTCGTTTAACAAAAGAGTGAGGATCCGAACCACCGACGACAGTTGAGTCTCTGGGCAGCAAGNGAGCTCCGACAAGCGACGAACCAACCTCTGCGGTGATACAACGAAATTGNATTGTGGCAGATNNGAAGTAAAGTTAGGCGGTGNTATGACGGAATCACACTGCGGCAAAATCAACCAGNTTCTGCGGCACTGGATTACGGTAGAATTGGTGAAGTACAGAAGTGCTATGTCGCTGTGTCAAATATATGCNTAAAGTAGTACAGTGATGTACGAATATCCTATTTAGCTGTTCGAGTGACAAGTTCCAAGTTCTCCGCATCGATGGAACAACTCTCAGGAGAAGAACTGGTACAACCAGACGCACTTGCGGACATAACTGTGAAATACTCTAAGTTTGTTGGTGTGGTTCTAAGTGTGCAAAACTCAAAGCTTACACGCTGTGCAAGAGCTCCTCGCTTGTAATACTTCAGTGCAGTGGTTTTCAACCTTTAGAAAAGCGGTTCGCACTCTTTTATTCAACGAAAAATTTCATCCTCACCACCAACACCAGTGTTACTGAACAATAGACGTTAAGTCGGCTTAGACTCTAAACAACGATAAAGAAATTTTGTTTACATAACCAAAATAACGAATACCTACTGCAAAGCAATAAACACAAAAACGTACACAGAACAATATCATTTATATATCCAAAGTATTCAATTATATTAATGGCTAGGTGTTGCTGAGTAATTCTTGCAATTGTAGACCTTTGCCCCGACGCTCCTCACATTAGGTCATTTAGTGTCCCACTAAGAGGACAACTCCTCTTTCCTGTTTTGATACCAATCAATTACTAGAGAACCAAACGTTTTTGGCCAAGTAGGTGGTTGGAGTTCGTACAAGACTTCGAGCGATTGAATTTCCGTTGCCAGAAAGTCTTCAATAGGGGTCTTTGCGTTTGTGCGTGGGGCTTGAAACCCTGAAATTTGGCAAAAACATTAATTCATAGTGTTTCATGTTTCAATTTTGGAGGCTTTGAGTTTCGTTTGAGGTCTAAGCCCAGCAAAGCCCTCGTGGCAACGGGACTGTTTCGAGGTCGTTGGGAAGGCCATCGAGAGCTCTTACCCAGCATTCAGCGTGTTTTGTACGGTTGATAAAAGGTTGATGGCAAAGGTCTCCTTTTAGATTTGAACCCAAAATGCTCCAGTGGATTCTGTTAGCCGAAAATATTCAAAATCCATAGCTTTGATAGTGAATGTTTAGCCCGCTGTCTGGGATAGTTTAGTAAGCTTCAAAATGATCAATCAGACTGTGTATATGTGAGCTGGCTGTTTCGGTGATACTCTGCTCCAAATCCTTGTTGTTCCAATTTGCACGTGGACATGAACGAAAATCTGTAGGGTCTTCAAACCGTCAGGTTGTTATTGTAGATTTCTTCTTCGACATTTGAATTACATGCTTGGGAAATGTGATTTTGGAGGTCACTTCGAATATGTCAGTTCCATAACTTTGCGATTGAGTTTCAGCTGGTTAAATATGTTACCAGAATGACTAGCCCAGCAAACCAAAACAAATAGCGAAGGAAAAGAATTTTATGATCTTTTTCTTGGTCAAATCACACAAGAAATTCCTGTCGACACACTCTCTCCGTCACTTCTTTCACGAGAGATCCACCACACTTCAGAATGATAAAGATGCCCATCGCCTTTCATTTTCATGACTAGTTCATCAAACTCACGACTTTTTTAGCGCTGTTCAGTATTGCATTCACAATTTCGATGACATCGGCTATAGTTGGTAGTTTTTTTCATTTTCTAGCTTCTTGTCCTCCAATGCTTCACGACACATTGGATACTCGCAATATCTGGTGCGACTTGCTTCATGAGCGCAACAACGCCATTTCGAATGCCGACCATAGCCCTTGCATCGCCTATGGACTCAGTTTAGCATTTCAACCACGTCACACCGTATTCTGAAAAGTTATCGGCTAATTTTTTTGAAACGTTGTGGACCCCTGTGGTATCGGACAATGGCAGTTTTTGAACTTGGGTTACAGACAATTGTTCATGAATTTCTCGTGCTGCTATTTCCATGCACGGTTTCAAAACACTTTCTGCCAGAGTAAGTGACTTCCTTGCGGACATATGGTCATGAGCTATTAATGCTGAAAATAGGAGGCACTGATCAGAAGGTGGCGCCATCAATTGCTAAAATTATCGCTATTTGTCGTGTTTCAAGAATGAAGCCGACTTGTTTTTGAGTTNTGGATATTTAGGAATGGTGCAGTTGCTATTTACCATACTAAGCCTGACTGGGATTACGGAGGTAAAACTAAGGCGATTTAAATAATATTCGCCTAAAAATAGTAGATAATGATTTACTGATTCCTGATGATTGGATGCTCATCGTCGTGTCACAGTGTCCTCCAGCACTAGCAGTGGCGTAACTGACAGCCGTGACGGGGCCGGTGACGAGTTCCCCCCTGGCAAGATAAATGCAAAAACCAGCCTCCCATTAGCAGACATTTTGATATTTAGTATTATTTTAGTTCTCAGCAGGTTGTTGCTTTTTGCATTTTTCTGGGTTTTTCGTTTTTGTTATATCTTGTATCCACATCCACGACATCTAGTTTAACTTTGAATATGATCCAAGAACTGACGATGTGTAGTGTTATGTGTAATCGATTTCCTATCACAAATTTGCGATAGATTCCTTGCTTGCTTCACCTGTGGAGTAAAGTTATTTGACGCCGGATTCACTGTCATTTCTCAATTGTTTTTCACAGTGTTCGCTAGTAGCCCNCCTAAGGTGACCAGTAGGCCCCTTTCTGCTAAATTTTTCCCCCCCTAGTCTCAAACCTCCGGTTACGCTACTGAGAAGCAAGATCGGAACCAGCTTGGGACTCCAGGAGGGGCGAAGGGTTTTCTGAGAAGGGCTCCAATTTTTGAACTATGTCCAACAAATTTAAAATATGTCCAACACATTTTTCCAGGGGCGGAAAATAATTTTTCGCCTCCCTGGTTGCGGACTTGCTGAGCAGTAGACATCGCTGCTGAAATCAGCAGCGTACTCGTGGCTCATCACACAGAGTCAATAGCTGCGCTTGTCTTGTGCAACTGGAGGAGCAACAAAAATTGATATCAGCTCAGTTTTGCCTTGCAGTTGCACATCTTTTGTTTCCATCATGAAGTAACAATAGATAAGCAGATAAAACACCTATGTCCAATCCAAACGGCTTACTGAGCCAAAAGGTATGTCACTACTTAACCAGGGCCGCACATTGAATGGCTTACTTTGATCTTAGCAAACTAAATTCAACTAAAGTTAAAGTCCTGAAGCGTTCGAATCCTAACTGCAATGGTAACAGAGTGATAAAGTGGCACTGAGGACCACCTGCATTGAAATGTCAAATTAAAGATTATCAAAATAAGGACAAGTTGTCATGTAGTGTACTTTTACTACATCGAAAACCTAAACTGGGCCGCACAAAACCTTCGATCGGGCTGCATGCGGACCGCGAGTCGCGGATTGGACATAGCGAAAGCTGCGTCTAATGCATTTCTCTGTTGAGATGTTCAAACAATCAAAATATGAGCGCAATGTCTGCCAGCCTTTCGTTGTGCGCGGCACCATGTTTTGCAAAAACGCAAGACGGTGATTAAACAAAGAGAGGATTGTTTAAAAACAAAGAGAGGATTGTTTAAAAACAAACAGAGGATTGTTTAAACTACGTTTACAACAACAAAACAGGGTTTTGTCACCCGCACGCGTCCGCACCGTGTTTGTCATCCGAACCGCACGATTTTCTCATCCGCACCAGTGCGTACCGTCGCGCAGGTTGAAAAGTACTGCTGTAGCGAATTGTGTTAATAATGTCGTTGTAATCGGAGAATATTAAAACGCTGATTCAACCCTTAAAACAAATGAAAGAGTCCACAAGGTGCTGCTTAAAGCAGTAGTTTGTGTTACTTGGTCACTGAGTGATTGTTGTCTGCCATAGTTTAGCAAGATAAACCACGGGGAAACGAATTCATGGTTGGATACTTTTTTCCAAGTCCCAAAAAANTCCATAACGGATACTTAACAGGGCAAAGGCTTTGACTACTTTTGTGTCTCGTGTTGAGCTAGTCGATAATAAAGCGTTAATGGTGAGAGGGGCATAAAAGGAGCCAAAATCCACAGTCCTGTCCGAAGCACCGTCAACTTTGCATTTTTGGACAATCCTTCCTGAATGTGAGAAAAACATTTCATTTTCACGGTCTTGTTGTTGACGGAAATTCAGCAAATCGAAAATGTTATGTTTTTTTGAGTACTATGCAATCAGTTCCTCTGGGCAAACGGTATGTAGCACCAAACCCATCTGACGAAAATCGCCCAACATTCTTGTGTTCTGACCCGTCGCATCGGCTAAAAGGTAACTTTATCAGAACTACGTAGGGGTGTAGTGGGGCGGGAACGCGTTCCCGCACTTTGTTCTCAGTAACCTGTCTTGAAGATATGTAATTTACTCAGATTGTCTGTGTGTAGCTCCAGACGTCGCGTAAATGATCAAATGACAAGGTGTCCATTTTGCCATTTTTTATGTTTTTGTGTTGTTCGGTATATGCTTCGCACCTTAGCATAACTATGCAATTACTGATACCGGCTAGTATTTGGGTGCGTTCCCACACTTCTTGTTTCGCTTACCCACACTCTTTCATTTGAAAATAGCTAGAGTTTTAGCAACGTTGCTATACTTTTTTTAGCACTACATCCCTGATACTACGTTACCATAAGTTACAGAGCAGTTTTAAGTTACGTTTTAGGTAATTCCAACAGACTGCCAGAATTCAACGTATGCGTCAAAACCTGGGGGTTCAAAGTGCATGTTTATGCACGAAGAGGATGTTTCATGGACGCACAGTTTGGAACTTTACAAGGAATAACAGTGTTCCGTTGTATTGAGTAGAACACGCTTGACCGAAGCTCATATTTGCTTCACACCATACAGCAAAGTAAGATGAACAGAATCACTAAATTTATCGACTATCCGCCATACTGTTTTGTAAATTTGTAGTTGGGGCGCTGTGTAAGTGTTTTGCTTCTCTCTCAGTGTTGATTGTGTTTATCAACTAACACCTACTCCGTCATCAGTGCAGGCGCTACCATCAGGCGAACTAGGCGGCTGCCTAGGGAGCTGGGCCAAAGGGAACGCCAAAATGGACCAAAATACAACTGTGTGGTTAAGAAAGTTACGAACGTGAACCAAGGAAAAGAAAATGAAGAGAATAAAAGCGAATGGATCTCACGTTCACGCAGTTTATGAGAAGATAAAGGTACTACCAGGTTTGCTGCAGAAGGGGTAATGTTTTATTTTCGTGTTAATTTCAGTTTCCCAAATGCAAGGTTGACTGCAACGCAGTTTGGTATAAAATTTTAACTCATTTAATGTACTTTTCAAATGTACAACAAACCCACTTCTTATTTTCGTAATGAGCTAAGTGATGATATGTACAATAAGGATCTTTGTATACATGGGGTGGGCTTTGGAATGTTTTTTAGGTTGCTGACAAGCCGGCGTGCTGTCAGGGCCAGCAAAGCATGCCCTGCAAGACATACTTTATCAAGTCCACTGCAAAATTTGGGGCAACCATCTCTCTTCTTTTCATTTATTGATTTTTGTGACTGTTCCGTTTTTACCGGAGTAGGTTTATGTCAAAGCCTTCACTATATCATGTTTCAACCATCAAGTGTAATCAAGTTGGGGGACGCCAGTCAGTATTATTGGCGTTAGTATCCTAGTTAACCAGTGAAATTTCGATCATTGGACGCACCACCTTGACTTATTTAAACCAAACAGATTCCAACATGGTACGCACCATAACCAATTTGGTGGCGTTTGCGAACGTCAATTATTTTGCATATGAAGCTTCGTTGATTGTTACAAAACCAGATTGAAACAACGGGTCTTAACAAAGTTTTGACGCACATGCTAGACTTTTTTATATGATTGTTGTAACGCCTGTAACATGTGTAGATAATATTTCGATGAGCTTTGTGTTCAACTGAACTAATCCTTTCAGACGCAGTTTCGAAATGATTCCATCTTTCTACCGGAAAGTTGGCAGAACTATAACGTTACTGTGTCCTGGCCATCGTCTGCGTCTAATATACGTATCTTCAAAATACGCTAAAAGCTCTGGCATCTTCTCGTGACCTGGCATCCTGTCAGCTAGTATAAAAAAAAGCTTCGGTGACTTTGGAGAAAAGAAACAAAGCTAAAGCAAGTAAGTAGCGAATGGCCAATCCTAAACCGTCATCAAAGAAGTTTGCATGGCCTAAAGCAGGGTCTCAAACACGCGGCCCACGGGCCGCATGTGGCCCGCGAGGGCATTTTGTGCGACCCGCGATGCTTTTTGGGAATCTTCAAATTATTAGCAAGCACGTTGCCAAGTGCCTTGAAAAAATATGCTGCAAAACAATTGAATCAAAGCTGAATGATACCCAGTGCGGTTTTCGTTCCGGCCGTAGCACTATAGACCGCATTTCGCTCTCCAGCAGAACTTTGAGAAATCTTGGGAGTATGCTAAAGACGTCTTCACATCTTTGTCGACCTCGAGAAAGCATACGACCTGGTTCCTTGTGAAAAACTTTCAGTAGTGTTGAGAGACTACGGTGTTGACGGCCGCCTGTTACTGGCCGCCAAGTCACTGCATTCCTGCTCAGACGTTTGCGTCCGTGTCGGGGGAGTTAAATCACGATCTTTCACCGTTGGTGTTGGACTCCGACAAGGATGTGTGCTGTCACCGCTCCTTTTCATAGTCTACATCAGTGGTTCCAAGCCTTTCGTCTGAAGGGAGCCAAAACCAGACCTACGATTTGGTGAGCCTCACTAAAATTTTTTAACACAATTCAATTTACACATTTTGTTTCGCAGCAGAACGAAGTATGTTACACCATATATTAAACGTTTTATTGAAAGAATGCTGAGGGCCGCACAAAGGGTGCCTGGGAGCCGAATGTGGCCCTCAGAACCGGAGTTGAGAACCACTGGTCTACATGAATTGGATAGACAGTCGCAGCCGAGTCGACGAGGATGTCATAGTCAGGAGCTGAAGTATCAACCGTTTACTTTTTGCAGACGNTTTGATACTGCTAGCACAAGGGTTCCGAAACTGTCATAACATAGGCATTTGCCTATCGGAAGGGGTACATGTANACTTGGCAATTGAAGGGAAAAATATGTTAATACACTATTCATTCCCAATTATTTATATCAGTGAATGTAATGAGCATAAGCAGAAATTTTTCAAAAGGGGACAACGTTGCCATTTGCTTTACCTATTTAGGATGCTATCGATGAAATGCAAATGGATGTTCACAAACCACTTTATCCTTTTTACAGCACAAAGAAAATGCCCCATGTTATGGCAACAGTGGCGAAAAATGCGCTTCGTTGGCAGCCATAGCCAGGTATATTACGATAATGTTCACCATAGGCTATGTGCAGATTTTCACAACAGGGCACTTTTTTTCACATAAGTATTGCTATTACGACTAACGAAACCACAAATTACAACTTCATTTCACCTAGGAAAACTTGTCAGCGCCATTTAGACACAAGAGCTGCAAACGTCTTGACATCTTGTCCAAAGCGATAAATCACTTTATAAAACCTTGATTGTCCTTGTTTTTTTTATTTTTCATGGGGATCACTCATCATACATAAACCGGACAAGTAGACTGGTATGTTGACACGACTATCGGACAACTTACTAAAGTTAGAATACAATGCAGGCCTACAAAAATTTAGCAGATGAATTATGAAAAGTCGCCACAGCAAATATAGCTTTGCACTCAGTACTCACTCAGAAGTCAGAAATGAGCCTTAACAATTAATACATATTGCCACAAGCCTGCATAGACGGATTCTCACACGTCANGTAGTTTCATACCGTGTGAAAAGAAGCCTGCATAAGCGTAGTTTGATTAANGTATTCACTTAAGGCAAGTTGTTCACACCTGTTTTTTNCGCTGAGACATTTCGGTCATTTGTCCCATAGTGGTATTAAAACTCGCTGTAACAGTATTCACTAACCTATCTTTTCAGGCTTCGTGACTGAATGGACATAATTTTTTTGGTTATTAAAAAAACTCGGTCTATGTCTGAAAAACAAACCCAGATTCGCACTCAAAGTCTCCCACTAACAATGGATTTTTCAAAATTGCGGAAGCATTGCTACAGATTCACGCATGCTTTGTTTCACACAGTGTAAAACTACGTGCCTTTCGGCTATCAGAGTCACTGTCGCGCTGCCTTACATGCCACAGATGTCTGCAATCAATGGTTTCATGCGGCTAAACACCTACAATTACTTAAACTCAATTTTTGAAGACTTGTTGCCAAATTATTGTTGCATAATAGAGACCAACGATAGAACAATCCGTCGCAAGTTTTGCAACCTGCCTCTGCAGGCAAAGGAGCGGCCATGAGTCATCACCGTAAGCTCATCACTGCATGACACCAGAACAGTGAACCTGGCTCTTGTGCAGTGTGAGTTTCATACCGGAAAAAAACTGTCAATGCAAGAATTAAATCAATTCATCGGAATTAAGCTGCTGACTTCATATTTTCTAGAAACTTTTGATTCTTAGTTCCAATTTCCAGGGGAGAAAATTTTCGTTTTTCCCTTCCGTAGATGCCCATGGTGAAGATTATTTTTAAAAATTATTATATGTTTATTGGTAAATATATTTTTGTTATTTTCCTCAGCCTTTTTGTCATAAAAATGTTAGGGGTACATGCTCATCTATCGAAATGCTGAGGCGGAGTGAAAATCAGCACTAAAATACCGAGGTACTACTGTATGTTTCTCTGCAAACCCAAGGTAGGGTATGCGGCAAGTGAGCGGCAATACACTGCAGCAGTTGGAGACGTTCAAATACCTGGAGGTGGTATTTGCGAGTGACGGAAGGCGGAACGAGGAGATTGATACACGGATTGGTAAAGCTAACGCATTTCTGCGTGAGCTTAACTGCTCTGTGGCAACAAAACGGGAGCTTCAAACACCGCAAAGCTGTCAGTTTTGAAATGGGTCTTTGTTCCGATCCTTACCTAGGGTCATGAATCTTGGTAATGACCAAAATAATATTTCAGATATTCTCAGGTGCAAGCACCAAAGATGGGGTTTTTGCGAAGAGTCCACGGTGTGGCAAAGTGATGTACTGAGGTTAGATTGGGCCCGGGCAAGAAACAAGTTTGGCGTCTCCATATTTGAACCTGTAGTAAGGTATTTTGGGAGTAAATATACGCATTGAAGAAAAAACTTGAAACATTGTTGGGACTTTTAGCGCACTTAAGTAATTCGGCGTCCGGGGCATTGTGTCCCCCTCGTTACGCCCCTGGTGTGACACTTCGCGACAAAGTGCGCAGCTGTGAATTTCGCAGAGCCCTGAATGTCGATCCACTTCTCCTAATTGAGAATACACAACTACGTTTGTTCGACCACGTATCCAGAATGCTCACCGGAAGACTGGCGAGGCAAGACCTGCTGGCTAAACCCACGGGAAAGCGACCCAGATGTCGTTCAAGGCCTAGGCGGAGCAACCGCATCTCCAACCTTGGTTGGTCCCGTCTTGTTGTGGAACCAGCAGAACTGTCTGAAATTGCTGTTGACCGTGCGGTATTCCAAGTTCTCCTATGAATGTTGCCCCCGCAACCCTCCCTGGAGGAAAAGCGGACATGAAAATGAATGAAATGAATAACATTTACGTTATTTTATTCACCTGTGTGTAAATGTGCTCAACTAGCGAGTGAACAAGCGAGTAAGATGTAAAATTATGTTTGGATACCGCTATTGTTGCGTCAGCGTCATAATGCGACCCGCAGGTTACTTGTAATTCCTCATGTGGCCCACGGAGCAATTTGAGTTTGAGACCCCTGGCCTAAAGGAATAAATGCAACGAGCTATGTGGATTGTGTGTTTGAGTACTTAAGTGTGTTCGTGTTTGTCTGTCTAGTGATAAAGAGTCTTAAGGGACTAAATGTCTGGGTGTTTCAATGTCTACGTGATTAACTATCTAGTGATTAAATGTCAGTGATTAATTGACGCGTGGTTAAATATCTGTGGCCCGTTCAAATACCGAAAAAAGTCGGAGAACATGTTGGTATTCACGTCTTGCAACAACCTGCCAATGTTTAAGTAAAAACAAATAGAGGAAATAAGTCATGGCAATTTAAAATCTAAAACACTGACAAATTTGTCGCAATAAGTTTTCCAAACTTTTATTAAAAAGAATGACATTTTTAAGGATTTTTCGCGTTCTTGCGAATAGCACATACTAAAAAACGCTATTGCCTAACAGTGGTGTAGGAGACGGGGGTGCATGGGATGCAATGGCATCCCCAAAAGTTTGCCTGCTCCTATATACGGCTATGTTCTGGGAGGGATTTTGGGAGCACTGGGCCCTATGCCATCGCAGTATTAAGGGCCCAACGCAGGTGTGACCTACTTGGTCGCTTGTCGTAAAAGCGTGACAGTATGTCCCTGTTATGTGTAGTGCCCTCAAACGTCTATCTTTTTGTTGCCCACTTTGCTTTCACGACCGCCTTAGACTTCAACAGATATTAAAGCTTTTGCTAGAAGCTCCTCAACAACAAATGGCAATTCGATCTTTTCTTGGACTTCATAGCTCTTTCGTGTAATTCAGAAGTTCTCTTCGTTAAATTTCCGTGATTTCAAGCGTTTTTTGTAGGTTTAATTTTCGGGTATATACATTTTCATGCGGAACGGTGTTTCCGCTCTTGAAAATATCGTCTACTCGTCGATCTGATTAGCTGTACGTTAACCCCTTTTTTATAGTAACCACATGTTTTATGAACCAAACAAGAGAAATCTATTCAATGGACACAGGGTTTGCTTATGCCATTTTTAAGTTGTCCATTTCCAAGCAATGCAAAATATAGTGTTTGATTCTTCTCTGTTATAGGTTGGTGGGAAGCAGCATGAAGAGAACTTCGTTCACAGCAAAGTGTTTCCGCAATACCCTCAGCTACCCAAATAAAGTAAACCTACTGTAGATACATTTTTCCAAGTAAACCTCACCAGAAACCGTTCTAGCTGATTCAACTAACATCTAGTAGACCTTCAACCAGCCAGCTCTGTAAATTGGCTATTTATTTGAGAAAAACCAAACGTAGATCCGCTACAAACACGCTATAAATTGGCCTACTAAGGTTCATACATTTCAGAAACTGTACAAATGAAAAATCGTTTGCTACTAGAGACTCCTGTGCTGTAGGGACAAAAGGGCTCTAGTTTGAGACCTTAATATTTTTGCTCGTTTCTAAGCAAATTGTTAAATTATGCCCCTGCACACTTTCGCATAATTTAAGTTAGTAATGAGTTGCCATAGTAAGGATTTGCGGAGGGCCCTAGGCCATGGCCTATTTGGCCGTGGCCTATTTGGCCTATACGTAAATCCGTCACTGCATGTGCTGCCAAAGGTTGTGGCGTAACAACTAAAATATCGTGTTCTCTCAGGTTTTGAAAAACGGCATTTTTTCGCCCAAACATTGCTCCCCGCAAAACATGCGTGAGGAATGTTTCAGTGTTTGTGGTAAGTTGTGGTCCTAGCAAGAAATGCAAGCCAAAAACTGCTCCGAAAATGCTAGCAGGTGAACGTGAAGCCGATTTTTTTTAAATAATCGAAAATTGCTAAATTTTGCTTGAGAAGAAAAAATAATTGCATTTTTCTTAAATATTTCATATGCAACATACCTCTTTGGAGGCTCATCACAAAGATCGCTCGAAAACCTTTTTAACAATGTTTCGTTGTCGACGTTGCTAATAACCATGGTTCGCGAGTTATCGTAAAAAACGTCGCCAAAAAGCCGATATATCGTCTTCTCCAGTCCTTAAAATAACAGGATGACGTTTTCATAAGCAAACACAAGGGGCGTTGAAAATGAATCTTCCCTAGGGCGCTGGAATGGCTTGTTCCGGCCCTGTCCGTAATGCGTTATGACTAACCACTTTTGTGTTCTTGTGTTATTAAATTACACTTTTGATGTTCACCATGAGTCTACAACGAATAAATGAAAAAAGAAAACATGAAAGGCAATCTTGCAAGAGTTGTCGTGAGTTCAAAAGTTGGGCAATCCCTCAAGGAACGTCAACTATCTTCTGCTTTTTGTTCAGTATTTAAAGTGTTGTTACGACGCACCTATGAAGGGTTCATCGCATTGATCGCGGCCATACAATTTTCTTTTGTACTGCTGGTTTGACGTCATGAATTGCGGTGTCAAAAACCCAAACCGAAGTGAAAGTCACCCAAGACTTTCAAGCGTTGATTGATTGGAAAGTGGGTGTGCAATATCAGTGTGAGCTAAAAATTTTGAAATGCAAATATTTGTTACCAAACAATACACAGGATGATGTCACCAAA
>JGI24022J15233_10006130_pt1 | contig 12961 bp, 10 predicted proteins | sample Ectturendosymbi2_FD_15233 | JGI IMG/M metagenome (IMG submission 15233)
GCATTTCAGCTGTATTGTAAATGTATTTGATTACAATAATAGCTCACAAGCAAGTGCCAATTATCGTTTTGTGTCTAGAACAGAGGTTCTTAAACTAGTCTAGACGTGTCTTTTTTAGCATTAGTGACTGATACTTGCATCTCAGCTAACCTCACAATCCAACCCAAAAACAGTAAAAAGTTTATTTGCAATTATAGTGATTTTCAACAGTATGTTGCTACCACACCCATGTTCCTATTCCAAAGCTTTCATGACCCTCAGTTGAAGAACCCAGGGTCTAGCCCAGAAAGTGACAAAACAGTGGTGATGAAACTGCATCATAATTGCATTTTTTAAGCTGCAGCACAGTAGTACTGTGTGGCTGAAAACAATGGCAGGTTCACAGGACTCTTTTTTACTGGAATCACACTACAGCAGGTTTACCTTTAAGATGGGCCAGAAAAAAAAGTATTTAACTGAATACAGCAATTGATAGAACCAGATACATTTAGTTAGATTAAAATAATGCAAAGATTTTCTTTATCAGATAAAAATATTTTTGACACATGTATACACCTCAAGACAGTGAAACATCTCTTGAGGCTACTTTCAGGCCTAAAAGCAGGCCAGCTCAAAATTTCACTCACCAAAAAAGACAATATTTATGCATGGAAAAGTCATTACAGACAAAATATATTTTTAAGTACAAAGTGAGAAACAGAAGAAAAGCAAGTTGAAAGAGAAAGTTGAATCAGATTTGAAGCTTTATTGTAGAACCAGTTGCCAATGCACCACTAAGTAATCAGTTAAAGTTTCCTAAGTACTACATATAAGAGTAAAGCTGAAGGCATAAAAATGATTGACGAGTAAATATGGGAAAATTTATGCTGTTTTTTTGACCAAGTAAAGCCGACTATTGGGAACAACTTAAAAAAGTTTTCTTTGAGGATTTCAATGATAAAACACCAAGTATGAAAATAAACTTTTTGCATGGAAGTGAGAGTACAACTATTACAAGTTGCTTGTGGGATTGGCCCACTGTGAAAGACATGGATATTCTCTTCCATGCATTAAGTATTGCCTTCATGGTCCAGACCAGAAAATACTTACAGGTGCAGGCAGAGGAAGGGCTTGTTTAATTTTTAAGGGAGAGCATGGCGTCCAAAAAGTTTGCTAACCTCTTCAAGTTTGGAAAATATTACCGATGACCTGATCAAGACTGCTTGAACTGAAGTGATCATTGTAATCTCCTGTTTTCGCATGAAAGCATGCTGTGAATAAATCACTGCAAGTCTACATTATGGCTAAATGTTTGTGCAAAAATGTGGATTACTTTTAATGTATAAAATACAAGAAAATCTGGATGTAAAAGCAGTAATTTTTTTTATCCAGAAAAAGTTTTTTTACCCCTTCGCCTGGGTAAAAAAACTAGTGTTTTTTTATTACAAATATGATTTTCTTTGGGAAAAGATAACAAAAAAATTTCAATGTCACAATGTACTTTGGCATGGGGGCTACCTTCTATCAAAGACCAAGAAAATACCTCAGCTTGTTTTAGAGGTATTGGAAACTTAAAACTTTAGATTTTTTTTACCCCATTTGACTATACATCACTCATTTACATAAAGCATAACTCACCAAGCTAATGAAAGCATCAAAAAATTCAGAAATACTTGTACTTTCAATTGATAAAAATATTGGTTAATTTTTGGTTTGGATTTTTTTGGGAAAGTTGCAGCTCCCCACAAAGGCGTGTTGTGGCTGAAACCATGCAATTCACTTAAGTGGCTTGCGCATATCAAGGGGTTAACCAATGACATCATGAATTACAAGTTGAGGTATACGAACAGAAAATGACTCACAGACTTATACCACATTGTACAACAATGACAAAGCACTTGGCTGTTCCAAAACATACTTACAAGAGGAGATAGTGCAGCATGCCACTTTGAGTGAGGAAAAAAGTGAAGTGTGTTTTTGAATATAACATGGCACACTGTTTAAAAAAACTAAGTATGTTCTGGAATATAGCTTGGCACCAAACATGTTACATTTTATTATTTAACTACTGTATGTTCATCCAGGCATGTTTGTCAGTTTTTCATGTCTTGCAGTTTCAATATAATTCAGTCATAGTTGTAGATAGCTTGTTATTAAATTGTAATCTGATCTGTTTTTTATTTGTTAGCATTTACGGAGTATAATAAACTCAATATATTATATTTAACATGTTATGATTCTTATAAGCTCTAATCTTCCTAGAAATATTGCAGAAAGGTGGTGTATGATCATCTTAACACCTTGGCTGCCAGGGTATAAATATATTGTACCTGGAAATTGGGCTAAAACCAAGCATTTTCGGTTGTCTTACCAACCGCATAGTTCCTCAGGCGATTGCACTAGAGAGTTGTTCAAACCCTCAAAAGACTCAGCAAGTCTTATAGTCAGCAATAAAAAATATTTTTTTTGGTTTTGGGTTTCTGCTTTTTTGTAAGTGACCTCATAAGTGAGGTAGGTTTTTGGCCATTTTGGCTCATGTTACCTTACTTGGCTTAGGCCCAAACTGCTAGATGGAAGTATTTCGCTCAAGTTTTCATTGAAAACTAGGCTAGAATCTGAGTCTTTTGAGCCCTTGATCAACTTTGTAGCGTTTCTGGTTCAAAAGTTATGATATAAAATAAACAAAAGAATTATTTAATTATGGAATTAATTGTTAATTTTGTTGTTTTTAGTTCATAACTTTTAAACCCGGAATCACAGCAGGTCATCCAAAGTATCAAAAACTCAGCTTTTAGCCTAGTTTCCAAAAAAACTTGAGCGAAATACTACTATCTAGCGGTTTGGGCCCAGGGTCAGATGAAGTGGGCCTAAAAGGCCTAAAGCTATTCTACTTATGACATCACTCACAAAAAACCCAAAACCTAAATTTTTTTTTCATTGCAGATGTGAAGACTTTCTGAGTCCGTTGAGGGTTTGAACAGCTCTCTAGCACTTTCGATGCCAGATTTATGCATGCGCCCAGACACATAGAAACCGCTGGTTTTTAGCCTGAACCAGGTGTAGGCAATTAGCGGCCTGTGAGCCAAATGTGGTCCACCACATCATTTTCAATGGCCCACGGAAGCATTCAGAAAATATCTTCAAACCTACATTCCTCCAACTTATCCTAATATTTCTTCCATTTCACAGTAAATGCTAGCGTTGAGGCTAACTTGAAACAAGACTTGCTACTATAACCACGGACTTGCTTCTATTTCCATTAGAAGGTGTGGCCCTCCACTAAAAGCAACCTTCTCAAAGTGGCCCCCTGAGGCAAATTATTTGCCCACCCAGGCCTAAACCATACTGGCACTGAAGGTGTTAATTAAATTTGAATGTCTCTAGCTGTGTTTGCCTCAAGAAAAATAGATTTTATATTTTTAGTAATAAAACTGCCAATCATCAAATATTTTTAACTTGTTTGTAAAAAATTGTTTATTAATATCTTTTTTTTCTCAAGAATGCACTGCAATTAGTAAGTAACAGTTCAGGTGCATACTTTCGTGGGTGGAGCACTTTTACTAATCCCATGGGTTTTGCTTATAATCACCATATATATCATGTTAGAATTCTCTACATTGAATGCTTCTTTATATTTTTATTTTTAAACTGAGTTGCACCTATTCTAAAATTTGAATATTAGACAAATTTAAAGTTTGTTAGATACTGTTATGACATGTTCATAGAATCTGATATGTTTAAACTTCAGCTAATTCCATTACAAAGAATGCAGTGTTCAGATTTGGTGATACTTGTTTCTATATGAAGATCAAGGTGCAATTGCAAATGTGGATGCCAAAGTCAAAAATATGAAGCGAAGTGCAACTGACATGGAATTGTACTTTGCTGTGATTGCAACATGGTTTGCTGACCATCAGAAAAATTCCAAAGATTTTGTGGATCGTTTAGTGAAGCAGTATCCTGATAACAAACAGGTTGGTGGCAGATATCTGAGGCTTTCATTTGCCAGCTTTAATTTAGCTTTAAGTTTTTTTTCCAAGTGTGAAATTCGTTTTTGTATGCTAAGTTTGTTGATCATCAGTGTTCTTACAAGTTGTCTACAACAATGCCTACTGAATTATGCATTACATACCCAGAAATGTAAGTGTTCGCCCACACCAGATTAACCGTTATGTCAGGACCTTTGATGCCTTGTTTAGAAACTATCTGTTTTGATTGCCCTAATTTTTCAAATTGTTTTCAGTGAAATCTCCCAAATATAGCAATTTTCATTTGGTGTTTTTCTCTTTTTGTTAGGGTTACATACTGAAAGGCTGGACAGACTTCATGTTTGAGCGAGAACTTGCTGCTAAGAAAGCTCTGAAGTCATTTGATGCAGGGTTAAGTGATGGCAGTCATGACCCATTTGGATATATTGGTAAAACAAGGTAATTGTTGTCAATGTTATACAACACATTGGTATTACTGTTTAGGAACATTTGATGTCTGAATCCATGCACCTTATGCAGGAAGAGATTGTAATTTATGTTGGTTAATTTTGAAAGGAAAGGCAAAGTTATCAACAACAACTAACACAAGTTTTTAATTCCAAGTTAAAAGTAGCAGACAAAACAACATTTGGTAAGTCACACAGAAGGCAGCTTTGATGGAAAATGTGACTGGAAAGAAAAACTGCTTGAACATTATATAAGCGATTTTTTGTGGTAATTTTAGCTCTGAAGCAGTAAATGGTAAAAAGAAGACTGAACTAGTAAAAACTTATGATGTTACAATGTTAGTGTCAGATGGTGCCTTGATGGAAAGTATTGATTGCTTGTCTTGTTTTGGTGCAGAGTTAGATGTAAACGCCATGAAAAAACAGGATTTGTTAAAATTGCAGTTCTCACTCTCAGGCAGTTGCAGGTACGTTTAATATAAAAACTATATGCCTTGCAACCAAATACCGTATTTATTCAATTGTAAGCTGTGGCTTGTACTTTTTTTTTCATCATCTTGTGCGGAATATATTTTTATTTCTTTACCTTATCGAAAGGTATCGATGATGCTTAGTCATTCCTTGGCTGTATTTTTTTCGACCAAATTCTCTTTTGACATTCTATATCTTCAGCTTCACGTGCACATCCGTCACAGGAGGAATTATGATGAACAGAAGGCAGTTGTACTGGTGTAAGCATCATTGCCAGGGTTACGAGTAAACGTGAAACGTGGTAGACACGAAACGAAACTATCTCAGAGGCCTATATAGCGTACTGTATGTTCAAGTTGCGACTTACAATCAAGGGCGGCTTATAAATTTTTAACACCATTTTGTGCGGTTTACATTGAAGGGCGACTAACAACTGAGTAATTGCAGTATGCCTAAAAGAATGGACCTTATACAATATATGAAACAGTGCATAAGAAATATTTTTATGCAGATACCTTATGAAATACCGGAAGTTTCAAAAGGCACTGGACACAATCAACCAAGCCATCATTACATTTCCAAATTTTATTCCTGCATTGACAGAAAGGGCTAAAGTCTACTTAGCACTACAAGACTGGGAGCAAATGATAGAGTCTGCAAAAAAGTTGGTTGTGTTCTGTTTTAAGTGAATTCACTTACACACTGTGTTTAAGTGTTTATGTTGCTATTTGTTGCCATGGTTTCATTAGTTTGAAATTCATGTGGATGCAGTAATAATGTGCTGTGTTGGATGTGATAAATTGTGAGGTATAAATGTGAAATGTAATAAAAATCCACTACAGTGACTGTATTGCCAGTTCATTTTAAAATTTCTTCAGAAAACATGCTTTTGACAGCTGTTAGCTAAGTCTCATTAAACTTGAACAAATATTTACTTTTTTCCAACATATTTTTATTATTGTAAATCACTATCACTCATTGAATTCTGCCAACAACTCGACCTCACCTTCCGTTTTTTTTTTCGCTGAGACATTTTGGTCACTAAAATATTTCGGTCATTTGTAATATCGTTGTTTTAAAACTCACCCTAAAAGTGTTTTTTAGCCTATATTTTCAAACATTTTGACCGAAATGACTCAATTTTTTTCGGTCATTTCAAAAACGTTTTTGCCTATGACTAAAAAAACAGCTCGCCTGTCTGAATTGTGATCACAGATTGCACAATGAAGTACGTGGTAACGCCAGAAGCTGTTTGGCCAGCAAGCAAAATGCAAAATCATAACATTGTAGCTTATATGAACAGTTCTTACCAAATGCATCGGGCTTCCGCAATAGATTTTGTTGTCTTTGTTCTCTTCTCCAAACGTAAAAAAAATTGTATTGCAATGTGGGAAAAACAGGTCTTTAAAACTATGATGTTTTTCGATGGTGTAGCGTTATGCCATGAATTGATCAATGTTGACATTATGTGAATTCCATTAAGTATTTGGTTGACACTTTGGCGTATAATGATCAGCTCATCCAACAAAGACTTTGAGGTGTAGTGCCTGGGCGTTGTGATTACAAGGACTTGATTGCCCGATCAGTTACTGCTCCTGCAAATCACACCCTGCAACTTTCGCTCTCTAAAGAAATGCATTTCCAGCGTGGGTGCAGCAGAGGTGGCCACGGATCCTGAGTGCCGGAGTCGACTCCGGAAGGATTGCGCGTTTTTTCGGACCCGGATCTGGAGTCAAAAATTTGTGAAAAACCAGACCCGGATCCGGAGTCGCTTTTTATTTTCGGCAATAGTGGTTTTTATGGATATCATTGCTTAATTACAAGCATTGCTAAATTTCGGTTGCATCATGGTTTCTGTAGTTTGAGTAGAAGTCTGATTCTCTAATTTGAAAAAATTTTGGATCCCAATTCAATAATTTTCGAACAGGAGCGGGTCTGAGTCTGAATATGTGACTCCAGCCACCTTTGGTGTGCCGTGGAGAACAGTCGGTGACACTTTGTTAGCGTTTGCTGAACTTTCACGTCGGCATGTCCTGTTGTTCGCTCCTATTGACCTCATTCGAATCAATGCGTGTGTTTTCATTTCAGGATTTTGAGCATCAATCCTCACAATATTGAAGCCATTAGATTACTCGTCTTGCATTCTATCGGGCAAGAAGGAAAGTATGCTGAGTCTGTCAATCGACTGAGCGAATTGATTCAGGCAAGCAATTTTCTGCTTGTGACGCGTAACTCAGCTACGGCGGACTGTAGATGAATAGCACAGGAATAAAGTGTACAGGCTTCATAGATCTAATACAGTTAGTGTGTTAAGCGAACAAAGCTTTGCTCAAAAATTGTCGTGAAACGCTAAAAAGCTGCGGCAAAAAGAGAAATTGGAACAAGCCAGAAATATGATAAGGTGCAAAAACGTTAAGCATCTTTGTAAAAGCTGTCATAAGTGCAGTATATATGCTGTCCTGAGAATATAAGAATATAACTTAGGCCGGACGTGTGGTCTTCGAAAATCCTAGCCTAGAGAGTAGAAAGACGGAATTTTAAAAAATGATTAACTGTGGACATCAAAAAGCAATTTTTTTGTTGACTTCTGTTCAACTGGTGTTGATGTACAGTAAATTCAACTGTGATTGATAAACCGCGTTGTCACGTGAAAACTGTGACTGACTCGGCTTTCAGCATCCCCACCACGTCTCTCGTGTAGATCTTTCATAGCAATATTGTGGGTGGACTTCCGGTAACGTGGACATCTTAGTGTCAGTGCTATAGAGCAGGGGTGGGCAAATAGCGGCCCGCGGGCCAAATGTGGCCCGTCACAGCGTTTTCAGTGGCCCACAGTAGCATTCAGGAAAATCTTCAAATCTGAAATTTCCTCTGACTTCTCATAGCAAACATTAGTGCTGAGGCTATAAATCGAGACTTGCTTCTACTCGAATGGGAAGGTACGACCCTCCGCTAAACGTGGCCTTCTCAAAGTGGCCCCCAAGCAAATATAATTGGCCACCTCTGCTATAGAGTATACTGAAAAACAAAATTTTCCACTCCGACAGTGGAAACCTTGACAAAAACGTTAAGTTCGTGTGACGCGAAAACCTAACCGAGAGGTTGGAATGCCTCCTATTTTCGACACAGGTCCTGGGAAATCGCTACTGCCACTGTTGATTAGTTGTCTTAGCAATTATTTTGACATGGGTGATGTTTTGCGAATTTCAATTTTCGAAACGGCTTTGATGAAGTAGACAGCGTGCTGAAAGAAAGCTAAGAAATTTATGTGATCCTTTCAATTACCACATTTGAAGTGTCATCACTGGTGGTGTTTCTTTTTCCCTTATTTACCCTTTTTTGCACTTACCATTTCGCAGGTTATCGACCGTTTCGAACCCCAGAATGCTGAGCTATACGTTGCATCGGGCCAACTCTATTCCAGAATTGTAAGTTGATCGTTGTGCTGCTCGCGAGAGTCGTGGATCAGGCAAGGTGGCATTTGCATTTTCGCTGATGGGTTTTGCAGTGCGGAAGGAATGCGTCGATTCTCAATCAAACGTACACACTGATCGAGCGAGGCGTGTCTTTGTCCCCTACCAACCCCGAGTATCTCAACGAGCTGGCCTACCAGGTTTATCTCCAGGTGCGACAAAGTTGGGTTTCGTCAAGTATTTGTATCAACTACCTTGTTCTGTTATGACCGCAATGGCTCGTTTGGAAGAAGTGCAGCCATCGCATCGAATCGGGTATAAAGAGGTCGGTTTTACAGCCTTGCGTCTTATTAGGATCTTTTGAGGTTAAAAAAATCAGCAAAAAGTAGGTAAACTCGGTTGAATTTATTTGCACACTCACACATCATGCTTGCTTGTACAATCGGCACATATCTTGGCGTTCCGGCAAAGCCTTTTTAAGATGCGTTGTGGCGTTCATATAAATGCTTGATTTTGTGAACCAAACATTGGCTATTTTTTTGTATTTTCGTTGCCATGTGTAGTTTTGTCTGATGAAGCTGCGCATACACGAGCTAAAGCTCGGTTTCAAGCCACGAATCTATAGCATGCAATATACGCATTAAAGGTGTGCTGACCGATATACCAGCACGAGTTCCTGTTGCTCCAAAGCGAACAAGTCAATCACACTGATACGAACAAACGAAATAATCAACAATCAACTGAACGTACGCCTTTTCAGTTCCTGGAGCATATTAAAACTGTGAAATATTGCGATGGCCGCATTAAAATGTTAACGTAGAGTTTACATTAAGACGATTTTACAATTTTTTGGATAAAAAGACATCAAAAACATTAAATTCAACTGTTTTTTTTGCACAAATGCTGCACAATTTATACTTAACTCGTTCCAACAGCTAATCAATATGAAAATCAATATAAATACAAACTTTTATTTCTGCTGTGCTTCTGATGGAGATGGTACCGCTGGAAAGACGGTTAAGAGTTGTATGAAACCCTAGCCTAGCAGCTATGATTGATTACTAGTTTTTGTAGTTTGTTTGGAAAGTCCCATCACCACCTTAAAAAATGAAAAAAATTAAATTGTCATTGGTGATATTTGCTCTTGACATTTATCAATATCACCACCTGCTTCGCGGTAGATGTTTGCTTTCAGTTAATTCTGCTAAAAACACCCGCGACTCCGTTGCTCCATAGCACTGGCTAATAAACTCGTGGCGATCGTCGAACGACCGCAATGTCCACTGCGCTAAAACTTGCACCACCCGTACGTCATGCATCGTTCAAATAAGGGAGTGTTCGCTGGGTGGTTGGTTTGTTCGGCTTCGTACGCAACAGACGGGAGGCTCACGTCGCCTGAGCGTGTATGGTGGGGGGTGACTTTCTGTTAGGACGGAGGGTCACTGCCATCGCTACAAGTCTGGCTGATGCGATATCGAAAGTGCTTGTGACACTTAAAGTTAATCCCCCGGGCTGCGCGTCGCCCTGTCTGCAGTAACGCAACCCGCTCTTGCGCTGATAGCGGCTGTGCTGAACTATTTAGGGCAAGTATGCCGAGGCCATCGAGTGTTACAACAACACGATCGCCTTGGACGAGACGAACGTGGCTGCGCTGCAAGGCATCGTGCAATGTCGTCTGAAAATCATGGAGCGAAACCAGAGCCTGGACGCGGACACGTTGAAAGACGTCACCGACCATCTTGAATTCCTCCTGAACATTTCTTCCGTGGACGAACACGAAGCAGTAAGTGAATTGTGAAACGAGACAGGGTTGAAAACACTGCGGCACTGGGTTGTATATTAAGTTCACACGCATCGATGCTGTTCAACACCGCTCAGGCGCGTGGCAGATGAGCACATTGCTTTTTTCTAAGCGCTGAGTTGACCGCTACGCGGCACCTGTAGATTTATCGCCGGCAATCGAGGTTACTTCTGTCGGAATCGAATCCCAACCTGGATCTTCCTGTTGCTGGAAAGCTTACGTGACGTCATTCGCGTGCAGGTGCGCGACGGTTATGCTCGTTGCTCTTTTGTAAGGGTAGCATCATTTAAATCGACAAATAGCAAAGCAGGTGCATGAGATTGCAGATTAGGCTACCGAGCTGCAGCTGCAATTTGTTAAAACTAGCCTTGCAAGCAGCCGCATCTGTTTTTCCCCCTTTCTCCTACTACCGTCTGATGCCGTCCGAATGCAAATAGCAAACAGTGACTTTAATCGAGGTTCGTGGCGAAGTAGAATCAAGAGGAGGGGTGTGTGCGTGCTAGTGCTCGATTTTTTTCCTTATGTGTGTAAAGCGTGCTTACGGGATTTTAAGCACCTTAAAATGACTTGCTGCTTAAGGCGATTGTCCAGTTGTTTCTGTTTCTGCCAACACGTGACAACCAGCAGCCTTTTTCTTACTTTTGGCCCGCGCGTGCCCCGCTGCTGTACAAAGACTTCGCTCGTGCAACACACAATAATGAAATTTGCATTAAGTGAACCCAAAACTACATCAATTTATTTTCAGCAACTGATCTATCTGGAAGCCCTTGCCGATCACATCAAAGGCATGCCGCACGATGCTGTCTGCACCAAACTGCGCGGGGCGATAAACAAACACTTCGCCAAGTCGAATCAGGTCGTTCTCGGAACCGAATATTTCATGACGATGGACCCGTCTTTCCTGATGGACATGGTCGCGCTGTTGTTTAAGCTCTGCCCTTCCCAGGTAATGTTTCGCGACGCGAGCCAGCGCTGTGTTGAAAGCTGAACGCTCATCGGTCTTAAATTTCGTCTCGCCTGCGTCATCATGAGAGCTTAGTGTAAAAAAAAACATGGAGCGATAAAACAACGGCCCATTGGTTAATGGATTAGTGGCTGTGAAAGACTGTATACATTGAGTACACGATGGGACATGAAAAGAGCTGCTTTTGTAAAAGCATTGTGTGAAGAGTGTAAAATTTGCTGTTGGGATTATTTAGCTGGAAGGGGTTTTTTGCACCCAATTTTGCTTTGAACTTCGTGTGAAGTTCAAGAACACTGTTGGTTTACCTTTGTTTTTTTATTTGATCTCCATGTCTGCTGACATCTACTTGGTTGGTTTGCTGACATAATGATGCTGATGTGTTCATATCGCGCCGCCGTGGCAGCTGTTGCCGCATACGAATGCATCAGCCTGTCGCCCCCTCTGAAACGTCACAAACTCAGATTATACGACCTCTTTTAAAAATATTTCCTGGTAAATGCTGTTCACTTTTCTGTGTTGATAAATCGCCAGCATCGAGTTTCATTAACGCTGGAACAAGTCGATGTGGTCCGGAACTATAACACCTCGCCTTATTTGTGTGAGCCATTCGTGAACATTTTTTAATGCAATCAGCTGGCAACTGCAGTGCAAATTTCAATCCAACTTCTTGTGTCTTCCAGCCTGTACCAAGCGGACAGAAAATTCCCGATGCTTTGTTCGCGTGCAAACAAATTCTCGACGTCATCGCCAAGGTTTTGCCCGGCCTGCTCCAAGCCATTTACTTCAACGCCAAGGCCAAATTTCTTGCGGGTAGGATTACTTTTAAAGTTTTCCTCTCCGACGTCACCAGCTGGTTTGGACCCTTTCAATATAATTGTTGCAATCTGTTGAAGCTAGGATAGAAAAGCAGTCGATGGTTTATCGTTTGGACTACTCATTGCAATATTTCTTTTCTACTTTCAAAAATCTAGTTTGAATTTATAATTCTTTCGTTGCGAGCTTTTTTCAGCTGCAGCGAGACGTTGAGAAAATGTCAGACAGCGGCAGAAATAGAAAAAAATATGGTAAGAGCAATTGTTTTGCTGCAAATTATAATGTCACCAGATGAATTGATGTATGTGTCTCATATCGTCCCGTATTCTGAACACCAGCTAGTTGCTTGGCATCCCAAATGTGATAAATCAAAAGGTACACATCAGTTTCTCCGGAAGATACAGCTTAGGTTCTTTAAAATTTCTCAGCAAGTGTTGGGAAGTTTTGTTCATCCACGATTATTTCGCTCTTCACTGATGAAACGCTTGCTTTCTCAAATTTTCGCTGAAGCTATGTTACCCTTTGCCGGCTACGCGCCTTGGAGTATATTCAACCTTAACGTGAAGAACACGTGGCACTGCAGAAGATGTGCTATGCGTTGTCTGATCATCTAACTTCTTGTAACCCGGAGGCAACTTTAAGGTAAGCATTGTCTCCATTGGCATTGTTGCAGTTCGATTTTCACTGCGCACACAAGAAGGGAGACAGGCGCACTAACTAACGGGGAATATCCCTTCTCAGCCTCCCTGGAAAAGGTTTGTCAAGTGCCTTGAAACGTGATGCCGCGAAATAATTGAACCAAAAGCAGAGGATACCTAGTGCGGTTTTCGTCCCGGCTGTAGCACTACAAGCTAAATTTCCACTCTCCAGCACATAGTCGAAATATCTTCGCAGTACAAAAAAGATGTTCACGCATGTTTTATCGATCTCGAAAAAAGCATGCCACCGGGACCCTCGGGGAAATTTTTTAGGGGTGCTGCCGGGGTACGGTGTTGACGGCCGCCAAGTCATTGTATTCTCGATCGGAAATTCTGTGCCCGTGTCAGGGGGAATTAAATCCCAAGGGTTCACCGTAATAGGTTTCC
>JGI24022J15233_10006131_pt1 | contig 12961 bp, 9 predicted proteins | sample Ectturendosymbi2_FD_15233 | JGI IMG/M metagenome (IMG submission 15233)
AGCTGCTGAAGAATTTGTGACACCATGTGAACTACGTTGGTAACAGTTACGACTTGCCTTCAGACAAGGGGTACGAGAGAATTTTATGAAAGCTCAAAGGTTACGAGTGTGTAGAAACGTTAAGAACCACTGATCTATAGGTAGGTTAACGTTTCGGTCTCGTATGTCGTTCACATAAAAGTGTAACCCGCGATCTTTGCAGCAAACAAACATACTATAATAGACAAAGAAAAGATATAAAGTCATTGTTTTATGTTTCCCGAAAGTACGTTAATATTTGATGAAAGATATGTTTTTTTTGTTGTTGAACACTTTTTGCGATAGCTTTTTTGGTAAATTTTAATGCGTGTTTTCCAAACCATGATTTTGATTTACCAGCAGTTGTCATCTTTTATTCTTCCCGTCAGTGATGGAATCTCGAGACTTGGTCTCGGTCTCGAGACGTGTTTTTTCAAGTCTCGGTCTCGAATGTCTCAGGTCTCGTCTCGGTCTCGTTCTCGAAGGATTTCGGTCTCGGTCTCGAGACTTTGCATGAGTTATTTTTTTTATGAAGTCTTGCAAGAAGCAGCTCCTTGAAAACGGAATTGTAAAGTAATTGTTCTAAATTCAGCCGTTCAAAGCGGTCAGTAGTTAAGCATTCTTTGTTGTTATGCTACGGAGAAAAGAATTTGCCCTCTACCCTGTTTAAAATTTTTACTGAATTCAATAAAAATAGTGTGTGTGTACCGGTGAAATCTTAGCGCATAATTTCTGCAACGCTTGCAACGAGACGTTAGGAGTCCTTTGCTAAGGACTAACTTTCAACTGTTTTTGAAAGCAGTTTTGTTATGAATTGAAAACCCATATACAAAATACGTGGGAGAGTGCCAACAAGTTTCTTTTTTGAGAAGCCAAATAAAACGAGGTCTTTTCTTCGAAGCTCTTTTTAAAGCAATCTGATTAAACACGCTGGTGAGTTTTTTTTTGTTCTGCGTCATGGCGACTTTTTGAAGTTCAAAATGCCTCGGAACTCTCTTAAGAAAAAGTTTTGCGCATAAGAGTTTACAGAGTGCAAGTAATCGTCATGGGTGGTCAGCTACTCTGACGTACTGCTAGGCTTTGCGGCCTTTCTCCGTTTTCTAACCGACCTACGGTGTTGGGAACCTCTAAGTGAGGGAGCGAAAACCGAAATTCGGAACAGTTGTGAATAATCAGTTTAACGTAAAAACATGGAAATTATCAAAACCTTAAAATAAAAAATCTTGACAATAAAAAATATCAAATCTAGGAAATATATAGCCATAAAATCAGTAGGAAGGCGCAACACCATTTCACTGCAAGTCCGATACAACGCTAATCTCGACCTTCGCTCATTCTGCCGCACAGCAGCGCTGTCAAACTTATTTTCACAGAGGGCCGTATCAACATTACGTTTGCCCTCAAAGAGCCAGTTGTAACTGTTAAGAATTGTAAATGTGGTTTTTATCTGCATGACCGCAAAAACCTGCAAACATAGTGAATACATTGCTGCACATTCAAACTAGCATGTGTATGTAACTAAATAATGTTTATTTTATTTTTTCGCAGATTCTGGGTCCATATCACAAGCACAGTCGAATAATACAAGAGTAAAAATATGTGTAGCCATAGCGGATAGAAATGTGTAGCCATAGCGGATTTGTGCTCTTTACAATGCTTGAGCGGACACAGCAAGCATGTCGATATTCAACTACTTGGAGTTGATGTGCAAACAAGCAGCAGTAACACACACATGATATGTTTTATATTCACAAACATTTTCACAATTCTGGGGACTATTTTCAAAATACGATATTTCGATGTTGCGTGGTTCTCCTGAAAAAGAGTGCAGTGTGTAAGCTAGCCTATAGTAGAGCATAGGCTACTTGGCAATTTTTCTTGCTGATGCTTGTCGCCAAAGTGCATTGAAATTCAAGCGCATACCCAAGGGTCATGAAAACAAGAAATATTTTTATATGTAACATTTTCATTCGATTGTTTTTCAAATGTTTGCACTTTTCAAGATACTTTTGAAGGTTTGCAAGATGTGAGCGCAGACAGCAAGCTTTGTCGATATTTCCTACTGATGCTTTTCTACTAAAACTAGTTGGAATTTATGTGCAACAAGCAGAAGTAACAAGAAAGCATACATTCAAACCCATTTTAGCAATTTTAGGTGGATCTTACAAATCTTTATACTTTTCATGTTATTTGCAAATGTTTTGTAAGGTATGGGCGCAGGTAGAATGCTTCTTACTGACTGCTATCCACTGACACTAATTCGAATGGCTAACAGCACCAGTACAGAAAACGAGTAGGCGGTTTCAAAGCTGTCGCTGGTGCGAAAATGTCCTTTCTTTGTTGCAAGAACGTCGTGCTTTGTTCATCCTGAGAAACAATTGGGACTGCACAAATAAAGTGTCTGCAGATCACTACACAGCGAAAATCCAGCAAAAAGTGCTATGGCCAAACTTGTTTCTCTATTCGTCACCAGTCTTTGCAATCGCAATACATTGATGCATTTTCGGCATTGAAATTTTGCTATTTTTGTTGATCTAAGACCATAAGTGATTCTTTTAGAAAGTTGGCCCCATTCGCGCCTTTCAGTTGTGCCTACATCATCACAATTGGGTGGAACGGTTTGAAATCTATCATTAATTTGGTCCAACAGCTACCACTATGCAGACACTGTAGCATCTCTCAATACTGAAACAGAGAATATGCTTTGCGTTTATGCCCGTCATATCGAACGCTTTGAAATCTAAGCGCAGGTTTCAAAGCGCAGATTCCGAATATAAAATGTTGCTGGTTGTAGCGCAATAAATTTGTAATGCATATTGAATATGCAGAATACAAACAGCCTACATAAATTTTCCCGTTTTCATTCATGTCGAAAGCAAGACCATAATATACATGCAAGGTTTGGCCTTGGTGACATATGCCTGGGTTGAAAATGTAGCGATTTATTTGTTCGACCCTGGTATTTGAAAAAATCTTTTTATTTGCACATTTTTCTCTGATTGTTTTTCAAAATTCTATACTTTTCACGATACTTGGGCGCACACAGCAAGCATGTCGATATTTCCTACTTATGCTTGTCTTCTAAAACCAGTTGGAATTGACGTGCCAACAAGCAATACTCACACAAGAAAAATATGTTTTGTATTCACAGACATTTTCACAATTAATGGGTACTATTTTCGAATACTATAGTTCGACTTTGCATGGTTCATGTGAAAAAGAGTGGAGTATGTAGGCTAGGCTATAGCAGAGCATACACGGCAATTTTTCTTGCTGATGCTTGTCGCCTAAAGTTCATTGGAATTCAAAGGCAAAATCAAAGTTGTAAAAACAATAAACATTTTTGTATGCAACATTTTCCTTCGATTGTTTTTCAAATGTTTGCACTTTTCAAGATACTTTTGAAGGTTCGCAAGATGTGAGCGCAGACAGCAAGCTCGTCGATATTTCCTACAGGTGCTTTTCTACTAAAACTAGTTGGAAATGATGTGCAACAAGCAGAAGTCACAAGAAAGCATATATTCGAACGCATATTTGCAATTTTAGTTGGATGTTTACAGATCTTTCTTTTTATTTTATTTGTAAATGTTTTGTAAGGTATGGGCCCAGATAGAATGCTTCTCACTGATTGCTATCCACTGATACTAATTGGAATGGCTAACAGCACCAGTACGGAAAACGAGAAAGCAGCGGTTTCAAAGCTGTCGCTGGTGCGAAATTTGGGTCGACCTTTGTTGCAAGAACGTCGCGCTTTGTTCATACTGTGGAACAATTGGGACTGCACAAATAAAGTGTCTGCAGAACACTACACAGCGAATAGCCAGTAAAAACAGCTATGGCCGAACTTGTTTCTCTGTTCGTCACCAGTCTTTGCAATCGCAATACATTGATACATTTTCGGCATTGAAATTTTGCTATTTTTGTTGATCTAAGACCATAAGTGATTCTTTTAGAAAGTTGGTCCCATTCACGCCTTTCAGTTGTGCCTACATCATCACAATTGGGTGGAACGGTTTGAAATCCATCATCAATTTTGCCCAACAACTACCAGTATGCAGACACTGTGGCATCTCTCAAGGCTGAAACAGAGAATATGCTTTGCGTTTATGTCCATCATATCGAACGCTTTGAAATCTAAGAGTAGGTTTCAAAGCGCATATTCCGAATATGAAATGTTGCTGGCTCCACTGAAGTAAATTTCTAATCCATACTGAATATGCAGAAAACAAATAAAAAAATTGCCTGGTTTTCAATCATATTGAACGCAAGACCGTAATATACATGCAAGCTTTGGTCTTGGTGGTGTTCACCTGGGCTGAAAATGTAGCGATTTACTTGTTTGAAAATCGTATTTGACAAATTAGTTCTTACTACTCAATGAAGAATTTGCATCTCTGTTTTGTCAAACTTATGATGATTGCAAATACAGTATATGAGCATTGCATTCAAACTGTATTAGAACGCGAAATGATACTGTTCACTTAACTTTGTGGAGAACTAATACGCCAAAGCATAGTTGAAATGGTAGCTGCGCGCTGCTTACTTCACGTTGGAACTCATATTAGATAGCTTGCTAGTCACTAAATAAAAATTTCCATAAAAGCGTTAGTAGACTTCCAATAAACTGTATAACATTTTTGTTTTTGCTGCAATATTTCTGGAAGTTTCCCGGAATTGGGAAGACCAAAGTGAACCCCAAATAATGTCATCAACTCTTTTTTCGATAAACTGCGCAGTTTCTTTCCGTTTTCTTTTCTGTGTGTGTGTTTTACCAAGATCTTTTTGAATCTAAATGGAGTTTTTCATGAGCAAGCACTGCGTGAAATTGAAGTGCAAATAAACACAAGTTGTGAAAAGGAAAATTTTTATCATTTTCAAATCAGTGCAATTGCAGTCGGTGCAATCGAAGGACATTCATATTTTTCGACATTGAGTTTTTTATTTATTTCGTTGAAGTGGTCTTTCTTATAGTTCATCTGGATCATGCCAGTCGGTTGTGCTTGCATCATAGTGCATTTGCTTGATGGTCTCTGATTTATTTTTTGCAGAACAAGTAATTTTAGTAAAGTTCTTTCTCAATACTGCCGAGTCGTCAAAACGTATAAATCTATTTGGTTGTACCGAACACGTAATGACATGTATGTTGATCACACACCTAAGCTTTTCAGAAAGCTCAAATCAAGAAATAAGGTCCTGAATGAAAAAAATCCGAGCTGTGAGACCACGCAGAAGCAACAGCTCTGATTTCAGCCACGCATGCTAATCTACTGCAAAGAAAGCTTCGCGTTTCTTGTCTCCAAAACGTCAAGTTCAAAACACATGACAATCGAAAATATAAATGCTTTTTATCTTCACACATTTTTTGTACAAGTCTGTTGGGCTTTTTTCAAATACTGAATTTCGGAATTTCGACTTTGCATGCTTTATGTGAAGACGCNCAGGNTATCCCATAGCANTGCTCATGTAACCATTTTCCTTACTGATAACGCCAATGTNNGTTGTAATTCAAGANCAGGGACCAATAAATGCAAAAAGAAGCAANATTTTTCAATTGCGCACATTTCANTGACTATTTTGNAAATGTTTNTAGTTTTCATGATGNTCGTGAACGTTGTGTAAGGTGTGTGCNAACATAGCAAGNTTGTCGATATTTNCTACTGATCTTTGTNTGCTAAAACCTTGGATTTGTTGTGCAAACTACCGGAAATCACACAAGCAAAATGTTTTACATTCACACAATTTTTTGCGAATCTGGGTGGCTTTTTTCAAATATTGTATTTCGTCTTTGCACGTTTCATGTGAACGAAAAGTCGAGAGTGCAATGCGTAGGCTAACCCAAGGCAAAGCATATATTCACTTTTCTTGTTAATGCTTGTTGCCTAAAGTGCGTTGGATTTCATTTTCACAGGCAAGAATTGCAAAAATAAGTAATCTTTTTAGTTGCAAATTTTGTCTTGGAATTTGTTTCATATGTTTACGATTGTAGGTGCATCTTTTGAAATGTTTCGACTTTGCATGTTTCATGTGAAAAACAGGTGCAATGCGTAGGCTAAACTATGGCAGAGCATGAATATACTTCACAATAATTCTTACGGACTATTGCACCAGTTATATGATCTATTAGGCCGTGGTTCCTAAATTTGCGACAATATCGCATGGAGCACCACCAGTATTGAGCAACATTTACTTTGCTTCTAAGTTAAAGCCCTTGTTCTATTTCGCCATAGGTAGACTGCTTTACATGATGGAAGATGGAAAAGATGTATTGAAAAAAACATCTTTCCATGTAAACATTTTTTGTTTCTGTTGCATGTAACACTTCAAACTTCGACCAGAATATGGTTTTGATTTTCACCCGACGGCGAACAAAGGGTACTGGCCAAATTTCTTCATTTTTTACCTTTGGGTGTTTTTACTTTGGGTACCCATTGCGTTTTCCGGCGGTAATTACGTATTGCTTTTGAAATAACAAACTGTATTCAACATCCAACAAATTAGCATTTTGGGTTCAGCTGAGCTTCAGAATAATTGCTGACTTATCCAAAAACGCGACGCCGACCGTGCTCCTAAAATGTTTCAATAAGCCTCAGTGATAGTGATGAAAATTTTTTTGCAGTTTGGGCTGAGGTACTGGCGGTGTTAGTATTATTTAGAGACCCGAGCAAGCCTTTGCCAGCGCGGAAATATATATTTCTTGTGAGTGAAATGTTGTGTAGTGTGAATTTGAAGTAGGTAAATGATTATTAGTATAGCAACGGCAAACACCTTCATCTTGGTATTTGGCAACATTCCAAATATTTTTCTGCAGCATTTTTCAAAGAGTTACCTTTAATTACCATCAGAAAAATGTGAGGTCTCGAGTTTCGGTCTCGAACTTCCAGGTCTCGGTCTCGGCTTTTATGGAAAAGTCTCGGTCTTGAAGTTTGAGACAGGTCTCGGTCTCGTCTCGGAGGTTGCGGTCTCGACTACATCACTTCTTCCCGTGCGTTTTTTTCATCTTAAAAGTCTTTCTGATGCGCTGTTTTGAAGTTTAAAAAATTTTTCGTTCTTCGCATCCAACGAAAAACGTCGGGTTGGAAAAAGTCGGGCGAACTTTACCTTGGTATGAAAACCGCATCGCATCGTAACTGTAGTCTTCAAGTGACCTTAATAGAATTTGAACAGCTTCTACAAGACAGGAAATGGGAGTTAGTTTTTACATTGCAAAGCCACTTTGTTGATTTCAGCCACGATCATTAACCAGTCCGTTCTCTGCAATGCAATACAACAGTGAACAGAGTAGTGAAATATCATGAGGATTCACAGCACTGACACTTTGTAAGTAGGCTAGGAATCTATGAACCAGGGTTGAGAAAATCCTGTGTTTTTTCAAAAAAACCCAACCCACCTGTTATTTATTGTTTTTTTTTTGGAAAAACCCATTTTTTTGTATTTTGTAGAAAAAACAAGTTTTTGTTCTTTTTATAAAGAAAATGGAAAAACCTTAGCCTATTCCTAATTGTTTTTATTGCATCATGCAATATCATTAGTTTCAGAATTACACAATAACAACTTGTTATACCTATTATGCCATTCAAATGTGAGGGTAAAGATTAAAGAAATGTACCCCATGTTTGTTTTGGCAATTTTTCGTCAATTCTTTCCAAAGTGGTATTGGTAAGATTTGGCAAGAATGTGCACAGCAAACAAAGAAAAACCATTTCCACACAAACTCTGCAGTTCCATGTAAAGTTTATCTGCAGTGCATGCCCTACTGGTTCAGCATCTATAGCAGGGATCACTAACCTTGAAGCTGAAAGCTACTTACTAATGCAAAGAGCTGCCAGTTTGATGCACGCTTCTGAAATAAAAATGTTGCTCAATTTACCTTTAATTATTTTAGTCTTAACAATTAAGATATTCTGCAATGTGAAGACACTCACTGATCATGCTGATGTTATTTTTAAAACAGGCCCACAGGTAGTAGCGTAGCCAGCCTGAATTTTTTTTGAGCCAAATATTTTGACATCAGCAGGCAAAAGTATTTTGTTTGGGACAACACTTAAAGCGCAAAATGACAAGAAATGCTAGAAATTTGGTGGCCATGCCTTTCTTTTGGCTACGTCTATGCCCGTGGACAACCTGATGGGTCCTTCTCTTTGCGGGCAACCTGGTGCCTGTGGGCACCACATTGGTGACCCCTGATTTTTAGAGTGCTTTTTCCAACTGAACATGTGATTTGGTATGGTCCAAAATAAAAAAAAGTTGATAGATGCACGTAAGGCAGAAATATTGGTTAAAATATACTGATTGTGTAGAGCTAAGAATGATAACCATTACATGATTACAAATTGTTTAATTTTATTTCAAATCGTTCAAATTTCATTGCTGTTCGTTTTGTTTGATTAAAAAAAGTTAAAGCTAACTGTACAAGTGTCCTGCCTATTTTATTTTTTATTTCTTAGTAGATTTGTCCAAGAAAAAATAAGAAGTGGGTTTTTTGGTGGGTTGTATTAGGTTTTTTTAAGTAGGCTTTTTTTGGGTCGTTTTTTACAACAACCCTGCTATGAACAGTAGGTACGCTATTGCAATTCACCAAATTGCAACTGTAACCTATTCAACAAACTTTTATGCTACTCCATGTGTTCCATTATGAACTGAGGAAATCATAGCCACACAACTACTAGGATACAAATTTCAAAGTGTAGCCTATACTGAAGTCATCCACTTCCAATATTAGGCTACATATTTTGCACAGAGGTAGAATCACTCTACTACACCAAGGTGTAATGAAAACCTACTCAGTATTGGGGTAATAGTCTTTCAGCCCAATATCTGATGTCTTGTAACCTACGGAATAATCTTCCAGTTTGCTCAACCGATTCAATTTTGTAGATTGTATCGCTAACTAGGTGTAGTTAGCCTACAGGCAAAACTATTGAATAAATTAATCCGTCATTTTTGCTACAGATTACATTGAATAAGCTAATCTGTTCCACGGTAGTGGTTTTAGCATCAAACAAGTACAGAAAAGGTTGCACAAGACAATATAAACCATTCAACCTCTTTTCTGCTCATCCTTTATCATCGAATTCCCAACTTACCTTTGCTAGTTGGATTCGCTGAATTGGGTATGGCTGAAAAAATGCATGCTCAAGCTGCTCGGTGAGACACTCATGATCGTGTTTGAACGATTTATGAGATTCCCAATCCAATGCGAATCCGATGACAGTGCAGTGTAAAGAGGGTAAGTGTTTCAGGCGTTTTCATCACGCGAGGTTACCTTAGGTCAAATGCGTAAAATCGGCATCCATTTCATCATCTACCAGGATTTTTTCACACGAGTCACCTTACAAGATAAGATTAGTTTCGCGCACGATATTTCGTTGTCAACTGCTTTGTTTTGCAGTCTAGGCTAGCTACTGTAGCAAGGTTCTATTTTCTGTGTGTGGCAATGAGTGCTAACACTTTTAGAGATTTTGTCCCTTGGTTGGAACTTCTGACCCTTTTTAAGGGTTTTTGGAAAAGTTTGAAAATGTGCAAAATGAATCATTTCAGCTTATTGTGCAAATCTTGTTTGGTTTTATTTTTAACACTTATCATGCCATAGCACTCTGATGATTTGGCAATGGCTATAGATACGCCTGTGGATCTTGAAATTTGAAAACTTATTGATATGCCACCTGTGATGTAACAGTAACGCCCAACGAGAGTACAGTAGGCTTAGTAGAAACGAAGTAAACGTAAAAGATAAACCCTAACCTTAACGCTAACTGTATCCCTAAAAGGTTGCCTGTAAAAGACGGAGCTCTGTCCGGGCGGATCTTTGATGTAACCAGAGTGGAAAAAAGTTGAGTTGCAAAAGAAAAATAAAGGAACAAATGCACGCATATGCAACTGAATATGCGCTTCACGCAAACATGTAATGTATGAATAGAAGTTTGCAATGTTTAAAATAATTATACTTTCACAATTGTTGAAGCCTATTTTTTTGTCCTCGAACCGTTGTGAAACTCAGATAAGGAAAAATTATTAAACTTCAGAATAGACTTCTTTTACCGTAGTGTAATATCACCTTTTGCAATAAATTTATTTTTACTACTGTTTAGTTCTCATTCATTGCTTAACGCAAAATATCAGTTTTAACAACTCCGGTTACGTCATCAAACCTCCGCAACCAAGCTCCACTATTTACGGAGCTCCGCCTTTTATATGGTACCTAGCCTTGATCCTAACCTATCCCTAACCTAACCCTAAGGTAATGCTAACCTATCCCTAACCTAACCCTAAGGTAATGCTAACCTAACCTTAACCTAATGGAGGACTGTTCAGCGGCGTCAGTACCACCAGCGTAGGGTTGATTTAGAAGGTTACTGTTTGTACCTCTAGTGCAGGGAGTTGATTTTCAAAGCAAATGTTTGTACCTTCAGCGTAGGGATGCCCTCAGAAAGCAACTGTTCGTACCTCCAGCGTAGGGATGCCTTTGGAAAGCATCTGAACTGCTTGTACCTCCAGTGCAGGGGTTGATTTAGAAAGCAAATATTTTACACTGTTTGTACCTCCAGCGTAGGGATCGCTTTTTAGAACGCAACTGTTTGTATCAGGAGCGTAGGGGTGGCTTTAGATAGCAACTGTTTGTACCTCCAGCGTAGGGGTTGATATAAAGAAAGAAACTGTTTGTACCTCCAGCATAAGGTGGCTTTAGAAAGCAACTGATTGTACCTCCAGAATAGGGATGACTCTGTGCAAACGTTTTGGATGGGCTGTAACTATGTAGAGTGGCCAGTGGAATAGCTATGGTATTGTTTCCCGCTTGTCTCTATTTCAACGTTTGCTTTTTTGACATCATAACTGCTTTATTTAGGTTGTGAAGGCACAAACAGTTGCTTTCAAATCAACTCCCTACCCTGGAGGCATAAACAGTTGCTTTCTAAAGGCATCCTTATGCTGGAGGTACAAGCATTGGCTTTATAAATCAACTCCCTATGCTGGAAGTACAAACAAGAGCTATGTAAAGTCACCCCTACGCTGTAGGTACTAATAGGTGCTTTCTAAAGGCACCCCTATGCTGGAGGCATAAACAGTTGCTTTCTAAAGGCATCCCTACGCTGGAGGTACAAACATTTACTTTCTGAATCAACCCCTACGCTGGAGGTACAACCCTACGCTGGTGGTACATCTCTACGCTGGTGGTATCGACGCCCCTGACCCTTATTCAACCTAATATCTGACCTAACACTAACCCATAAATGATAAAGGTAACACGTAAGCCTGGAAAAAAGTAAAAGAAAAAAGTAAAGTCGGCAAAGTGAGAGTCAACCAAAAATCATTGGCATAGCACTGCTCGTAAAAGGTTTACGACCTTTTTGTAAAATTGGCCAGATTGGGGGCACATTGTGGAATTGATACTGGTTACGCCCATCGTGGTGGTATAGCAACTAGTAACGTATACAAGTATACAACAGTGCTACATCTAGATATCTAGCACTTAGCACTGCATTTATTATGAAAACACATTAATTAGAAGAGCTTAAATAGACACAATTATGCTAAAAAATTGTGATAGTCAATTCAAACTTGATCAGTTTTGATAAATAAAATATACTGCTACTAATAATCACAACATAGATCAAATCAAAATTAAGGACTAGATCTTTTGGTAAATACTAGCAGTGGAACCAGGTGCATAGCCAGAAATTTTATTAGGGCTGGGGAAAACAACAACCGAGTTTCAACATTTAAATATTTTTGATGCTTCTTGTTTTTAAAGCATCATCCATGAAACATGCATATTTCTGGCATTTTCTCCTGAACATTTGTGTTCAGATTTAGGTTGACAAATAAAAAGTTTGCTTTCATTGAATTGACATGTTTTAAAAGTTTTGATAGTAAAGTTTCAAACTTCTAGTTGGGATCTTTACTTTGGATCCATGCCCATAAATCTTTCTTGCAAAATCACTAGTAAACCTCTCCATGCCCAATATTGCACTTGAGCAAGAAGTCATCGCAGCTGCCATTACGATTGCATTTATACTGTATTTACACGCTTCTGATGTACACCAACACAGCACGTTCAATCAAAGCTGAACAGCGACTTTGCTCTGAGGCAGTGACGTCTGAAGTAGGCCTTCTGCAAAACTTTTGCGCATATAAGAAGTGAAGAAGTGGATCCCATTGTCATCTAATTTTTGAGCAATTTATTCACATCTGTAGTTGATAAACTGCATACGCTAGAGTCTTTCAATGCGTTTGAAAAATGTTTGGATTTTTTATAATCTGTAAGATATTTGGCTATGTTCAACCCATTCCGTAAAACCATTGTAGCTACATCAAACTTACTTCATTTAAATTTTTTGATGAGACTTTGCTAAATTTAACCGACTTCATTGAAATATAAGATGGAATTAAAGTGTAAACACAATAGTAAACCCAGTATTACAAAACTTATTGACCGGGCTCAGCTGCAAGTAATGATAGTTTAGCACTGCACGTCATTAAATTTGTACAAATCATGGGCTTCTTGAAAATACAATACCTTATCTATGGAATTTGAAGCCCTAATGGGAAAAAAATCAAATTTAGTTTCATTTTAGTCATATGCGCTTTGCCAACAAGACAGATTGCAAGCTCAAGGATGGATATTAGGGAAGGATAACGAGGCAGTCACCTTCGGCCATCTTTTTCAGAGATACTGTGCCACTCTTGAGAGCTTTGCACCATTGTTTAGTTAAAAAGGTGATGTACCACTCTAGAGCCACATTTAAAGAAGCTCTGAAGCAAGTCATATGTTTTTCAAAATAAAGCAAAAATTATGGGAAAATGTGCCATAGCAGGCAGCTTTCAATTGCCAGCTGTAAAACTCTATAACTTTACAAAATTTTGTTCCTTTCGTATGTATCTTATGCTCTTGAATTTAGTTCATAAATTGAAATGTGAAACAAATTTAACTCTTTTATCCACGTAA